>WBZS01000125.1_pt1 | contig 149748 bp, 132 predicted proteins | sample 5204201 | NCBI WGS metagenome assembly WBZS01 (sample SAMN12344357, study PRJNA552823) | activated sludge metagenome | biome: Activated sludge suspended growth; feature: Nitrification reactor; material: Wastewater; isolation source: activated sludge from nitrification reactor of wastewater... | reverse complement strand
CAACACCACAACCGGCGAAATCATCCGCGAGCTCACCCTCGACCCCACAAAGGACTACCAACCCAAAACACAACCGGCGAACCCTCAAACGAAGGTTCACCGGTTTCCAATGTCCTGAGACATCACAGTGTGCCCCCGATGGGATTCGAACCCACACTCGAGCGGGTTTAAGCCGCTTGCCTCTGCCGGTTGGGCTACAGGGGCGCGAGCCCAGTGTAGGCCCCGAACGCGACGCGGGCTTTGGATCCCGACGCTGACGTTAGGGCACGGACGCTGACGTCCTGACGTCCGCAACCGGCACTCAACGCCCGCGCCGTGACCGAACGCCCGCGCCGTAACCGAACGCCCGCGCCGTAACCGAACGCCCGCGCGGTGGCAGGCGAAAGCTACCGGAGCGGGGGGCGAGAACGACAGTTGCTCATGCGCGGCGGTGATCCACGACGTCGTGGTCAGCCGTCGGCAAGCAGGCGCATGACGATCCCGTCGAGGATGTCCGCTTCGCTGACGAGCATGTCCAGACCGACTCGCGCTGCGATCTCGGACGAGATCAGGGCACCCGTGCCGATCACATCCGCCCGGGTCGGGTGGACGTCGGCCAAGCCGCGGATCGCGGTGGCGGGCAGGCGGCACAACTCGTCCGTCAACGTCTCCAGCGCCCCGACGGAGAGGGTGGAGCCGTCCACGAACTCCCGCACGTAGCGCGGCAGGCGCTGCTCGATGGCGGCAAGGGTGGTCGCCGTGCCTCCGACGCCGATCCAACCGCGGACTGCGGCAAAGTCCACACCGAACCCCGCCAAGAGACCGCGAGTGAAAGTGCGAGCGGCCGCGACCTCGTCCTGGGTCGGCGGCTCGGACGGCATGAATCGCTCCCGCAGCCGGACGCACCCGACGTCGAGGGACACCGCGTTGATGATGCCTCCGCGCCTGCCGAGGACCAACTCGGTCGACCCCCCGCCGACGTCCACGACGAGCACCGGCTCGGGCGCATTGTGTGCGGCGAGCGCACCGGTGAACGAAAGCTCGGCCTCCTCGGTGCCGGCGATGACTTCGGGGTCGACTCCGAGGCGGGCCCGGACACCCGCGAAGAATTCCGCGCGATTCGTCACATCGCGTGCGGCCGACGTGGCCACGAACCGGACACGGTCGATCTGCGGATGCGCCGCGATGATCGCCGCATACCGATCGACGGCCGCGAACGTCCGGGCCAAGGCCGCGGGCTGGAACTGGCCCGTCTCGTCGACCCGCTCCCCCAGCCGCGTCAGTTCCAGTTCGCGCGTCACCTCAACAGGCACCCCTGCTGGGCCGAGCCGCGACACGAGCATCCGCACCGCGTTGGTGCCGCAATCGATGGCGGCCACCCACCGCTCACTCATCAGCCACCTCCGGCAGGCACGGCCGCTTCCAGAACGCGCCCAACGCCGCGACAGCCTCGTCCCCGAGCGGATTGACACCCGGCCCCGCAGCCAGCGCATGCGCGACGAGTGCGTGCAGGCACTTGACCCGCGTGGGCATGCCGCCCGCGCTGATTTCGGCGATCTCGGGCACATCGCCGACACCCGTGGTCTCACCGACCGCATCACGCTCTGCCAGGTAGGCCTCGTGCGCCCTCGTGTAGGCCGCAGCCAAGGCGGGGTCGGACGCAAGCCTCTCGGCCATGGTGGTCATCGCGCCCCGCGCTTCGAGCGCCGAACACCCGGCGGTGGCGGCGCGACATGTCAGATAGTGCAGTGTCGGGAAGGGTGTGCCGTCCGGCAGGCGGGGGGCGGTCTTCACCACTCCCGGCTGCCCGCAAGGGCACCGCCATGACACGGCGACCATGCCGCGGGGGGTTCGGCCGAGTTGTGCGGCAATGGCGGCCTCGTCCGCCGAGGACACTGCCTCGTCCAGGCTCACAGGACCTCGCCGGGCAGGTAGGCGGCGGCGTCCGGGTACGCCGCTGCCAGAACTGCGATGCGCGCCACGATCTGCTGCACCTGAGTCTGCGCAGCCCCGGCCAGTTCGAGCGGGGACGACATCGCGGCAGCCACGTCGTCCGCAGTGAGCCCGAGCCGAGCGTCACCCGCGAGCCGAGAGGCCAGGTCGTTGCGCGCGGCCCCCTCGCGCAACGCCAGCGCAACTGCCACCGCATGCTGCTTGATCGCCTCGTGGGCACTCTCGCGCCCGACGCCCTTCTGGACGGCCGCCATCAGCACATTGGTCGTCGACAGGAACGGCAGGTACCGCGCGAGTTCGGCTTCGATCACGGCCGGGAACGCCCCGAACTCGGCGAGCACGGTGAGGAACGTCTCGAACAGTCCGTCAAGGGCGTAGCAGGCGTCCGGGAGGGCGACACGGCGCACTACCGAGCAGGCAACGTCCCCCTCGTTCCATTGGTTGCCCGCCAACTCGGCCGCCATGGACGCGTACCCGCGCAGGATCACGGCGAATCCGCACACCCGCTCACAACTGCGTGTGTTCATCTTGTGCGGCATCGCCGAAGAACCGACCTGACCCTCCTTGAACCCTTCCGTGACCAGTTCCTGCCCGGCCATGAGCCGGATCGTCGTCGCCAGGCTCGACGGCCCCGCGGCCACCTGGACGAAACAACTCAGGACGTCGTAGTCCAGCGAGCGCGGGTAGATCTGCCCCGTGGACGTCATCACTCGCGCGAAGCCGAGATGCGACGCCACCCGCTCCTCGAGTTCGGACAACTTGTCGATGTCGCCGCCCAGCAGTGTGAGCATGTCCTGGCCGGTTCCGACCGGGCCCTTGATGCCGCGCATGGGAAACCGTTCCAGCAGATCGGTAACCCGGTCCGAGGCGATCATCAGTTCCTCGGCCGCAGACGCGAACCGTTTTCCGAGCGTGGTCACCTGGGCGGCGACGTTGTGCGAGCGGCCCGTCATGGCGCGATCGGCGTACTGGGTCGCCAGCCGCGCCAGGCTCACGAGGGTGGCGACGATCTTGTCCCGGACGACCTCCAGCGAAGCCCGCAGTTGCGCCTGCTCAACGTTCTCCGTGAGATCGCGGCTGGTCATGCCCTTGTGAATGTGCTCGTAGCCGGCGAGTGCGCTGAACTCCTCGATGCGAGCCTTCACATCGTGGCGGCTCACCCGCTCACGCTCGCGGATCGACGCGAGGTCGACGTCGTCCAGAACCTGCTCGTACGCGGCGATGACCACCTGCGGATCGTCGCCGCCGAAGTCGACGCCCAACTCGGCCTGGGCCCGCAGGACCGCCAGCCACAGCCGGCGCTCTGCCCTGATCTTGTTCTCGGCCGACCAGATTTCACGCATGCGAGCCGAGGCATACCGGTCTGCCAGGACGCTCATCGGTCGGCCTCCGCCGCCGCCTTGCGGGCGATGTCGGTGCGGCAGAACCCGTCGGGAAAGTCCAGTTCGCCGATGGCCCTGTAGACGTCCTCGCGGGCTACGGTCAGGGTCGGCCCGTGGCCGACCACACCAAGCACCCGTCCGCCCGCGGCGACGAGTTCGCCCTCTTCGTTCAACTGCGTGCCGGCATGGATGATGTGCACGTTGTCAGTGCTCTCGAACAGCCGGGGGCCGCGGATCCTTCCACCCGCCCGCGGCGTGCCCGGGTAACCTCTCGCCGCCAGGACGACGATCACGGCAGCGGCGTCCTTCCAGGCCAGGGGCCCGACGCCCGCGAGTTCACCCCGCGCTGCGGCCAGGAGGACCTGCGCCAGGGGCGAATCGAGCACGGCCAGCAGCGGCTGGGTTTCGGGATCCCCGAACCGGGCGTTGAACTCGACCACGCGCAGGCCCTTGGAGGTGAGCGCCAGCCCCGCGTACAGCAGCCCGGTGAAGGGTGTTCCCCGCTTGGCCATTTCCGCGATCGTGGGCTCTATCACCGTGGCCATGACCTCGCCCACCAGGTTCTCGGGTGCCCAAGGCAGCGGCGTGTAGGCACCCATGCCGCCGGTGTTCGGCCCGGTATCGTCGTCGCCGACGCGCTTGAAGTCCTGAGCGGGCTGGAGCGGCAGCGCGTTCACCCCGTCGGTGATGGCGAACAGGCTCACCTCGGGACCGTCCAGGAACTCCTCGACGACCACCGGCCCCCCGCAAGCGGCCGCGTGGGCAATGGCGGCGTCACGGTCGGGCGTCACGATCACGCCCTTGCCGGCCGCCAACCCGTCGTCCTTCACCACGTACGGCGCGCCGAACTCGTCCAGCGCCGCGGCCACCTCGGCGGCCGTCGTGCAGTAGCGGGCGGCGGCGGTAGGCACGCCGGCAGCCCGCATCACCTCCTTGGCGAACGCCTTCGACCCTTCGAGCCGTGCGGCCTCAGCGCCCGGACCGAAACATGGGATGCCGATCTCGCGGACCGCATCGGCGACGCCGGCCACCAGGGGCGCCTCGGGCCCGACAACGACCAGTTGCACCCCGAGTTCGAAGGCCAGGGCAGCGACCGCGGAGCCGTCCATGACGTTCACGGGGTGATTGGTGGCGATGCTCGCCGTGCCCGGGTTGCCGGGTGCGCAGTGGACTGCTGCCACCTGCGGGTCGCGTGCGCACGCGAGGGCGAGGGCGTGCTCTCGCCCGCCGGAACCGATGATGAGGACCGAGAGATCTTTCACCGCCTCAGCCTATCGAGACCAGCAGCACCTCTCTGCGCGGACGCACCCGGCGGGCAGACGTGGTGCGGGCGACCTCAGAGGAGTTCGCGGAGCAGGATGGACTCCTCGCGACCCGGACCGACGCCGATGCCGGAGATCGGAGCCCCGGAGAGTTCCTCCAGCCGCCGCACATACGCCTGTGCGGCGCGTGGCAGGTCTGCGAAGCTGCGGCATCGGGTGATGTCCTCGCTCCAGCCGTCGAGGTACTCGTACACCGGCACGGCGTGGTGGAAGTCCGATTGGGACACGGGCAGGTAGTCGGTGCGTTCGCCGTGCACGTCATAGGCGACACAGACCGGGATCTTCTCCCAGCCGGTGAGGACGTCGAGCTTGGTCAGGAAGATGTCCGTGAACGCGTTCGCCCTGGTCGCGGCGTTCACCACGAGCGCATCGAACCAACCGCAGCGGCGGTTACGGCCCGTGGTGGTGCCGTACTCGAACCCGTCGGTGCGCAACTTCTCGCCCTCGGCGTTTTCTTGCTCGGTCGGAAACGGACCTTCGCCGACCCGGGTGGTGTACGCCTTCGCGATGCCGATGACGCGATCGATGCGGGTCGGGCCTACGCCGGAACCGGTGCAGGCACCGGCAGCAATCGGATTCGACGAGGTCACGTACGGATAGGTGCCGTGGTCGACGTCCAGGTGATGAGCCTGCGCCCCTTCGAACAGGACGACTTTGCCCTCGTCGAGAGCGGTGTTCAGCACGAGGGACACGTCTGCCACGTGCGGGCGCAGCCGCTCGGCGTAGCTGAGCAACTCGTCGGTGACCTGCTGGGGATCGAAGGCCCGGCGGTTGTAGACCTTGACCAGCAACTCGTTCTTCTGGAACAGCGCGGCCTCAACCTTCTGCCGCAGGATCGACTCGTCGAACAGATCCTGGATGCGGATGCCGAGGCGGTTGACCTTGTCGGAGTAGGCGGGGCCCACTCCGCGACCGGTTGTGCCGATCTTGCGCTTGCCGAGGAACCGCTCTGTGACCTTGTCGATCGTCTTGTGGTAGGGCGCGATGACGTGCGCGTTCGCAGAGATCAGCAGGCGCGACGAATCGATGCCACGGGCGGCCAGGCCGTCGACCTCGTCGAACAGCACCCCGAGATCGATCACCACGCCGTTGCCGATGACCGGGACGGAATTGCGATTCAAAAGGCCCGACGGCAACAAGTGCAACGCGTACTTTTCACCGTTGACCACCAGTGTGTGACCGGCGTTGTTGCCTCCGGAATAGCGGACGCAATAATCAACCCGGTCGCCCAACTGATCGGTTGCCTTGCCTTTGCCTTCGTCCCCCCATTGGGACCCGACGATCACTATGCACGGCATGTCTGCCCCTTCAAAACAGATACCCGCGGCCGCGGCCGACGGGTCTTACCTGCTAAATCTAGCCGAATGGGCGGACATTTCGACGGCTTTCCGCCTAGTGGGCCTCGTCCTCGGAGGGTGCGGTGACGTCGCGAACGAGTTCGTGGAAATCCGCGACAGGGGCTTGACTGCGTCGAAGCAGGATCTGGTAACCCTCCTCGCTGCATTCACGCAGAAACTGCCAGCAGCGGTCGTGCTCGTCCGTGTCGCCCATCTCACCCGACAACCTCGCCAGCGCTGCCAGGCATCGCAAGAAGCCGCGATTGGGCTCGTGCTCCCAGGGCACAGGGCCGCTGCCTCGCCAGCCGCTCTTGCGCAATGCGTCCAGGCCGCGGTGGTAGCCAGTGCGGGCGAACGCATACGCGATGAGGATGGCGTCGGGCGTCGATGCCGAGCGGGAACCTTCGGCCATGATGGCCCAGCACAGGCTGGAGTCGAGGTGGCCGGAGGCGATCTCGACGAAGCGGTCGCTGCCGTGCGCGATCAACTCATCCAGCGCCGGATCCGGCGGCAGCAGAGTGGGTTGCCCGCCACCGAGCAGGTTCTGGTGCGTCATATGCTCACCTTAAAGCCGACGGACGGCCGAGCGCTGGCTCGGCCGTCCGTGTCTCGGATAACGCGTCAGCCGATGGTCTGCCCGGCGGAGCGCAGGTTCTGGCACGCCTCTACGACGCGCTTGGCCATGCCGGCCTCGCCGGCCTTGCCCCACGCCCGCGGGTCGTACAACTTCTTGTTGCCGACGTCGCCGTCGACCTTGAGGACGCCGTCGTAGTTGCGGAACATGAACTCAGCCACCGGCCGCGTGAACGCGTACTGGGTGTCGGTGTCGACGTTCATCTTCACGACCCCGTAATCGACGGCGTCGGAGATCTCCTGGGCGCTCGAACCGGACCCGCCGTGGAAAACCAGGTCGAACGGACGATCGACACCGTACTTCGCACCGACCGCGGTCTGGATCTCCTTCAGCACCTCGGGGCGCAACTTGACGGCACCAGGCTTGTACACGCCATGGACGTTGCCGAAGGTCAAAGCGGTGATGTACCGGCCGTTCTCCCCCAGACCCAGCGCCTCGATCGTCTTCAGGCCGTCCTCGACGGTGGTGTACAGCTTGTCGTTGATCTCGTTCGAGACGCCGTCCTCTTCGCCACCCACGACACCGACCTCGATCTCAAGAATCTGCTTCGCCTTGTTCGTGAGTTCGAGCAGGCCAGCGGCGATCTGCAGATTCTCGTCCACGGGGACGGCCGAACCGTCCCACATGTGGGACTGGAACAGCGGGTTCTCGCCCCTGTCGACGCGCTCCTGCGATATGGCGATGAGCGGCCGGACGTACGTGTCCAGCTTCTCCTTCTGGCAATGATCGGTGTGCAGGACGACGTTGATCGGGTAGTTCTTTGCCACCTCGGTCGCGTACAGGGCGAGCGCGACGGCGCCGTTGACCATGTTCTTGATGGTCGAGCCGGACGCGTACTCCGCACCGCCGGTCGACACCTGGATGATGCCGTCCGAACCAGCCTCGGCGAAGCCCTGGATCGCCGCGGTCACCGTCTGGGACGACGTGATGTTGATCGCCGGGAAGGCGAAGGACTGGCTCTTGGCCCGGTCCAGCATCTCGGCGTACTTCTCGGGTGTTGCAATAGGCATCTGTCAGCTCTTTTCGTAGCAAGATCGGGGCGAGCCCGTTCGGTTCATTGTGTCAAACCCTGGGCGGCAGTGACGGCGCGTGCAGCATCCGAGCACTTATGCGCATGCTGAAGGGTGATGTGCACGGTTTTGACGTCACACCGGGCAGAAGATCATTTCGGCTTGCTGGGACGATCCGGCCAGCAAGTGGGCGATTCCCTTCATGAACTCGGTGTCGGCGTTCGCGACGATCAGGTCGCTCAGCGTAAACACCCACTGCAGCAGATGATCGGACAGGAACTCCTCGATGGCCGCGAGGTAGCGTCCGGAGAGCTCCGGGTCGTCGAGGGCCCGGGTGGCGAGGGTGGCCAGAAACTCCAACTCGAGCCCGATGTGGTCGTCCGGTTCCTGATTGAGCCGCGGTGCGGCCAGGCCGAACTCGCGGTAGGCGGCCCGCACCTGCAGCGTCTCCTCCTCGAAGAGCAGTTTCTCCTCCGAGCGGTGAACCGATTCCCACGGGGCGGCCTTGAGCCGGTCGGGGCCGACGAACAGTCGGTTGTAGTCGCGCTTGACGAGCGTCTCGTCCTCGGTGGACCGGGCCAAAACGGCCAGCCCCGCTGCGGTGTGCTCGTCCTTGGCAGGATCGAGCGGCCACTCGGACAGCATTCCGGGCTCCCGGATCGTGTCGAGGGCATCCTGCGTCGGCGCCTTCAGCAGCACCCGCGACAGCACCGTCCAAGCTGCGGCGAACGAGTCGAGCATCTCGAGGGCGGCATCGTCATGGACGGCGTCAACGCCGGCAGCCTGGGTTTCGTCTGTCACTGTGCTGGGCTCCTTGGAATCTCGGGGGAAACGCATCAGACGGGCCGTTGGGACCCGCCTGATGCCTCACGTTATCTGATCCGCCGCACCGCATTCAGTGGAACCGGATTCACGCGCGGTTGCGACTGGAGGTGCCGCGGCGGTCAGACCTTGCTCTTCTCGACCTGGACGAGGTTGGTGTGCTGTGGGTTGCCCTTCGCCAGCGGCGACGGCCGCCACGAGGTCAGGACATTGACCGACCCACCGAGGTCGACACCCTGCTTGTCGGGGGTGTACCAGGCGCCCTGCGGCAGCGAGGTCACCCCGGGAGCGATGCGTGGGGTCACCCGGGCCGGGATGCGCACGCGTCCGCGGTCGTTGTAGACGTCGACCAGGTCGTCGTTGGCGATGCCGCGAGCCTCGGCGTCCAGTGGGTTGAGCCAGATGACCTGGTTGTGGGCCTCCATCATCCACGGCGTGTTGCCGTAGGACGAGTGTGTGCGCGCCTTGTAGTGGTGGCCGATCATCTGCAGCGGGTACTTCTCGTTGGTCTTGGCCTCTTCGGGGCCCTCCCAAGTCGGGGTGTACTCCGGAAGTGCGGTGACTCGGTCGCCCTCGGGCAGTTCCCACGTCTTGGAGATGTCCCACAGCAACTTGCTGAAGATCTCGATCTTGCCCGATGGCGTTTCGAGTTTGTTGGCGACAGGATCGGCGATGAAGTCCTTGGACTGGATCAGGCTGGGGCCCTGTTCCTTCCAGATGCCGGTCGTGACCGTGTCGGCGAACGGGGGCAGGTTGGGGACGTCGGCCTTGCTGGAGTCGTAGCAGTGCTGAACCCACTCGTCCTGCGTGCGGCCCTCGGTGAACTTCTGCAGCACGTCGCCCCACTTGTCACCGCTCATGCGTTTGGCGATCTCGGAGCACATCTCGAAGGTCGTCTTCGAGTTGTGCAGCGGCTCGATCGCCTTTTCGGCAATGATCGTGTAGCCAAGAGTGCCGGCCTGCCCACCCTTGATGATGTCCTTCTGTTCGGCGCTGGACACGTCGGGCAACAACAGATCGGCGTACCGCCCGGACGACGTCATGACGTTGTCGATGACGCAGATGAACTCGCACAAGGTGTCGTCCTCGAGCAGGGCAATGGTGCGGTTGTGGTCGGAGTGCTGGTTGATGAGGGTGTTGCCGCCGTAGTTCCAGATGAACTTGATGCCAACGTCCAACTTGTCCTTGGAGCCCTTGAGCCCCGCGTTGATCTTCGTCATCTCGGGGCCGTGATCGATGGCGTCGGTCCACATGAACACGGAGATGGCGGTATCGATCGGGTTCTCGATGATCCAGGGGTTCGCCATCTTGAGGGAGAAGTTGCCGGGGTGCCCGCCGTTGCCGCCACCTGGAATGCCTACCTGGCCCACCATGCAGACCAGGGCGTGGACCGAGCGCACTGTGTTCTCGCCGTTGGCGTGACGCTGCGGACCGAGACCCTGGGCGATGCGGCAGGGCTTGGCTGATCCGATCTCACGGCCGAGTTGGACGATCCGCTGCGCCGGGATTCCCGTGATCTGCGCCGCCCACTCGGGGGTTTTGGCGATCCCGTCCGGGCCCTTGCCCATGATGTAGCTGTGGTAGGAGTTGCCCGCCGGCACACCCGCCGGCATGTGCTGCTCGTCATAGCCGATGACGTACTTGTCGAGGAATGGCTTGTCGACCAGATTCTCGGTGATAAGCACATGGGCGAGCCCTGCCACCAGGGCGGCGTCAGCGCCGGGACGGATCGGGATCCACTCGTCGCCGACCGCCAGCGCGGTGTCCGAGTAGCGCGGATCGATCACGATCGTCCGCATGTTGTGGTCTTTCCTCGTCTTGGTGGTGACGTACATCTCGCCGCCACCGGACATGCGGACCTCTTGCGGGTTGTACCCGAACATCACGACGAGCTTGGAGTTCTTCGCGTCGTCGTTGCTGTTGTTGGAAAGGTTCTTGCCGTACGTGAAGGGGGTCGCGCTCGTGATCTGCGCCGACGAGTACGTGTTGTAGTGGTTGAGGTAGCCGCCCATGCAGTTCATGAGACGTGCGAACGGTGACTGGTTCGGGGGCCAGGAACACGCGATGGTGCCACCGAGTGTGCCGGTGGCGTAGTTGAGGTACACGGCTTCGTTGCCGTACTTGTTGATGATGCGCTTGAGTTCGGACGCCAGCAGGTCGTAAGCCTGCTCCCAGCTGATCTCTTCCCACTCACCCGCTCCGCGCTTGGTGCCCTCCTTGCGCTTCATGGGGGTCTTGAGCCGGTCGGCGGAGTAAATGCGTTGCCGGATCGAGCGACCGCGGACGCACGCGCGGATCTGCTGGGTGCCGATCTCGTCGTTTCCGGTGCTCTCGCTCAACACCCGGACGATGGCACCGTCCTTGACCTGGAGACGGAGTGGGCAGCGGGAACCGCAGTTGACGTTGCAGGAACTCATCACTGTCTTGTCGACGCCCTGCAGGCCATCAGCCTTCGCCGGCATGCCGATGAAGGTGGTGGCGGTGCCGACGAGGGCGGATCCACCGGCCACGGCTCCGGTCCATTTGAGCAGTGAACGACGGCTGACCGTCATCGGGTCTCCTGTGCGACAGACATATCCGCTCCAATCGTTGTGGCCACGACGCATTTATTCTGTTTTTTCGGCCAACTATGTTGCTGCGCCGCTGGCGCGAGGGGCTCCCAGTGCTCCACCCGCGAAAACTGCTTTGAGCCTACGCAACACCCATCCGCAGCGTGCTGATTACGAGGAAATTGCCACGTCCCTCGGAACAATGCCGGCAACGCCGACACCCGCCGAAAGGCGTCCGCTCACACCCCCGGATCGGCCCACTTCAACGCCCAGTGATACATGGCGATCGCAGCCGCCGCGCCGGCGTTCAGCGAGCGAGTGGACCCGTATTGGGTGATGGCCACCAGGCGGTCGCACGCGGCCACGAGTTCGGGGGTCAGTCCAGGCCCTTCGGAACCGAACACGAGACAGCAGCGCTCCGGGAGTTCGCTGCGCTCAAGGAGGTGCGCACCGGGCAGGTTGTCGATGCCGATGAGCACGACTGCCTCCGTCCGCGCCCACTGTGCGAACTCGTCCACCGTCGCATGGTGGCTCACGTGCAGGTACCGATCGGTGACCATGGCTCCGCGCCGATTCCATCGACGGTTGCCGAGAATGTGCACGCCACTGACGTTGAACGCGTTCGCGGTGCGGACGATGGACCCGATGTTGAAGTCGTGCTCCCAGTTCTGGATAGCCACGTGGAGTGGATGCCGCCTGCTGTCGAGGTCGGCGATGATCGCGGGCATGCTCCAGTACCGATACTTGTCGACGACGTTGCGGTGATCACCCCCGAGCAACAACTCAGGATCCAACTGCGGGTCTTCTGGCCACGGGCCAGGATGGGGCCCCACGCCCGGCCCGGCGCACGCCGCCAACTCATCGTCATTTAGGGTCGCCACTCGCCAAACGGTAGTCTGGTGTCTCGTGATAGCGCTTCACCACCTGTTGATGACTCCGTTGCTCCTGCCCGATTGGCTCGATCCGGAGGCCATCATCCAGGCCCTCGGGAACTGGGCGCTGTGGGGCGTCGCCTTGATCATCTTCGCCGAGTGCGGCTTGTTCAGCATCCTGCCGGGCGACTCGTTGTTGTTCACGGTCGGCATGTTCGTAGCCCTCGGCTCCATCACTTTCGGTGATCTGTCCAGTGGCTGGGTGCTGGCCATTGTCTGCGTGATCCTCACGATCGCGGCCATCCTGGGAAACATCAGCGGCTACTACCTCGGCCGGCTGATAGGCCCTCCCCTCTTCAAGCCGCGCACGGGGTTCATGGGTAAGGTCTTCGACCCGAAGTACGTGCAGATGACCCACGACTTCTTCGAGCGGTACGGCTCGCGCGCACTGATCCTAGCCCGCTTCGTCCCGATGGTTCGCACGTTCGTCACGCTCATCGCCGGAGTCGGCAAGATGGACTTTCGGAAGTTCATCACCTACACCGCCATCGGCGGAGTGTTGTGGGCGACAGGCATCACGGTTCTGGGCTACTTCCTCGGAACCATTCCCGTGATCCACGACAACATCGAGTTGGCACTCATCCTGATCGTGGTTGTGTCTGTGATCCCGATGGTCGTGGAAATGGTGTTGGCGAAGCGCCGCGGCAAGCAACAGATCGCCACCGCCGTCGCAATCGGTGAGACGACTGCCGCGGCCGACAGCATCGTCGCTCACACCGACGAAGACAAGTAGCACGCGCCGGTCGCGGACTCGCTTCATTTGAGCGGACTCCGCTTCCGGTGACCCGCATAATGTGCGTTCACCGGAAGCGGAGTCCGCTCAAATGCACTGTGCTGCCGAATACCCGGCCCGAATCAGCGGTGACCCGTGTCAGTCCAAGCCGAGGTCGGTCGTGGTGACGGCGGCGCGGTACTCGAGCCCGGCTGCCTCGATCCGCTCACGAGCCCCTGTCTCCCGGTCGACTATCACCGCGACAGCGACGATCTCTCCCCCCGCCTCCCGGACAGCCTCGACCGCGGTCAGCACAGACCCTCCGGTCGTGCTGGTGTCCTCGACGAGCAGCACCTTGTGCCCTGCGACGTCCGAGCCCTCGATTCGCCGCTGCAGCCCATGCGACTTGGCCTCCTTGCGGACCACGAACGCGTCCAGCCGCTGCCCCGCCGCCGCGGCGGCGTGCAACATCGCCAGTGCGACGGGGTCTGCGCCGAGGGTCAGCCCTCCCACCGCGCTGAAGTCCAGATCCGCGACCAGTTCGCGCATCACGCGCCCGACGACAGGGGCTGCGATCCCGTGCAGAGTCACCCGCCGCAGGTCGACGTAATAGCTTGCCCGGCGCCCACTCGCCAGCGTCACGTCGCCCCAGATGACGGCGAGGTCACGGATGTGGCCGATCAGTTCTTCACGGTCGCTCATTTGGTTCTCGTCTCTATCAAGTGGCCGAATCCGATCGAACGATCGGGTGAGGTGAACAGGTCTTCCGCGGTGGTGAGCGTGATCAGCGCCCGCGTCGGCCGCTCATCAGGTCTGCCCGGTACCGGGTCGAGAACCCACACGTCGGTGTCCTTGACGGTGAGGTCCCGTGGCGAGTTGTCAAGGGCGTAGATGTACACGTGCGTGCGCGTCTCGACCTCGACACGGGCGCCCGGCTTCAGGTCGAGCAGGTGGTCGAACGGACGGCCGTGTCCTCGCCGGTGGCCGGCAACGGCGAAGTTGCCGATCTGACCCGGCCCGGCAGTCGTGTCGTACCAGCCGACTCCCCGCTTCAACGTTTCCCCGTTGGCACCCACCAGGATCGGCGCTTCCCAGCCCGGTTCCAGATCTGGGATCCGCAGCAGTGCAATCGCGTCACCGGGCTTGACGGCGTCGGCGCTGCTGCCCGCGGGCAACGGCGTCTGCCAGCGCCGATTCAGCTGTTCCTTCTCGGCGGCGACCGCCTGGATCGCGGGACCGTCGGTACCCCAGTACTCCCAGGCGATCCACCCGAAGGACGCCAGGCCGAGGACGAACAGAGTCAGGGCGACGACCAGTGGCGGGCTGAAACGCCTCTTGGCGCGCACCGGTGTGTGTGTCACGCGCTCATTCTGCGGTGACCGGGCGATGGGGGGCAAAACCGGAGTGCCGGTCGGCGTCAGGAAAACCAGAACCGGGCGGGACGCCGCTCCGGCGCGACAGGCTCGGCGAACGGCGCCGCGTCGCCCACCCAGCGCTCCACCTCCCGGCCGTCAACGACGGTGTACCCGAAGGGTGACGCTGCGGCGCGACGACGCAGCACCGCAGTCTCGCGCCGTCCTGCCCCGGCGTGGACGACCAGATTGCCGAACCGGCGCCCCTTCCACACCGCCGCTTCGACCGTCAAGACCAGGTGCCGGAATTGCGTGTGCAACCCGGCCACGTACCGCCGTTCCCAGGCGAACGGCACCCGGCCGGCGATGTTGCACAACACCTGGCCGGACGGCTTGAGCACGCGCCGCACCGCCGCGAAGAAGTCCACCGTCGCTAGGTCGGCGGGCACCTCCATTCCGACGAAGGCGTCCAGGACGATGGCGTCGAACTCCGCGGCGTTGCGGCCTGCGACGCAGGAGAATCCGTCGAGGGCGACCATCTCGATGTCGCCCGAGGGCAGCGGCGCCCAGCGCAGCACCTCGGCTACCTGGACGGTGTCAGGCTCGCAGACGACCTGACGCGCGTCCGGCCGCAAGACGGCGATGTAGCGGGGCAGGGACATCCCTCCACCTCCGATGTGCAGCACCGCCGGCGCCTCCGGCTGCGGGAACAGCCACTCCTCCAGCATGTCGGCCATGCGCTGGACGTACTCGAACTCCAGGCGCGTGGGATCAGCCGGGTCCACCCACGACTGGGACACCCCACCGGCCACGACGCGAAATCCCCGGGGATCGACGTGGTCCGGCACGATGCTGCTTTCCTGCACCCGTACAGCACAGCACCCGGTGGAGCGGATGGCCACCACCGGGTGCGTGCGAACTGGTTACACGATGTGCAAGCCGTCGGCGCCGGGTTCGATGTCGAACGTCACTGTCTGCCCGTCGAGGAGAGTGCCGGCGAGCATCCGCTGAGCCAGGGCGTCCTCCAGCGTCGACTGGACCAGCCGCTTCAGCGGCCGTGCCCCGTACACCGGGTCGAACCCGGTCACAGCGAGCCACTCCTTGGCGGCGGGGGTGACCACGATCTCGATCCTCCGGTCGGCGAGCCTCTGGTTGAGGCGGCCGAGTTGAATCTCGACGATCTGCGACAGTTCTTCGATGCCGAGCGGATGGAACATCACGATCTCGTCCAGCCGGTTCAGGAACTCGGGCTTGAAGGACTTCCGGACGATGCCCATGACGGCGTCGTGCTTGGTCTTCTCATCCAGTGCAGTGTCCGCGAGGAACTGCGACCCGAGATTCGAGGTCATGATGAGAATCACGTTGCGGAAGTCGACAGTGCGTCCCTGGCCGTCGGTCAGGCGGCCTTCATCGAAGACCTGCAGCAGGATGTTGAAGACCTCGGGGTGAGCCTTCTCGACCTCGTCAAGCAGCACGACCGCGTACGGGCGCCGCCGCACGGCCTCGGTGAGCTGCCCGCCCTCCTCGTAGCCGATGTACCCGGGAGGTGCCCCGACTAGTCGGCTGACCGTGTGCTTCTCGGAGTACTCGCTCATGTCGATGCGGATCATCGCCCGCTCGTCGTCGAAGAGGAACTCCGCCAATGCACGCGCGAGTTCGGTCTTTCCGACGCCGGTCGGGCCGAGGAACAGGAACGAGCCGGTCGGCCGGTTCGGGTCACTGATGCCCGCGCGCGCGCGGCGGACGGCGTCAGCGACAGCCTTCACCGGCTCGGCCTGCCCGATCAGACGCCTGCTGATCAGGGACTCCATGTTCAGCAGCTTCTCGGACTCCCCCTGCAGCAGTTTGCCGACGGGGATCCCGGTCCAGCTCGCCACGACCTCGGCGATGTCCGCGGTGGACACCTCCTCGGACACCATGGGCTGCACCGCGACCTCGGCTCGGGAGGCGGCGTCCATCTCCGCCTCCAACGCGGGGATGCGTCCGTAGAGGATCTCGGATGCCCTGGTCAGGTCACCTTGCCGCTGGGCCTTCTCGGCCTCCACCCGCAGGTGATCGATCTCCTCCTTCAAATCACCGACTCGGTTGAGACCTGTCTTCTCGGCCTCCCACCGGGCTTCGAGCCCCCGGAGTTCCTCGTTGGCGTCCGCCAACTCGGATTGCAGTCGGTCATAGCGTTCCCGCGAGGCGGCGTCGGTTTCCTTCTGCAGAGCAAGTGCCTGCATCGTCATGCGGTCGATGGCGCGCCGGAGTTGGTCTATCTCGACCGGGGACGAGTCGATCTCCATCCGCAGCCGGGAAGCGGCCTCGTCGATCAGGTCGATCGCCTTGTCCGGTAGCTGCCGGGAGGTGATGTAGCGGTGCGACAGGGACGCAGCCGCGACCAAAGCGCCGTCGGTGATGCGAACCTTGTGGTGGCCCTCGTAGCGCTCACGCAGCCCGCGCAGGATCGCAATGGTGTCCTCGACGCTCGGCTCCCCGACGAACACCTGCTGGAACCTGCGTTCCAGGGCCGGGTCCTTTTCGACCCGCTCGCGGTATTCGTCCAGCGTGGTGGCACCGATCATGCGCAACTCGCCGCGAGCGAGCATGGGCTTGAGCATGTTGCCCGCGTCCATGGAAGAGTCGCCACTGGCGCCGGCGCCGACGACGGTGTGCAGTTCGTCGATGAACGTGATGATCTGCCCCTCGGCGTCCTTGATTTCGGAGAGCACCGCCTTGAGCCGCTCCTCGAACTCGCCGCGGTACTTGGCTCCGGCGACCATCGACGCCAGATCGAGTGCGACTACGCGTCGCCCCTTCAAGGAATCCGGGACGTCGCCGGCCACAACGCGCTGCGCCAACCCCTCGACGACGGCAGTTTTGCCGACGCCAGGTTCACCGATGAGCACAGGGTTGTTCTTGGTGCGACGCGCGAGCACCTGGATCACCCGGCGAATCTCCTGGTCTCGCCCGATGACGGGGTCGAGTTTGCCGTCGCGGGCCTTCTCTGTGAGGTCCACCGAGTACTTGTCCAGGGTGGACGAACCACCCTCGGCTTCGGCGCTGGTCACCCGCCTGTCGCCGCGAGCCTGGTTGAAGGTCGTCTCCAACTTCTCCGCCGTCACGCCAAGGTCGTTCAGGATCTTCTTGACCGGCGAGTCGCCGGCCGCGAGGGCGATGAGCAGGTGCTCCGTCGCGACGAACTGATCGCCGAACCTCATCGCGCGTGTCTCCGCGTCAGCGAGCACCCGGGCCAAGGATCCCGACATGGTCGGTTGGGTGACCGTCGAACCGCTGGAGGAAGGGAGCCGGGTGATCGCTCCCTGAGCCGCCGCCGCCACGACTGCAGGCTCCGCGCCGACGGCAGTCAACAGTGCCGCCACGGTGTTGTTCTCTGGGACCAGCAGCAGGGCGTAAAGCAGGTGAGCGGGTTCGCCTTGGGGATTGCCCTTGGTCAGGGCTTCACGAAGCGCGGCGCTCACCGCGTCGCGGCTCTTGGCAGTCAGCTTCGAGGTGTCCATAGAAGGGGCTCTCTCCATCGATCGCGAAAGTTGAGTTCACTGCACTCAACCATGACATGGGGCCGGGTATTCCCAATGAGGCTTGAGAGGACGGGCACCGACTGGCCGCCGATTTCACTGTGCCGACGGAATCCTCCATATTTGAGAAATTGCTCGAGTTCTTCAATCGGATCGAGCCGATTCGTGGATCAACCCCCCGGCGATCCGCGATGAGTCGGCTGAAGAGAACCAGCTATCCCCCCGGTGGCCCTTCTCCGCACAGCCCACTCGGACCGCCTATCGGCACCAATCCCCTCGGATTCCGGTAGGCGGTCGGTCAATTCTCCGGCAGGACGCACCGCGACCCAGGTTCGAGTCGCGTTCGGTCTGTGGTGCTTGCTGGGCCACCGGCGACTCCGGTCAGCTGGTGATGGCCCTGAGCCGGCGCCGAGGCCGGGCGGCTCCGAGATGCACGGCTCCCGCCGCGTCGGCGGTGAACACCCGAGAGGCAGGCGGCGCCTCGTTGGCCTCCCGGACCAACTCGGCGAGTGATTCCACCTGCATAGTCAGTTCGTCCACCTGGGACTGAAGGTGCAGGATCCGGCGGATCCCAGCGAGGTTGATGCCTTCATCCTGCGACAGCCGTTGGACGAGTCGCAGTCGATCGATGTCGAGCAGCGAGTAGCGCCGCCCGCGTCCCCGGGAACGACGCGGCACGACCAGGCCCAACCTGTCGTAGCCGCGCAGCGTCTGCGGATGCATGTCGGCCAACTGGGCCGCGACCGAAATGGTGAAGACGGGGGCGTCGCGGTCGAGCAGTTGCGGCAGCCTGTTCATCGCACACCGGACTGCAGCGCGGCCCGTGGATTCGGCTCTGCCGCTGCCTCCTGATACGCACGGAGAGCTTCTTGGGCTTCCGGGCTCAACCGCGGCGGCACCCTGACCTCCACCGTCACGAGCAGGTCACCATTGCCGCCGGAGGGCTTCGCGACTCCCCGGCCCCGGACACGCAGAGTCCGGCCGTTCGGTGTTCCTGGTGCCAACTTGAGCCGGACGGGCGCCCCGCCGAGCGTGGGGACGTCGATCTCGGCCCCCAACGCTGCCTCGGCGAAGGTCACCGGAACGGTGATCGTGAGATGCTCCCCGGCGCGTCCGAACACAGGGTGGTCGCGCACGTGCACCAGTACATACAAATCGCCCGCGGCCCCGCCGTTCTCCCCGGCTCCGCCCTTGCCCTTGATCCGCACCCGCTGCCCGTCGGTGACACCGGCGGGAATGCGCACCTGCAACGGGTTCGTGGCAGTCGACCTGCCAGTGCCGCTGCAGACGGGGCACGGGTCTTCCACCACCAGCCCCCGGCCGCGACAGTCGCGACAGGGCTCGCTGACGGCGAAGACACCGCCCTGGCTGGACGTCTGCATTCCGGAGCCCTGGCAGGTGGGACACACGCGCGGGCTCGTGCCGGCGCGGGCGCCGGTGCCGTGACAGGAGGCGCACGCCTCCTCGGACCTGGTGAGCAGCGAGACGGTGACGCCGTCGACTGCCTCGCGGAAGTCGATGGTCGCCTCACCCTCGATGTCGTGACCCCGCCGGGGACCACGCTGGGTGGATCGCCGGCCTCCCCCGCCCTGGTTGAACAGGTTGCCGAAGAGGTCGGCGAACCCCCCGCCATCACCGGCGTTGGAGCGCCTGAAGATGTCGTCCATCGAGGGGCCGGCGGTACCGGTGCCCCCGGGGAACCGGAATCCACCGCCGAACAGCCGTCGCGCCTCGTCGTACTCCTTGCGCTTCTCGGGGTCGCTCAGGACGTCGTTCGCCTCCGAGATCTCCTTGAACCGCTTCTCTGCTTGGCTGTTGCCCTGGTTCTGGTCGGGGTGGTGTTCCCGCGCCAACTTGCGGAAGGCCTTCTTGATCTCAGCCTGGGTCGCGCTCTTGGAGACGCCCAGGACCTTGTAGTAGTCCTTCTCGAGCCAGTCCTTAGTACTCACAGACGCCTCCTTTCATTCGTAATGCGGTTGTCTCAGGGTTGCGCAACCCCGACGCGAGCGGGTCGCAACATTCGGTCGCCGATGCGAACTCCACGCTGCATGACGGCCGAGATGGTCGGCACTTCGACCGGCTCGGTGTGGTCCATCTGCAGCAGCGCCTCGTGAATGACGGGGTTGAACTCCTCGCCGACCTCACCGAAGACCTCCACCCCGTACTTGGATGCGAGGCGTTCGAGATCGTCGGCAACGAGTTTGAAGCCGCCGTCCAACTCGTCGTGCGAGCGGGCCCCCTCGATGCTGTCGAGGATCGGGAGCAAGTCGGTCACGACTGCCTCGATCCCGGACTGCCGGGCAACATCGCGGTCGCGGTCGACGCGCTTCTTGTAGTTCGCGTACTCGGCCTGCAGCCGTTGCAGATCAGCAGTCCGCTCCGTGACCATCTCTTCCAGTTCGCTGACCTTCGCGAGGTAGATGGGGTCGTCGGTCCGGCCTTCGACGTTTCCCACCTGATCGGTCACCTCCCCGGACTCTTCCGCTGCGCGGCGAGGACGGACCTCGCCGGTCTCCGGGTCGATGCGCCGCTTGTCGCGGATCACCGGCCCGGTCGGCTCTTCCGGCTTCTCATCGGCCGTCACTTGGCTTCCTTATCCTCGTCGTCCACGATCTCGGCGTCCACCACACCGTCGTCGGCCTGCGCGGACTCGCCCGCGCCGGTCTCGGCACCGGCCTGGCTTGCCTGGGCGGCGGAGTAGATCGCCTGCCCCATAGCGGCAGCCTTTGTGTTGAGATCGTTCATGGCGTTCTTCACCCGGTCATCGTCTTCGCCCTTCAGGGCTTCCTTGAGCTCGACGAGCGCATCGGTGACGGGCGTCTTCACGTCGTCGGGGATCTTGTCGGCGTTCTCCTCGAGCAGTTTCTCGGTGCGGAAAGCGAGCCCATCGGCCTCGTTTCGCGTCTCGACCGCTGCGCGCCGCCTCTTGTCCTCCTCGGCGTGAGCCTCGGCGTCCCGCATCATGCGGTCGATGTCGTCCTTGGCGAGAGCGGACCCGCCCGTGACGGTCATGGACTGTTCCTTCTGGGTTGCCAGATCCTTCGCGTGCACGTGCACGATGCCGTTGGCGTCGATGTCGAACGTGACCTCGATCTGGGGCACGTTGCGAGGTGCCGGCAGCAGGCCCGTGAGCTCGAAGTTGCCCAGGGACTTGTTGTCGCGCGCGAACTCACGCTCCCCTTGGTAGACCTGGATCATCACCGAAGGCTGGTTGTCCTCCGCCGTGGTGAACACTTCGGACCGTTTGGTCGGGATCGTCGTGTTCCGCTCGATGATCCTGGTCATCACGCCGCCCTTGGTCTCGATGCCGAGGCTCAGCGGGGTGACGTCGAGCAGCAGGACATCCTTCACCTCACCCTTCAGAACACCCGCCTGCAGGGACGCGCCCAGCGCGACAACCTCATCGGGGTTGACACCCTTGTGCGGCTCCTTGCCACCAGTGAGTTCCTTCACCAGGTCGACGACCGCGGGCATCCGGGTGGAACCGCCGACAAGGATCACGTGGTCGATCGCGCTCACGCTCGTCTTGGCGTCGGAAATGACGGTGTTGAACGGCGCCCGGCAGCGGTCGAGCAGATCCTGTGTCATGCGCTGGAACTCTCCGCGCGTCAACTTGACGTCCAAGTGCAGCGGACCTTCGGCACCTGCCGTGATGTACGGCAGGTTGATGCTGGTCTCGGCAGCGCTGGACAGCTCGATCTTCGCCCGTTCGGCGGCTTCGAGCAGCCGCTGCTTGGCCATCTTGTCGGCACCCAGATCGATGCCGTGCTTGTTCTTGAACTCCTTGACGAGCCAGCCGACGATCCGGTCGTCCCAGTCGTCGCCGCCGAGCCTGTTGTCACCCTTTGTCGCCTTGACCTCGAAAACGCCTTCGGAAATGTCCAGTAGGGACACGTCGAACGTGCCACCACCGAGGTCGAAGACCAGAACGGTCTGCTCGACTCCACCCTTGTCAAGGCCGTACGCCAGGGCCGCGGCCGTGGGCTCGTTGATGATGCGGTCCACGACCAGGCCGGCGATCTCGCCCGCCTCCTTGGTCGCCTGCCGCTCGGAGTCTGAGAAGTACGCGGGGACGGTGATCACCGCGTGAGTCACCGGCTCGCCCAGGTATGCCTCGGCGTCCCGCTTCAACTTCTGCAGGACGAAGGCGCTGATTTGCTGCGGCCGGTAATCCTTGCCGTCGATCGTCTTCTTCCAATCGGTGCCCATGTGGCGCTTGACCGAGCGGACGGTGCGGTCGACGTTGGTCACGGCCTGGTGCTTGGCGACACCGCCGACCAGCACCTCGCCGCCCTTGGCGAATGCCACGACTGACGGCGTCGTGCGGGCGCCCTCGGCATTCGGAATAACGGTGGGTTCGCCACCCTCGAGCACGGCGACCACCGAGTTGGTGGTTCCGAGGTCGATTCCGACTGAACGTGCCATGAGTATTTCCTCCAGTTGATTGCCTGTTTGTGCGAGTTGAGCCTACCACGCTCAACCCAGGTGATTGAGTCCACCCCACTCAACCTGACACGGCCCTGCGTTATTCCAATCGTTCCCGGCACGGCCTCACATCTGGCTATTTCGCATGCGCCCGTGCACGATTGGGCATGGCAAAACACGACGACGTACACGAGTTCTACGTGCCGTGCGCCGCACAACCGGCGTTCGAGGCGTTCACGCAACGCACCGCTGAATGGTGGTTCGCCGAAGCCACGGGCAACCCCGACACCTTCAGCCACGTGGCATTCGAGCCACGGATGGGGGGCGCGGTCACCGAGGTCAGCAAGGACGGAACGTCCACGCACCGTGGCACGATCTCCGAATGGGTGCCCGGGGAACGCCTCGTGTTCACCTTCAGCAAGGCTGCGGACGCGTCGAATCCGTCGACGATCGCGGTCGACTTCGTCCATACCGGAGACGACGCCGCCCGCGTGCGGATCGAGCACAAGACCGGTGACGCCGACAGGTTCAGTAACTGGGACGGCCTCATCAAGCCGTATACCGAGTTGCTGGGGGTCTACACCGCCTGAGGGTGACGTGGTTTGCGACCACGAACCTGACGCCCGTTGCCGCCCGGTCATCACCGGGCCGCAACGGGCGTCTTTCCGAGATCGGTCAGCTCACACCGAGCGCGTCGCGCCACCCCGGGAACAGCTTGTCCGCATCGTGCGGGAAGGACTCGAACGCGCGGGCGAATTCCTTGTGCTCCTTGGCCCACTCGACGGGGTCCGCACCGGCGGCCCAGCACTCGTGCCCCTGGCGCAGCGAACGCGCACCGGCGGCCGGACCGTCCAGGTGGCCGTAGGAGCCGCCGCCGGCAGTGTTGATGACGTTCGCGTGGCCGAGGTTCGCGAAGAACCCGGGCAACCGCAGCGCGTTCATGCCTCCCGAGATGATGGGAGTGGTGGCCTTCATGCCGTACCACTCCTGGTAGTAGACCGGCCCTGCAGCCTCGTCGCGTTCGATCATGTATGCGATGGCCTTGTCGTCGGCGCCGCCCTCCATCTTGCCGTAGCCCATGGTGCCGACGTGCATGCCGGAGGCGCCCTGGATGCGAGACATCTTCGACAGGACGAAGGACGTGTAGCCGCGCTTGGAGGTTGGCGACGTGACTGCGCCGTGGCCGGCGCGGTGGTAGTGGAGGAACTGGTTGGGGTAATTGCGCCGCGCGGTCGTGACCATGCCGGGACCGCCCACGTAACCGTCGACGAGGAACGCGAGCTTGTTGGCGTCAGGGCCGAAGACCTCGAGCGCGAAGTCAGCACGTGCGCACATCTCGTAATGGTCGTCGGCCGTGATGTTCATCGAGAACAGCTTGGCCTCGCCGGTCTCATCCATGGCGCGCTTCATGGAGTCGTACACCAGCGGAAGGGTCTCCCTGATGGGGGCGAACACCTGATTGCCCTGAGGCTCGTCGTTCTTGATGAAGTCACCGCCCAGCCAGAAGTCGTACGCGGCCTTCGCGAACGGCTCGGGGCGCAGGCCGAGTTTCGGCTTGATGATCGTCCCCGCGATGTAGCCGCCGTCCACGAACGGACGCCCGAGGACCCGCCACATGTCGGAGATGTTCATGGCCGGGCCGTCGAACTGCCGGATGGCCTCTGGCGGCAGCCAGAAGTCGATCATCTTGGCGTACTCGATGTCGCCCATGCCCTGGTTGTTGCCGATGGTCAGTGTGAGGAACGACACGAGCATCATCCGACCGTCGATGATATTGCGGTCGAAGAGTTCGAGCGGGTAGGCGATACGCAAATCCTCGTTGGCCTCGTCGGCGTGGTAGACGAGGGCGTCGACGCCCTTGGTGAAGTCATCGGTGGTGGACACCTCGACGTTCGTGCCGGTCGAGGACTCGGCGGCGAAGTGCGCCGCGCAGGCGAGGTAACTCTCCCCGGCTTTCGGCTGCATCCTGTAGGCGCACAGAATGTGCTTGCCGGCGGCGATCAGTTCATCTTCGTCCAAGCTCAAGTCTACGTAGCGAGCGGTCTGGTCCATGCTGTGGCTCCTCACGTTGTGGCTGGCGAGATGTCATGTGCTGGGGCCATAGAGCCAGCCAATAAAACGATAGCCCGAACGGACACCACTCGAAGGCGGTGCGGGAGAGTCGCCATCCGTGCGGACGTGGCCCTCGTGAGCGAACGTCTGCTCCGCATCCCCCGGGTCACTTGCCTTGGTTTCCTTCCCGGCCGCAGCGTCACCGTCCTACAGTGACAGCAATCGCACAAAGGAGAGCCGATGAACTTCGAGAAGGTTGTGTTCGGGTTCTTCATCACCCTGGCAGCGACGCTCAACTTCGGGTTCTTCATCGGGGACATGACCGACCCCGACCTGCACAACGTCTACGAGTTGGCAGCCGCGATCGTGGTCAGCATGATCGCGACTGTCCTCAAATTCGGTGACCGCACGCAACTCGGGGCGGTGCATCTGGCAACGAGCCTTGTAGCTGACCTGCAACTCATCTCAGCCGCGGTGATCTGGGTCTGGGCGGTGTACGTGTCCGGCACGGGGATGACGGGCGACCACATGGCTTTGGTCGTGTCGATGTGCGGAGGAGCCCTGCTGGCCAACCTGGTCTCGGTCGTCCTGATGGTCTCCGAGACCCTGCAGTTGCGCCGCTGAGCCATGCGCCATCGATCCACCCAGGAGCGCCGGACGGCGATGTCGTCGGTGTTCTACCTCGTCCTGCGACGAATCCGGGTGCCCCTGATCACGATCATCGTCATCTATGCGATTTGTGTGCTCGGGTTGAGCCTCGTGCCAGGAGTGGACGCCGACGGCAATCCGACGTCGGGCATGGGCCTGTTCCACGCGTTCTACGTGATCAGCTACACCGGCACGACGATCGGGTTCGGCGAACTGCCGCAGCCGTACTCCGTAGCCCAACGATTGTGGATGACCCTGAGCATCTACCTCACGGTCGTGGGCTGGTCGTACGCCGTCCTGACCACACTGTCGCTGCTGCAGGAGAAGAGCTTCCAGAACGCGCTGCGGGCCAGCCGGTTCGCCCGCCGCATCAGCGCGTTGCGGGAGCCGTTCTACATCGTCTGCGGCGGGGGTGAGACCGGGTCCCTGGTGTGCCACGGCCTCGACCGACTCGGAATGCGCTTCGTCGTCGTGGAGGGATCGGACGTGCGGGTGCAGGAACTGCGGCTGGAGGAGTTTCACTCGGACTTCCCGATCGTCAATGCCGACGCCAGCCAGCCGAGCACGCTGCGGACGGCTGGGCTCTTGAGCCGCTACTGCGAGGGCGTCGTCGCCCTGGTGGACGACGGACCGGCCAACCAGGCGATCGCGGTATCTGTCCGGCTGCTGGCGCCCCACGTCCCGGTACTGGCAAGGGTGCGTGACCCCGACGTCGAGACCCGGATCGGCGTGTTCGGCGGCGAGATCGTCATCAACCCGTTCGAGCGATTCGCCGAACACCTGGTGTCGGCGGTCGCGGCGCCCGAGCGCTACCTGTTGCGAGAGACGCTGACGGGCCTCTCGGGCGAGATGCTGCCGGAGCGGCACCGTCCGCCTCGCGGGCATTGGATCATGTGCGGCTACGGCCGATTCGGCCACGCGGTGGTGACGCGCCTCAAGCGCGCCGGCATCGATGTGACCGTCATCGACCGCCTTCACTACGGCGAGCCGGGAGTCGACATTCACGGCACGGGCACGGACACCGACAGCCTTCGTGCGGCGGGGATCGAGCGCGCCCAGGGAATCGTGGCCGGCAATGCCGACGACATGAAAAACCTGGCGATCGCGGTGCTGGCACGAGAACTCAAGCCCGACATCTTCATAGTCACCCGGCAGAACCAGACGGCGAACACCCCCCTGTTCGAGTCGTTCCACGAGGACCTGTCCATGGTGCCGAGCCAGATCGTCGCCCGCGAGTTCCTGGCCCTCATCACCACCCCGCTGCTCGCGCGATTCCTCGAAATCATTCCTGCGCAGTCCGAGGGTTGGTGCTCGGACCTGCTGGAGCGGCTGCAGCAGGTGCGTCCTTTCCGGATCCCCGAGATCTGGAGCCGGAAACTGGCCTCCCCACAGGCCGAGGCTGTGACGGCGGCGCTCGCGCGCGACGAAACTGTCAGGGTGGGCGACCTGCTTACAGACCCGGCGGACCGCAACCGCAGGGTCAGGGCGCTGGTGCTGTTGGTATCGCGAGGCGGCAGCATCCACGAGATGCCGCAGGAGGACTGGCGGCTGCACCCTGACGACGACATCCTGTTCGCCGGCTCGCCGGAAGCGTTGCGGCGCATCGACGTCACGCTGCAGAACATCAACGTCCTGGACTACGTCCGGTCGGGCTCCGAATCAAACGGCGGGCTGCTCTGGCGGTGGTTGCGAAAGCGATTGAAGAAGGTGCCCACCCCAGGTCGGTAACACACCGGCGGTCTTTGGTGAGTGTCTGGGCCGAATGCCCGCCTCCCGTCATTCGAGGTCGGGATCCACCTGCAGGACGACCTTGACTCCCTGGCTCACCAGTTCCAGCCCCCGCTCCCATTCGTCCAGGGGCAGGCTCGCGCCGACGACCGAGTCGAGGTCCAGGAATCCCTCGCCCATCAGCCGCAAAGATGTGCGGAAACTCGAAGGCGCCTTGCCGCGCGAGCCGACCAGTTCCAGTTCGTTCTGGATCAGATACGCGACGTCGACTTGGGGCGGAGTGCGGTAGAACGCCACGAGGACGACTCTGCCGCCCTTGCGAAGCACCGGCCCGATGCCCTCGAGGACGCCCCCCGCGCCGCTGCACTCGAACACCGAATGGGCTCCGTACCCTCCTGTGATCGTCTTGACGAACTCCGCCAGATCCTGGGTCTCCGTGTCCACCGTGTAGTGGATTCCGCTCGCCTTCGCGCGCGCCAATTGTGGAGCGTGCCGCGTGCGGCCGGCCAGCACAACCGTCGCGCCGACCGCTTTCGCCACCTGGGCACACAGCAGACCCACGGCGCCCGGGCCGATGACAACAACCACTTCCCCGGCCAGCGAGGGGCTCTGCTCGATGACCGCGTGCACCGAGATCGCCACGGGTTCGGTGAGCGCGCCCGTCAGCAGCGGCACGTTGTCCGGCAACTTGTGCACCGCGCGGGCGGGGATCACCAGATACTCCGCCAGTGCCCCGTTGGCAGTGGTGCCGATGCCCTTGCGGGTACGGCAACGATTGAACTCCTCGCGACGACAGTACAAACAAGTCATGCAAAGGTAGGCGTCGGTCTCGACCGTTACGCGGTCGCCCACCGCGAGATCGGGACGGTTGGCACCGGCTCCCATTTCGGCGATCACGCCGGACGCCTCGTGGCCGAGAATACGCGGAATCAGGTAGTCAGACCCGCCCTCGACAGCGGCCCTATCGGTGCCGCAAATCGCCACCGCAGCGACTTTGACGAGGATCTGTTCGGGGCCGCAAGTGGGGACAGGTTCGTCCTGGAGGGCGACGTTGCCCTTACCCTTGGCAAATTTCACAAGCGCTCGCATGCCGCCAACCTACTCAGGGCAACGGCTGCCCGCCACCGGTACGACGCCGACAGGCACCCACAAGCGGACGCTGCACCCGCGCCTATCTAGACAGGACATGACAAGTGTGGCGTGACAGGGTTGCCACCGCTAAAGTGGCGTCACCATCCAACCCTCAATGAGGAGGAAAGTGAATCACTACCTCATCGGCATCGACGCCGGTACATCCGTTATCAAGGCAGCGCTCTTCGACCTGCACGGCAACGAGGTCAGCCGGGGCGCACGCAACGTTCCCATCACCAACCCGACGCCCATCGAGGCCGAAGAGGACATGATGGATGTCTGGTACGCCGCAGTCGGCGCTCTCAACGAGTGCCTCACCGGCTCGGGCGTCGAAGCCCAGGACATCATCGCGCTCGCCCTCACCGGGCAGGGCGACGGCTCTTGGCTGATCGACAAGGACGGTAACCCCGCCGGCCCGGCAATCCTGTGGACCGACGGTCGCGCAGGCCCCAAGCTCATGGAGTGGATCGCCGACGGCACGATCTCGAAGCAGTTCAAACACTCGGGCAACGGCCCTTACGCGGGCACGACGAGCATGGTCATGCGGTGGCGCCAGGACAACCAGCGGGAACTGCTGGAAGGCGCGACCAACATGTGGTGCAAGGACTGGATCGGCTACAAGCTGACCGGCGTCGCCGCCACCGACCCGTCCGACCCGGGCCTCAGCGTCGTAGACGTCGCAACCCGTGAGTACTCCGACGAGGTGTTCGAGGCTTATGGCATGACCGACGTCAAGCCCGTCATGGCCAAGATCATCGCGCCGACCGACCTGCTCGGCAACATCACCGCAGAGGTGGCGGGAATCACCGGACTGCGCGAGGGCCTGCCGGTTTACAAGGGCCAGATGGACATCACGGCGTCCTCGCTCGGCGTCGGCGTCGTCGATCCGGGCGACTGCATGGCCGTCGTCGGCACCGCAGGCATCGTCACCGTCGCCACGGACGATCCGGCCAACGCCATCGATCCTCCGGACGTCGGCTGGATGATCCCGCACACAGACAAGACGTCGATCCGATCGATGGGCATGAGCTTCTGCACGCCCAACCTCGACTGGTTCCTGCGGGAGTACGGCTCTTCGTTCCGGGACGAGGCGGCGGCGCAGACCGAGGGCAATCTGTACGAGTACCTCGACAAGGCCGTGCAGTCGGTGCCCGCCGGCTCCCGCGGCGTCATCTACCACGGCTACCTGGCCCCGGGCGGCGAGCGCGCTCCGTTCATCCAGCCGGATGCCCGCGGCAGCTTCAGCGGCATCAACAACGTCCACACCCGGTTCGACATGCTCCGGGCCGTGTACGAGGGCGTGTGCTACGGCATCCGCGACTGCCTCGACGCCATCCCGATCGAGGTCAAGGTCGTCCGCATGGCCGGCGGCGGCGCCAACAGCCCCGTGTGGGCACAGATGTTCGCCGACGTTCTGGGTCGGACGATCATCGTCCCCTCCGGCACGGAGTTCGGCGCCAAGGGTGCGGCGATCGTCGCGGGCATCGGCTCGGGCGAATTCGAGTCGTACCACCAGGCCGTCCAGGAGACGGTGCATATGGTGCGCGAGTACACCCCCGACCCCGAGAAGACGAAGGTCTACGACAAGTTCTTCCCGGTTTACAAGAAGATCCGGATGGCGATGTTCGACATCTGGCCCGAACTGGCCGCTGCGGTCCGCGAGACCAGCTGATCGGTTTCAAGGAGGGGGCCGACGGGGAAACCCGTCGGCCCTCGTCCATTGCTTGGGCAAACTCGTGACGGTGAGCGCCGAGGCCGGGAAATTTCCCATGTTCGGTGGACGGACGGCCTCTGGTGACTAGGCTGCAAGGGACGTCCGTCATGGCAGACGGGCGCACACCGCGAATGGCTGTGGCACAACCATTCGCTCCGACAGGAGGGCAAGGTGCGAAGACTTGAGGCCGACGTCGTCGTAATCGGTGGCGGGTCCACCGGTGCGGGCGTAGTAAGAGATGTGGCAATGCGCGGCTACCGAGCGGTCCTGGTGGATCGGGTGGACCTGGCGCAGGGCACCAGCGGACGCTTCCATGGCCTGCTGCACTCCGGCGGCCGCTACGTGGTCAGCGACCCTCATTCAGCTACGGAATGTGCCCAGGAAAACGAGATTCTACGGCGGATAAACGCCGATGCGATCGAACCCACGGGCGGGTATTTCGTCTCCGTCCCGGGCGATGATGAAGAGTACGCGGACCGCTTCGCCAAGGGGGCCGCCGAAACAGGCGTCCCGGTCAACGAGGTCCCCATCGCCGAACTGCTCAAGCGCGAGCCGCGGGTCAACCCCCGGGCGATGCGCGCATTCGACACCCTGGACGGTTCGGTCGACGGCTGGCAGATGGTGTGGGGGGCGGCCAACTCGGCCAAGCAGTACGGCGCCCAAATCCTGACCTACCACCGCGTGACCAAGATCGAGCGCAAGGACGACCGGGTCTCGGCCGTCATCTGCTCCGACGACAAGAGCGGCGAGACCGTCCAGATCGACTGCAACTTCGTGCTCAACTGTGCGGCCGCCTGGGGTGGGCACGTAGCCGCGATGGCCGGCTGTCCCGACGTGGAGGTCGTGCCCGGCGCCGGCATCATGATCGCGATGAACCACCGGCTGGTCAACGCCCCCGTCAACCGGCTGATCTACCCGGCCGACGGCGACATTCTCGTGCCCGTGCACACGGTGTGCATCATCGGCACCACAGACCAGAAGGCAGAAGACCCCGACCGGCTGGCGATCAGCCGCGAAGAGGTCCAGCAGATGTTCGACTCCGGCGAGAAGCTCGTGCCCGGCTTCCGCCAAGCGCGCGCACTGCACGCTTGGGCCGGTGCCCGCCCGCTGGTGAAGGACGCCCGGGTGAGCGTGGCCGACACCCGGCACATGTCGCGCGGCATGTCGATCATCGATCACTCGACGCGTGACGGACTCAACGGCATGCTCACGATCGCCGGCGGCAAGCTCACCACCTATCGGCTGATGGCCGAGAAGGTCGTCGACGTCATGTGCGAGCAGTTGGGCGAGCAGCGCCCCTGCACCACCGCCTCTGAAGCGGTGCCCGGCTCCGAGACCGGCAAGTTCTACTCGGTCACCCACCGGTTGCACGATCGTGAGGAAGACCGACTCGAGGACCAGATCCTGTGCGAGTGCGAATTGCTCAGCAAGCGCATGTTCACCAAGCTGCAGGACGAGCAACCGCAGGCCACGTTCGACGATCTGCGGCGCCAACTCCGCCTGGGCATGGGCCCGTGCCAGGGCGGGTTCTGCTCCGTCCGTGCGGCCGGTGTCAGCCACGGCCGCGGCAAGATCGACATCGAGCGCGCCACCGGCCTGCTGCGCTTGTTCCTGAAGAACCGCTGGATCGGCTTGTGGCCGATCATGCACGGCGACCAGGTGCGTCAGACCGCGCTCGACGACTGGATCTTCCAGGGCACGCTCGACATTGAACACCTGCCCCAGCCAGAAGAAGAGGTCGTGCGATGAGGGACGTAGTTGTTATCGGTGCGGGCCTGTCCGGCGTGGTGGCCGCGATCAAACTCGCTCAGGCGGGCAAGTCGGTCACGCTGCTGACCAAGGGAATCGGCGGCCTGCAATTGGGTCAGGGCACCGTCGACATCCTCGGCTACAACCCCGACCGGGTGACAGACCCTGTAGCCGCGATCGCCGACGTACCAGCAGGTCACCCGTATCAGCACTTCACGGGCGAAGAGGTAGCCGCTGCGGTGAAGTCCTTGACCGACCTGGTCCCCGGCATGTTCGTCGGCGAGCCGTCGCGCAATGTGAACCTGCCGACCGCTGTCGGGGGAATCCGTCCGACGGCGCTCGCCATGCCGTCGATGCTGGCCGGTGAGGTAGTGGCCGGCAAGAAGTACCTGATTGTCGGCCTGGCGCGCCTGAAGGACTTCTACCCCAGCCTCGTCGCCGAGAACCTGGCCCGGACACCGGTGCCTGGGGGCGGTGCGGTGCAGGCGCGTCATGTCACGGTCGACTTCGTTGCCCGCAAGGGTGAGGCCGATTCCACGGGTGTCAACTTCGCGCGTGCCCTGGACGACCCGGCAAATCGGGCCAAGCTCGTCGACCTCATCAAGCCGCAGGTCGCCACGGGCGAGGTCGTGGGGTTGCCCGCGGTCCTAGGCATCCACGATCCGACGGCTTGGGAAGACATTCAGACCAAGCTCGGCGTCCCCGTGTTCGAAATCCCGCTGCCCCCGCCCAGCGTCCCCGGCATGCGGATCAACGAAGCCTTGACCGAACTCGCCAAGCGGTCCGGCGTGCGCTTCATCATGGGCAACCGGGTGGACGATTTCGCCGCCGACGGCAAGTCGCTCGCCTCCGTGACCGTCGACGCGGCCGGCAGCCCGAAGGCCCATGCGGCTCAGGCTTACGTGCTGGCGGCCGGCGGGTTCGAGAGCGGATCGCTCCACCTCGATTCCTACGGGAAAGTGACCGAGACCGTCTTCGGGTTGCCGCTGGTCGGCGTCGAGGGCGAGCCCTTCCACGGCGACTACTGGGGTAGCGATCAGCCCCTGTTCAAGGCCGGGGTTGCGGTCGACGATCAGATGCGCCCCGTTGGGCCCGACGGGGCCGCGGTGTATGACAACCTGTACGCCACCGGTGGCATTTTGGCGGGCACGACAAGATGGCGTGACAAGTCCGGTGACGGCATCGCGCTGGCAAGCGCCGTGCGGGCAGCGGATTCGATTCTGGGAGGGACACGATGACAATCGAACACACGCACGAGCACGACCAACTGATGCGCGCGAGCCTCGATCACTGCGTCAAGTGCACTATCTGTGAGACCCAGTGCCCCGTCTCGGCCGTCACCCCGCTGTTCTCGGGCCCGAAGTTCGTCGGCCCTCAAGCAGAGCGTTACCGTCATGGGCTGTCCGTCGATCATTCGGTCGACTACTGCTCGAGTTGCGGCACCTGCACCCTTGTCTGCCCACAGGGCGTCAACATCGCCGAACTCAACTCGATGGCCCGCGCCGCCATGAAGCAGCAGAACAACATGCCGCTGCGGGACCAGATCATCTCCCGCACAACGTTCATGGGCAAGGCCATGACCCCCATCGCACCGGTCGCGAACTGGGCGCTCGGCGTCAAGCCGATCCGCGTTCTCGTCGAGAAGGTCATCGGGATCGACCGCGAAGCCGCGATGCCGACGGCTCACTCCCAGACTCTGCCGGGCTGGAACAAGCGCCGTCAGAAGAATCCGAAGGCAGGCACGAAGGGCAAGGTCGTCTACTTCCACGGCTGTGCCGCAAAGTACTTCGAGATCGAGACGGGGCAGAAGACCATCGAGGTGCTGGAGCACCTCGGCTACGAGGTCATCGTTCCCAAACAGGGTTGCTGCGGACTGGCGCTGCAGTCCAACGGCCTGTTCGACGCCGCACGGCAGTACGTGCGGAAGATGGTCATGGACTTGCGCAGCGGCGGCAAGGACCTGCCCATCATCGCCACGTCCACATCGTGCGGATCGATGCTCAAGCGCGAGGCAAACGAGATCCTCGGCGTGAAGGACCCGGAACTCGCCGATGTCAGCAGCCGCATGGTCGACATCATGGAGTTCCTCCGCGACCTCCACGACAAGGGTGAACTGCCCACCGACTTCAAGACGATGGACGTCACACTCCCGTACCACCCGCAGTGCCAGCTGAAGAGTCACGGCATCGGCCTGCCCGCGATGGACGTCCTCAGCCTGATCCCGGGCATCACGATCAAGGAGAGCGGAGTCACCTGCTGCGGCATCGCCGGCACGTACGGCCTGAAGAAGGAGAAGCACGACATCGCAATGGCGGTCGGCAAGCCACTGTTCGACATGGTGAAGGCGACCAACAAGGATCTTGCCCTGTGCGACAACGACCCCTGCCGCTGGCAGATCGAAACCGCCACGGGCGTCCACACCGTGCACCCGATCTACGTCGTCCATGAGGCGTACGGGCTGTCTTGACAGGTACCGAAGACCCCCCGGCGACGGGGGGTCTTCGCTTTTCCAGGCGGCAGGGGCGTCTGGACGTGCTCTTCGCAGACCGGACCGTTTGGCACAATGGCGGCCGTGAATACCTCCGCCGCAGCCGTCGTCTTCGACCTGGACGGTGTCCTGGTCGACACCGAACCGGAGTGGGACGCCGTGCGGCGCTCTTTGGCCTTGGAGGACGGCGTCGAGTGGCCCGCGGAGGCCACGCAGATGATGATGGGCATGAACACGCCGGAGTGGGCGCGGTACCTAGTCGAGGGCGTCGGGATCTCCGGGACCCCCGAAGAGGCTGCGGAACGGACGATCACCGGCCTCATGAGCCGCTACCGGCAGCAGTTGCACGTCAAGGACGGCGCCGTCGCGGCGGTGCGCAGAATGGCCGCCCTGGCTCCCCTGGCCGTCGCTTCGAGTTCGCCACGCCGGCTGATCGAAACGGTCCTCGACGAACTCGGGGTGCAGGATCTGTTCGCGACCTGGGTGTCCACCGAGGAGGTCGGCGCCGGCAAACCGGCACCCGACGGGTACCTGGAGACCTGCCGCCGCCTCGGCGTCGATCCGGCCGGCACAATCGCCGTCGAGGACTCAAGCAACGGTCTCAGGGCTGCCGCGGCGGCTGGTATGCTCGTGGTCGCTGTTCCGGATATCTTCACCAGCGCCGCACCCGATGCACTCGCGCTGGCGCATGCGGTCTTGAACTCCTTGGTCGAACTCGACGCCGGACTGGTGACCGACCTCATGTCGCGCCGGTCCCACGGTTAGGCTCTGGAGCGGTTTTCCGCATCTCCAGAACCCTTCCGCCGCATCGGCGGGGCATGTGCTCCCAACCCACGAAGGAACCCGATGGCTGTCCCCGGATGGATCTGGGCCGTGACGATCGTCCTGATCGTCGGCCTGCTCCTCTTCGATTACTTCTTCCACATTCGGGTGGCACACACCCCCTCATTGAAAGAGGCCGCTGTCTGGTCGTCGATCTACGTCGGGATCGCGGTGGTGTTCGGCTTTGCGGTGTGGCTGTTCGGTGGCCAGACCATGGGGCTGGAGTATTTCGCGGGTTACCTGACGGAGAAGGCGCTTTCCGTCGACAACTTGTTCGTGTTCCTGATCATCATGGCGTCTTTCAAGGTTCCACGCGCCGACCAGCAGAAGGTGCTGCTCTTCGGCATCGTGTTCTCGCTGATCGCGCGCACAGGCTTCATCTTCCTGGGGGCCGCCCTCATCTCGAGTTTCGCGTGGATGTTCTACATCTTCGGCGGGATCCTGCTGCTGACCGCCGGCAACCTGCTCAAGCCGGAGGACACGTCCGACGAGGGCGAGGCGAACAACTTCGTCATCAGGCTGGCGAAGCGTTTCCTTCACACCTCTGAGCACTACGACGGCGACAAGATGTTCACCGTGGTCGACGGCAAGAAGGCGCTGACGCCGATGCTGCTGGTCATGATCGCCATCGGCGGAACCGACCTCATGTTCGCACTCGACTCGATCCCCGCGATCTTCGGCCTCACCCAGAACGTCTTCATCGTGTTCACGGCCACGGCCTTCTCCCTCATGGGGCTGCGGCAACTGTTCTTCCTGATCGACGGTCTGCTCGATCGCCTGGTCTTCCTGAAGTACGGACTCGCGGCCATCCTGGCTTTCATCGGGGTCAAGCTGATCCTGCACGCACTGCACGAGAACAACGTCCCGATCATCAACAACGGCGACCCGGTTCCGGTGGTCGAGATCGACACCACCTTCTCTCTGGGATTCATCGTGGTGACCCTGACTGTGACTGTCATCTGGTCGCTACTTTCAGCCAAGGGCAAGGCCAAGACCGCGGTGAACAGCGCACGGCGGCACGCCAAGGAATACCTGTTGCTGGACTTCGAGGCAGACCCCTCCATCCGGGAGCAGAACTACAACCGCCTCCAGCGCGAGGTGGCCGCGTTGAACGCCATCCCCGAGAAGTACCACGACGTGATTCGAGACGAGCCGGGGCTGGTCGCCCTGCTGACCGAGGCGTCCGAGGTGCACGATTCCTACATCCGCGAGCATCCCGAACTGGGTGGGGAGAACGTCTGACGCCCCTCACTGCGTCCGGGCGGCCAACACCTCCCGCAGCGCGGGCACGATCTCATCGGCAAGCCGCCACAGGAACTTGGTCTGGTTGTTGCTGGGGCTGGTGAAGACCAGGTAGTCGAACCCGAGTTCCAGGAACGGGCCCAACTCGGCCCGGACCTCCTCGGGGGTGGACGCCACGATCCACCTGCGAGCGAAAACATCCGGATGATGGCCGTTGGAGTCGAAGAGGCCGGGAGCCTCGTCGCTGTGCACGTCCAGCGTCGCCGGAGCCCATAGGTGCGCGCTGCGCAACGCCTGTTTGCGTTGATGTTCGTAGGACAGCCTGACCTCCAGGACCCGGGTGAAAGACGACGCCGCGGCCGCGACCGGAGGCATCACGACGTCCCGCTGGAAGTCGATTCCCGTGCCGGAAGTCGCCACCACCCCGTCCGCAACGCTCGCGGCCACCTCGGCCTCCCCCGGGGAACAGGCCCACAGCCACAGCGGCACCTGTACCGGCGGCACGTCGTAGATGCGGGCATTGTCCGTGCGGTAAAAGTCGCCAGCGAAGGTGACGGCGTCGCCCGTCCACAGTTCCCGGATCAACAGCGCGGCCTCCCGCAGACGCCCCAGCCTCATCGGGGGCAGCGGCCACTTCTTGCCCGTCGCGGACACCTCGTCCGATCCGTCCCCCACTCCGAGTCCGAGGATCACCCTGCCGGGCAGCAGACAGGCCAGCGTCGCGAACTCTTGAGCGACCACCGCCGGCCTTCGACGCAACAGCGCCGCGTAGCCGATGGTGCCGAGCTTGATGCGGTCGGTCCGGGCACCGGCATACCCCAGCCACGGAGCGGCAGAGGGCGCATGCCCTGCCTGCCGCCACGGCTGGAACTGATCATCGACAAAGACCGCATCGAAGCCCAGCCTTTCCGCTGTCACTGCGAGGTCCACGAGTTCAGCGGGGTGACACTGATGCGAGGGCACCTTGTACCCCACCTGCAACACCATCCGCATCCCCCCACGTCGACGTTCCCACGTTAGCGCGAGCAGCGGGCGGTGATCGAGCCCATCCCAGCAGTGCGCCGACACGTCATTTCGGCGGACTCCGCTTGCGCTGACCCTGCAAAACGGGGGCGAGTGGAAGCGGAGTCCGCTCAAATGAACACCGGTGCGCCCAGCAGCGGGCTACGAGCAGGAGCGGAGGGCCCGATCCAGGCCTGCCCCGACCTCAGCGACCAAGTCAGCGGGGTCTTCGATGCCGACGGAAAAGCGCAGTAATCCGGGAGTGATGCCCGCTGCCGCCTTTACTTCGGGAGGCATCGACGCGTGGGTCATGGTGCTCGGGTGCGCGACGAGAGACTCGACTCCGCCGAGCGACTCGGCCAGGCTGAACCAGCGCAACCCGGCCAAAAACGCATCCACGGCGGCACGCCCGCCGGCGAGTTCAAAACTCACCATCGCCCCGAACCCGGACGCTTGCCGCGAGGCCACGGCGTGGCCCGGGTGATCGGGCAGCCCTGGGTAGTGAACGCGGGCGACGGCCGGGTGACCGCTGAGCGCAGCCACCACCTCCCCCGCGTTGCGTTCATGCAAGCTCATGCGCGCATGGATCGTGCGCAAACCGCGCAGCGCCAGGTACGAATCGAAGGCGGACGCCGTCAGCCCCAGGCAATTGGCCCACCAGGTCAGTTCTGTGTGCCGGTCGGCCGTGCCCGCGATCACGGCTCCGATCACGACGTCGCTGTGCCCGTTGATGTACTTGGTGCCCGAGTGGACGACCATGTCGGCACCCAGGCCCAGGGGTTGCTGCAACACGGGCGACAGGAACGTGTTGTCGACGACGACGATCGCGTCATGGGCACGCGCGGCACGAACGACGTACTCGATATCCGTGATCCGCAGCAGCGGATTCGACGGCGACTCGATCCACACCATCCGGGGCGCCAGCGCAAAAGCAGCCTCGACGCCTTGCGGCGTGGTGAGATCGGCCACCTCCAATCGGAAGCAGCCCTTGTCGGCCAGCCCGGCGAACAACCGCCAGGTGCCGCCGTAACAGTCGTGCGGCGCCACCAGCAGATCGCCGGGCCGCAGACACGCCAGGGCGACGAGCGTGATAGCTCCCAGCCCGCTGGCCGTCACCACGCCACCTGCACCGCCCTCGATGTCGCTCAGTGCGGAGGCGAACAGGTTTCGTGTCGGATTCTGCGAGCGGGAGTAGTCATAGGCCGGATCGTCGTCGGGACTTTGGTGAATGAAGTTCGTAGACATGTACACCGGCGGGACGACAGCGCCGAACTCCCTGTCGGTGCCGATGCCCGCGCGCACCGCCGCGGTCCTCGGGCTCGGCTCGGACATCGTCCCTCCTTCATGTTCCGGCAGAATCTACTTGGAGCCGTCGCGGTCTTGCCCCACTCGTCTCAAAAGAACCGAGGGTAGCCCCAGGCGGGTCTGGCCCTGTAACTTCGCCCCATGAAGATCCAGGACCTGATCCGCAACAAGGGCACCGCAGTCATCACGATCACCCCGACCGATACCGTCGAAGCCCTGCTGGCACTGCTGGCGGACAACAACATCGGCGCAGCCGTGGTCAGCAAGGACGGTACGCACATCGCTGGCATCGTCAGCGAACGCGATGTTGTCAGGGCTCTGGCAGCCCAGGGTGCCGCTGCGCTCACGCAGCAGGTGTCCGAAATCATGACTACCGGCGTGCATACGGTCGACCCGGAATCGGCGATCGAGGAGACCGCCCACATCATGACCTACGAGCGCATCCGCCACGTGCCTGTGGTTGTTGACGATTCGCTCTACGCGATCGTCAGCATCGGTGACGTCGTCAAATACCGAATCGACCAACTCACCGACGAGCGTAACCACCTACTCGGGTACCTCCACGCCTGATTCGGACAGCACCTTCAGACAGCACCGCTGAGGGCCGGGACGTCAGTCCCCGGTCCTCAGCGGTTTCGCGTCATCCCAGGCGTCAGACCTTGCTGTGGAGGTCCTTGACCAGTGCCAGCACCTCTTGCTCTGTCGGCTGCTTGCCCCAGAACGAGGCGTTCGCCTGTGCAACCACGAACCCGCCGTCCTTCTCCATGAAGCACGCGACGTAGCGGTCCAGCCACTGCCCACAGACTGCGTCATCGACCGGGTGTTGGTTCTCGAACGAGTATTCGTTCAGATCTTCGATCTGCGCATTGCGGATGTTGCCCGCGATGAACTGCTGATCACCCTTCTCATACCAGTATCCGACACTCGTGGAGCCTTCGGGGGCACCGATCCATTCACCTGTGCCGTACTCGTTCCCCTTCTGGAACCCGCCGATCTGGTCGGGCATGCTCGGTGTGCCCTGCGGCGGCTGACTCGGACGAGTGGTCGGGCTCGGGCTGCCCTCCGGCTGGGTCGCGGTGGCAGTCCGGGTCGGAGAGGACTGGGTAGGAGAGGACTGGGTGGGAGAGGACTGGGTGGCCGCACCGCCGGGTTTCAGCAGGAAGAACGCCGTGGTGCCGCCCGCCACGAGGAGCAGGGCGACCGCGCCCACGATCAAGCCGATCATCAACCCCTTGCCCTTCTTGGGCGGGGGCTGCTGTAGCGAGAACTGTCCTTGCGGGCCGTAGGGGTAGGGCGGCTGGCCCTGACCCTGTTGCGGAGGGTACGGCGGCTGACCCTGCGCGTTGTACAGCGTCTGGGCCGGCTCCGGTGGGTACGGCGGCTGACCCTGACCCTGCTGCGGTGGGTAGGGCGGCTGACCCTGACCCTGCTGCGGTGGGTAGGGCGCCGAGGCGTAACCCGGCTGCGCGTATGGATCCTGCCCCTGCGGGTAGCCTCCCTGCCCGGCACCCTGTGGTGCCTGCGGGTATCCCTGCCCGAAGCCCGGGCCTGAGGGATGGCCCAATCCGTCCGACTGCTGGGGACCGTCTGGATAATTACCGGACATCTGGTCGTCTCCGCTCGCTCGTGATAGCAAAAAGGGTAGCGAAACGGAAGTCCACTAGCCGGATGCGGCGCCGATCAGTGTGCGAGAGGCAATCGTCACCACGCCGCTCGGACTACGGTCCGTAGTTCCTCATCCGTCAGCACGATCGGGTTGCCTTTCATGCTGGACGAAACAGCGGCCTTGTCGCACGCCTCATCGACCCGATCCTCTGTAAGGCCAAGGCTTGCCAGGCCACCGATTCCCAGCAGATCCGCGGTCTGCGTGATCCACTCGACCGCCGCGTCGGCCGAGCGCGTACCGGTCAGCAACTCACCCACCTCGTCGTACTTGGCGATCGCTGCATTGCCAGGATCGCGCTGCTGCATCGCCGAGATGTTGGCGCGGACGACGTGAGGCAGAAGGGCGGCGCAGATCGCGCCGTGCGGAGCCCAGATCATGCCACCCAGCGGGCCGGCGAATCCGTGCACGGCCCCCAACTTGGCGTTCGCGAGGGACATCCCGCTCAGCAGCGAGCACAGCGCCATGTCCGTCCGGGCTTGCAGATCGTCCCCATGGGTGTACGCCCGCCGGAGACCGGACGCGGCTCGGCGCAGCCCTTCGCGGCAGAACCCGTCTGTGAGCGGTGTGGCCAGGTGGGAAACCAGCGGCTCGATGCACTGGGTCAGCGCGTCCATGCCGGCCGCGGCTGTCACGTGGGGCGGGCATCCGAGAACGAGGGCGGGATCGACGATCGCAACGTCGGGAAGCATGGAGTTCGACCGCAGGCTGACCTTGACACCATGCTCCTTCGAACCGACCACGGCGTTGGCGGTGACCTCGCTGCCGGTTCCGGACGTGGTGGGCACCGCCACGCACGGCACCGACGGTTTGGTGAGTTGCCTGCCGGCGCCGATGACCTCCGCGTAGTCCAGCGGGTCGCCGCCGTTTCCGAGCAGTGCCGCGACCGCCTTGGCTGTGTCGATCACGCTGCCACCACCCAGACCGACGACCACGTCGGAGGAGGCGTCGCGGGCTGCGGCGAGAGCCTCCCGGACAACCTCCAGCGTGGGCTCACCCTTGACCTGGAACCCGGACTTCAGCCCACCCAGTGCGGACGCGTACCGATTCGGGCTGCCGCCGGTGATGACGAACGGTCGTGAGCCCAGCCTCGCGACGATCTCCTCGGTCTGATCGGCCTTGCCGACACCGAACCGGATCTGTGCTGAGGTCGCGAAATCGAAGCTGGTCACGTGGCTAGTCTCACACAAGCCGCGACGCGACAGCAGAGGGCTGGGGCCACGCTGCCGGCGCGTGGTTAGCTTGGGTTCAAGGATTGATCAAGGGAGTTCCGGTGCAGACGCTGCGAGATTTCTCACTGTTGATCGGACGCCTCGCATTCGGTGTCCTCATGATGGCTCACGGCATCCACCGATTCTTCATCCTCGGCATGGATTCACAGGTCGCCTACCTCACCCAGTTCAACGTGCCAGTGCCCGTGGTCTTCGCCACAGGTGCGGTGGTGCTCGAAATCCTGGGCGGGTTCCTACTGATAATCGGGTGGATGACGCCACTGGTGGCGCTGGCCTTCGTCATCGAGATGGCGATGATCATCGCCTGGACGAACTACTGGCGGGGCCCATGGGTGGCCGACAACGGCTGGGAGTTCCAAGCGATCCTTGCCGCGTTCGCTCTCATGCTGGCCGGTACCGGCGCCGGCAGGTTCTCCGTCGACGGCGCGCTGGCGGGCAGGAAGAAGACGAAGTCCGCGGACACGACCGGCGACCTCACCTACTAGGCACAGCGGATTCACAGGAACCTGCCAAGAAGTGCACAGACGAAGTCACGATGGTGTGGACATGCCCACCGCACCGCAACTCACTCGGCCCGACGGCAGTCCGATCCGCGTCCTCACCGTTGACGACGAGTCGAGCCTCACCGAGTTGCTGTCCCTGGCTCTGCGCTACGAGGGCTGGGAAGTGACGACAGCGGCCACCGGGTCGGCTGCTGTGCGAGCGGCCAAGACCGTGAAACCGGACGCAATCGTGCTGGACATGATGCTTCCCGACTTCGATGGACTCGAAGTGATGCGGCGGATCCGTGCGAGTCAGCCCGAGGTGCCTGTGATCTTCCTCACCGCGCGGGACGCGCTCGCCGACCGCATCGGTGGACTCACCGCTGGCGGCGACGACTACGTGACGAAACCCTTCAGCCTTGAGGAACTCATTGCCCGGCTGCGAGCCCTGCTGCGACGCAGCGGAGCCAGCCTTGCCCGGGCCGAAAGCCAGCTCATCGTCGGCGACCTGGTGCTTGACGAGGATAGTCACGAGGTCATGCGCGGCGGTGAGGAGATCCGCCTCACGGCCACCGAGTTCGAGCTGCTGCGCTTTCTGATGCGCAACCCACGCCGGGTACTGTCCAAAGCCCAAATCCTCGACCGCGTGTGGAACTACGACTTCGGCGGCCAGGCGAACGTGGTCGAGCTCTACATCTCTTACCTCCGCAAGAAGATCGACGCCGACCGGGAGCCGATGATCCACACCCTCCGCGGTGCGGGCTACATGCTGAAGCCGGCCGAATGAACCCACCCCTGAAACCCGGCAAAGGGACGCTGCGACGCAAGTTGGTACTCCAGGTCGCCATTCTCGTCGCAGTGACCGCTGGGTGCCTGGGCATCTTCACGAGCTTCGCAACCATGCAGGTCCTCACCTCCGAACTCGATGCGCGGCTGGGCGCGAGCTCTACACGCATCGGGCACGGACGCGGCGGTGACCGCGACCCCCTGCCGCCAGGCGGCGGTGTCGGCCAGCAGGTCGGGACGATCGCTGTGCAGTGGGACGACGACGGTTATGTCGTCTCGGCAGGGGTCGTCACCGAATCCGGCTGGGGCGCGGTCGACGCGAAGGTCGTCACGGCGCTCGCCGCCGTGGTGCCGAATCGCGAAGCAACCACTGTGGAGGTGCCCGGCCTTGGCCCTTATCGAGCACTTTCGCGCGTGCAGCCGGACGGCAGTGCCGTGGTTGTCGGCATCCCCATGGCCGGCCTGTACGCGACTCTGACCCAGTTGGTGCTGCTGGAGGTGGTGCTCGTGATCATCGCGGTCGGCGCGGCGATCGTCATCGTCCGGGCACTGGTAGTTCGGAGTCTCCGCCCGCTCACGCGCTTGGCCTCGACCGCGACCAGCGTGTCCCAGCTGAACCTGGAACGCGGTGAAGTCGCGATCGCCGATCGGGTCGCCGCCGCCGACGCCGACCCTGAAACAGAAGTCGGCCGGGTCGGTGCTGCCTTCAACCTGATGCTGGACAACGTGGAACACGCACTTGCCTCCAGACAGTTGAGCGAGACGCGTGTCCGCCGGTTCGTCGCGGACGCCTCCCACGAGCTTCGCAACCCCTTGGCTGCCATCCGGGGCTACGCCGAACTCACCCGCCGTGAGCGCTCAGCACTGCCGGCGGACGTCAGTCACGCCCTCGACAGGATCGAGTCCGAGTCCGACCGGATGAGCGCCCTCGTCACCGACTTGCTGCTGCTCGCCCGCCTCGACACGAGCCCTGACATCGCCCGCGAACCCGTCGACGTGACGGAGGTCGCGGTCAACGCGGTCGCGGACGCCCGCGCCGCCGGCTCCACGCACCAGTGGACGTTCAGTGTGCCCTCCGAGCCGGTCGAAGTCATCGGGGACCCCCACCGCCTGCACCAGGTCATCTCGAACCTGTTGACCAACGCCCGCACTCACACTCCAGGGGGAACCCTGGTACACACCGTGGTGTCGGCCAGCGGCCCGGACGTCGTGATCTCCGTCTCCGACAACGGTCCCGGCATCGCACCCGAAGTGCGCGGAAGGGTGTTCGAGCGGTTCGTCCGAGCCGACGAAAGCCGTGCCCGCACCCACGGCAGCACCGGGCTGGGGTTGGCGATCGTTGAGGCAGTCGTGAAGGCGCATGGGGGCACGGTCGATGTCCGGACCGGCGACACGGGCACGACGTTCACGGTCACCCTCCCCCGGCGACTGCCGCAGATCCCCGGCCGCGAGGGCGGCTCTGCGCGCGAGCCGATTCCGCCGAGTGTCCAGTAGCGGTTGAGGCGTACTTCCTAGGCGCGTCTTCCCTAGCCAGCACGTGAATCTCGGCGCTGCGAAGCCGTATTGACATGGAGACGGGTTGGCATTCCACCGGCTTGGTGAGCTATCACCGATGCATGAAGTCCCCCCGCGTCAAACTCACGGCGATCGCAGCGGCCGTGATCATGCTTCTGGCCGGCGTAGGTTTCTTCAGCGGTCGTCCGACCCAGGCCGCCGCCGAGCCTTCCGCCTTCATCGCGATTACGGTCGAACACGCCCAGTACAACCAGGCGGTGTACCGGGTTCCGGCGTCGGTGACAATCGCGCAGTCGATCCTCGAATCCGGGTGGGGGACTTCGAGCCTTTCCACCGGCGCCAACAACTTCTTCGGCATCAAATGCGCGACGCCGACCTTCTCCAACTCTTGGACGAACGGCTGCGTCCTGAAGTCGACGACCGAGTACGACGCGTCCAATTCGCCGTACAAGATCAACGACTACTTCCGCAGCTACCCCTCGATGCGCAACTCCTTCCGCGACCATGGCGAGTTCCTCTCGACCCGCTCCCGGTACGCGGCGGCCTTCAACTACACTCTCGACCCGGACCAATTCATCCGTGAGGTGGGCAAGGCCGGATACGCCACGGACAACACATACGCCGACTACATCATTCGGCTGATGAAGACGTACAACCTCTACCAGTACAACGTCACACCGCCCGACCAGCCGACCAGCATCACTTCCGATGTGAAGACACGGTTCTTCTCGATGATGGGCGCCACCGCCCAGCAGTCCCACCTGGTGTGGGGTGTGCCGGCATCGGTCGTGTTGACGCAGGCCGCGTACCACAGCAACTACGGGACGGCGTCTATCGTCAGGCACACGAACAACTACTTCGGGATCCTGTGTACCGCGGTTGCCAGCCCGTATCAGCGCGGGTGCTACACGGTCACGACGTCCTATCGGGTTGACGGCCAGATCAAGTTCGTCACCAACCGCTACCGCATGTACGCGTCCATGACGGCGTCCGTCAACGATCACGGTTACCTGCTCTCGGGATCGCGCTACGCGGCCACGAAGCCCTACCGCAACGCGCCGGAGACCTTCCTGTACAAGGTCGCGCAGGCCGGATACGGCGGCTCTGTCGGCTACTTCGACAAAGTGCTGTCCGTGATGCGAACCAACACCTTGTACCGCTACGACGTGCCATTCCGCCACATCGCTCCTGGGGCGACCGGTTTCCGGGTCGTGGCTCTGCAGCGCCTGCTGCGCGCCGCGGGCCAATCCGTGGCGTTCACCGGCCGGATGGACGCGGCCACCGTCACGGCCCTCAACAGGTGGCAGTCGTCAGTGAGGTACGCGGTGTCCAGCACGGCCAGCCCCCTGCACCTGTACGCATTGTCACTGAAATTCGCGAAGACGCCGCCGAACCTGCATGTCACAGCACTGCAGACCTTGCTGACTGGCAAGGGGTATCCGGTGCCCGTGACCGGCTCCTACGGGAGCGCCACCAGCCAGCGGGTGATGCAGTTCAACTCCAAGCACTACGGCCCCACCGGTGACGTGGTGAACATCATCACCTGGGCCAAGCTGTTCGCTTGACGGGCGTCCCTGGGCTGAGGACAGGATGGGCGCATGGGTTTGACGCGAGCCATGATGGACCACGGTCTGGGGAGCCACCGCTACCGCGAGGCCCTGATCCCGTCTGGGGATATGCACATCGTGCTGTCCGTGTGGGAGGCCGAGGACACGTCCGCCCCGGTCCTGGTCTTCATGCCCGGAACCATGACCCATCCTCTGGTCTACGCAGAATGCCTCGACAACCTGGCTGACCGCGGCACCACGGTCGTCGGAGTCCCACTGGAACTCCTGGCTGATCTGCTTACCTTCGACACCCGGCCCATCACCTCCGGGACGATCAGAGTCCCCCTACACGTGTAGGCCTCGACCGGAGATCCGCTGTTCAGCTACGACTACGTGAAGGCCGTCTCCGCACGCATCTCGGCCCCCCGGGTCGAGATGGTCCTGCTGGACCTGCCGATGCACCTCATCTTCGTCGCCGCCCCCGCCCGAACGGCCGCCACCCTGGACGAGGTCCTCGCCACCCTACGATGATGCGGCACCAGCCGCCTCAAGGGGGATGCTAGCATTGCTGTCAGGAAGGTGATAGTCATGAGCACTTTGACGATCCGGCAGCTCAACGAACACACCCACGCTCGGTTGCGCGGCCGTGCCGCCAAGCACGGACGATCGGTCGAGGCCGAGGTCCGCGCGATCCTGGACGCGGCCGTGGACCTCCCTGAGGAGAACATCCTGCTCGCCCTGCACGCCGCGTTCGCTGAGTCCGGCGGCGTGGATCTCGAAGTCCCGGAACGTACCGATCCGCCGCGTCCGATCGACCTGTCGTGATCATCGCCGACACCAGCATCGTCTCGGAGTTCATGAAGGACACCCCCGACCCACATGTGCTGGCGTGGGCGCAAAGGGTGGCGGCGGCGGACCTGACCATCAGCGTCGTGACCGTCGAAGAGATCGACCGCGGCCTGGGACGACTCCCGAAGGGACGGCGCCGCAAGGACCTGGAGCGTCGGTGGACCAGACTGCTGGACGCGTTCACCGACACCATCGCCACCTACGACGTGTCAACCGCCAGAGCCACGGCCGGACTCCTGGTCGACGGCTTGGATCAGGGACGACCGATGTCGTTGGCCGACGCACAGATCGCCGGGATCTGCCTGGCGCGCGCGGCCACCCTGGCCACCAGAAACATCAAGGACTTCGCTCACGTCGGCAACCTGACCCTCATCAACCCGTTCGAACACCCGAGTCCGTAGCGCCCCAGGATCGGCATTGAGGGCGCGGTCTGCAGGAGGGCATCGTCCGCGCATCAGTTCCCTACCCCCGTCGTCTATGCCCTGACGGCGATGAAGCCGAAGACGCCGTCGGCGATCATCTGCACGGCAATGGCCGACAGGAGAAGGCCCGCTATCCGGGCGGCGAGAATCGTGCCGGACTCCCGCAGCAGTCGCCTGATCCCGCCCGCGAACCGCAGGAAGAAGTACACCAGCAGCATCACCACGAGCAGCGCCGCCGACACCACGGCGAGCAGACCCCAGTCGCCGTTGGCGTTCTTCACGGCCAGCATCGTTGCCACGATGGCCCCCGGTCCGGCGAGAAGAGGCGTCCCGAGCGGGACGATCGCCACATTGGTGCCGGACGTCGGCGTGCTCGCCGGACCTTCGTGCCCCATCAGCAACTGCAGCGCCACGAGCAGCAGCAGGAACCCGCCCGCCACCTGCAACGCCTCGACCGAGATGTGCAGGTAGTCGAGGATGTACTGCCCGAACAGCGCGAACAGGACGATCACACCGAAGGCGACCAGGGACGCCCGCAGCGCGGCGCGGTGACGCTCCTTGTCGTTCATGCTCGCCGTCAGCCCGAGGAACACGGGCAACAGTCCGGGTGGGTCCATGATGACGAAAAGTGTCAGCACCGTCGACCAGAAGAATCTCGCTGCATCGGGCACCGTCCAGCAGTATCGTCCGCCGCCCGCTAATGCAAACCGGTCCCCTGGTCGCCGACCGTTGGGTGGCGTCGTTCCCAACGCGGGAGCAGTGCCTCTAGAGTGCTTGTGTGGACGGCGCATCTCTTGGCACGGCACCGGCGGTCCACGGATCTGCGCCCAAGATCGGAAGGACTTGAACATGGAGCTCACCCGTGAGGTCTTCCTGCGGAACACCGACCACGCGCTCGTCAAGCCGACTCTCACCCTGGACGACCTGCGGGCGGGCCTGGAGTTCGTGGCCGAGTCGGGCTGCGGTGTGGCGGTGGCCCCGAATCGCCTCGGGGTGGTCAAGGCTTTCCTCGCCGGTTCTTCGAGCCGTGTCACCACCATGATCAGCCATGCCACGGGAGGGGCGTCCACGAAGGCCAAGGCCGCCGAGGCCGAGCTCTACGCCTCCGACGGCGCCGACGCGCTCGACATGGTGATCGACATCGGGGCGATGCTGAGCGGCGAAGACGCGCTGGTGCATGACGACATCGCTGCCGTCGTGGCAGCCGCCGGCACAGTACCGGTGGGAGCGATCCTTGAAGTCGGCTACCTGAACGACAGTCAGATCGTCAGTGCCGCCAAACTCGCGACGGCGGCCGGCGCCGCCTATGTCGTCACCGGCACGGGGTTCGTCCCGGGCGGATCGGATTCGCATGGCGTCGCGCTGCTGCGGGAGGCGACCGGTCCTGACGTCCACGTCAAGGCGGCCGGTGGCCTCGTCACGCTGGAAGACGTGTGGGAAGCGCTCAACGCCGGCGCCGACCGGTTCGGCATCAGCCGCACGCAACGGATCCTCGCGGAATTCGTGGTCTGACACCGACAGGGGGTGGGCGCGTCTCCGCACCCACCCCGCTATCCATCACGAGCACACGGATCAGCTGTAGCCGAGGGCCTTCTTGGCTGCCTCGTGCTGCTCCATGATCACGGGCGCGGTCTCGGAGTCGGCGATCTCCTCGGCCTTGCGCTCCCACTTCGGGAACTCGCCGGTCAGCGCTGCGCCTGCCTGCATCCCGGCACCCTGGGCCACGTACTCGCCCGGCTCGGGCACGAGCAGCGGGACGTCGATGATCTGCGTGAGCACCTTCTGCACGGCCCGGCTCTTGGCTGCTCCGCCGATGAGGAAGAGCCGGTTCACCGGAACCCCAAGATCCTTGGTGGCATTGACCATGACCACCTGGCTGGCGAGCATGCCTTCGATCGTCGCCCGGGCGAAGTTGGCCCGCGTGAAGTTGTTCAACGACGCACCGTGCAGGGACGCCTTGGCATCCGGAAGGTTCGGGGTGCGCTCACCCTCGTAGTACGGCAGGAGGGTGAGGCCCTCGGCTCCGGCGGGCGCCGAGAGCGCGAGCTCGGCCAGTTCGTCGTAGGTGCAGCCCATGACCTTGATGGCCGCGTCGAGGTCACGCGCCGCGTTGAGCGTCGCGGACAGGGGCAGGTGGTCGCCAGTGGCGTCCGCGTAGCTGGACACGATGCCGGTGAAGTCGTGGACCGGCTTCGGGGTGCGGGCGTACACGGTGCCGGACGTGCCGAGCGACATGACCGCGTCGCCAACGTCGAGTTGCAGCGCGAGCGCAGCCACGGCGTTGTCGCCGCCGCCCACGCCGATCGGCAGGCCGGCCGGAACACCCGGGATGCCGGAGCCCGTCACGCCGGCGCGCTCCCTCGGACCGAGGACCTTGGGGAGGATCGCCGTCTTGCCGAACGCGTGCTCGAAGAGGTCCATGCAGTAGTCTTCGGTGTCGCCCGACCAGTAGGCGGTGCCACTGACGTCGGAGCGATCGGTGGTCAGCATGTCGAAATTGGGGTTGTCGGGCCCGCATCCCTGCAGGCGCCAAGTCAGCCAGTCGTGCGGCAGCGCCACCGCAGCGGTGCGGTCGACACTCTCGGGCTCGTTGTCGCGCACCCACCGCACCTTGGTGACGGTGAATGACACGGTCAGCGGCAGACCGGTGCGCTTGACCCACTCGTCGAAGCCCAACTCCTTGTTGAGCGAGGCGACCTGCGGGTGGGAGCTGGTGTCGTTCCACAGCAGCGCGTCGCGGACGATCTTGCCGCCCTTGTCGATCAGGACCATCCCGTGCTGCTGCGCACCAACGGACAGCGCCGAGACATCTTCGAAGCCACCGGCGTCGGCGATGGCTTCAAGGAGCGCGTCCCACCACTTGTTGGGGTCGACGATGGTGCCGGGCGGATGAGTCGCCCGCCCCTCGCGGACGACCCGTCCGGTCTCGAGATCTCTGATGATGACCTTGCAACTTTGGGTTGAGGAGTCGATTCCTGCAACGAGAGTCATTGACCCACCTCCATGTGAGTGTCTTGCCTGGGTCCGGGGGCTCCGGCTACAGATGATCATACAATGATCACATGATCTTGACCAGTGGCTTGGCCCTCCGTCTTCCTGGAGGCGTTGCCAGACGGCGTGGTCGCCGGAAACCGGTGTGCCGACCGCTCCGCCCTCTTGCGGTGATCACATGCCCGTGATACGTTCAGATGAACAGACGGGTTCGCAATGACCGCGTACCGCAGACTAAGGATGGGCATAGAAGTTATGACCGACACCAGGATTCAGATGGCCCCGGGTCTTGAGTTCTCGCGCGTAGCCCACGGCTACTGGCGCTGGACCGAGTGGGGGATCAGCGTGGACGAACTCCGCGAACTCGTCCACAAAGTGCTCGACCTCGGCATCACGACGTTCGATCACGCCGATGGGTACGCCGACGGTGAAGCCGAGGTGGCCTTCGGTGACGCTGTGGGCAACAACCCCGCGCTGCGGGAAAAGATGCAAATCATCACGAAGGCCACCCTCGTGTACCCCGATGGCAAGGTCCGGCTCAAGCACTACAACACGAGCGAGAAGCACATCATCGAGCGCGTGGAGACGTCCCTGCGGAAGTTGAAGACCGACTACATCGACCTCTTCCTGCTGCACCGTCCCGACCCGCTGATGGACCCGGCCGACACGGCCAGCGCCTTCAGCAAGCTGCACGCGGCCGGCAAGGTGCGTCACTTCGGAGTCTCGAACTACAAGGCGGCCGACTTCGAGATGCTGGCCAGCTACTGCGAGCAGCCCCTCATCACCAATCAGATCGAGGTGTCTGTTCTCGCCCACGAGAACTTCGACGACCGCACCGTCCAGCACGCCATGATGCGGCGCATCCACCCGATCGTCTGGTCTCCCTTGGCGGGGGGCCGGATCTTCACCGGCACCGACGAAGTGGCCGTCCGCGTCCGTGCCGAACTCGAGCGCGTGCGCGACGAGATCGGCGCCGAGGCGATCGACGACGTCGCCCTCGCCTGGTTGTTCACCCACCCAGTCGGCTTCGTGCCGATCACCGGAGCCAGCGAGATCGAGTTCATCAAACGGCCGCTGCAGGCACTGCAATACCGGCTCACCCAGGAACAGTGGTTCTCGATCTGGGTCGCCCAGACCGGCCACAAAGTCCCCTGACGAACCAGACCGGCCACGAACCCCCTGACAACAACCCAGACACGGAAGGAACCAACCAATGCCGAAACTGACCCGCGAGGTTTTCCTCAAGAACAACGACCATTCGCTGCTCAAGCCCACGCTGACCATGAAGGACCTCACCGAGGGCCTTGAGTTCGCGGCCGAGGTCGGCTGCGGAGCCGTCTGCATCTCCCCCCACCGCCTCCAACTCGCCAGCCAGATCCTCAAGGGCACCGACGTCGCCATTGCCACCGTCGTTGGCTTCCCCACCGGCACCCACGCGACCAGCGTGAAGGTTGCCGAGGCCCTGCAGTGCATCGAGGACGGCGCGGTCGACCTCGACATGGTGATGGACATCGGCGCGCTGCTGGGTGGCGACTACTCCCTCGTCCATGACGACATGGCGGCCGTCGTCAAGGCTTCCGGCAGCACCCCCGTGAAGGTGATCCTCGAGGTCGGCTACCTGAACGACGAGCAGATCGTCAAGGCCTGCGAGATCGCGACCGAGGCCGGCGTCGCCTACGTCAAGACCGCTACCGGCTTCGCCACAGGGGGCGCCAACGCCCACAACATCGCCCTCATGCGCAAGGCATCGGGCAAGAACGTCAAGGTCAAGGCGTCAGGCGCACTCACCTCCCTCGCCGACGTCCAGGCCGTCTATGACGCCGGGGCAGACCGTTGGGGCATCAGCAAGACCCGCCAGATCCTGGCCGAATTCTGATAGATCCGCCGGGGCGAGGCGCGGCGTGCGCGTCTCGCCCCGGCGTCGAATTGGGCCCGACCCGAGTGTGCGCCTATCGTCTTCAGGTGGGGCCCTCGGGCGCCGGACTACCCAGACGGAGCACGCATGTACGCAACCTTGGCTCGCATTGCTCACATGTACTACGAGCAGGGCATGACCCAGCAAGAAATCGCCAACGAGACGAAGCTGTCCCGGATCCGCGTGTCACGGATGCTGCAGCAGGCGCGTTCGGACGGAGTGGTCAGGATCTCGATCAGCTACGACGGGTACTATCCGCGCCTCGAACGCAAGCTGTCCAACCGTTACGCAGGAGTCGAGTTCATCGTCAGCGACGCCCTGGACGGCACTCCGTCCGCCATCAAGCGCTCCATCGGGGCCGCCGCTGCCGACTATCTGCGCAAGTGCCTGCGCGGCGGCCAGAAGATCGCCGTCGGCTGGGGAACGACCCTGCGCGAGGTGGGTGAGTGCCTTGACGTCCGCTTTCAGGAGACCACGACGTTCATCCCGCTCCTCGGAGGGCAGGTGCACGTAGGGCTCGACGTGCACGCCAACTCGATCGCCGAGTTGTTCGCGTCGAGGACCGGTGGCAAGTCGCTGCGGATCTTCGCCCCCGCCGTGGCCGAATCAGCGCAGGCACGGGAGATGTTCGTCACGTCCGCCGCGGTGACGGCCACCCTCGAGCAGGCCGCCGCCGCCGACCACGCGCTGTTCAGCGTGGGCGCTCCGTTCACCGAGAGCGCAACCATCGAGCAGATCGGTTACTACACCGCCGAAGACATCGAATCGCTGCGTGCCTCCGGGGCCGCGTGCGACGTCATCTCGATCAGCTACTTCGACAAGAACGGCAATAGCGTGAGCCCTGACCTCACCAGCCGCACCGTCTCCATCACCGAGGCCCAACTGCGCGCGATCCCCCACAAGATCTGCGTCGCCGGAGGGAAGGACAAGCACGAGGCCGTCCGCATCGCACTCGACCTCGGCCTCATCGACGTCCTCGTAACCGACGAACTCACCGCCAGGGCCCTCACCCTGCCGAGAACCACAGGAGAAGAATCATGACTTTCACGTTCGCGACCGCCAACAAGGTGGTCTTCGGCGCAGGTGCCGCAGACGGACTCCCCAAACTCGCCGCCACGTTCGGGAGCCGGGTTCTGCTGGTCCTCGACACCCACATCGACGAAGCACACGCGCCCGCCGCAGGTGTCGGCACCGAACGCCTGGTGCTGCGCTCCAAGGGTGAGCCGACGGTGGCCAGCATCGAGGCAGCCGTCGAAGCGGCACGTGCGTTCGACCCACAGGTCGTGGTGGCGATCGGTGGCGGCTCGACCATCGACACGGCGAAAGCGGTGGCGATCCTGCTGCCCAACGGCGGCGGACCCCTTGACTACCTGGAGGTCGTCGGTAGCGGGCAGCCGCTCGCACCGAGGTCATTGCCGGTCATCGCGGTCCCGACAACAGCGGGCACGGGCGCCGAGGTCACCGCGAACACGCCCATCTACTCACCGGAACACCAGGTCAAGGCCAGCCTGCGCAGCCCCGCGATGGTGCCCGCCGTAGCCCTCGTTGATCCGGTCCTGACCGTAGGGTGCCCGCCTGCGGTGACGGCGTCCGCGGGGCTGGACGCACTGACGCAGTGCCTGGAGCCGCTGACCTCCGGCCAGGCGAACCCCATCACGGATGCACTGGCGGCCGAGGGTTTGAGGCACGCGGCGAGCGGACTGCGGCGGGCCTACGCCGACGGCAATGACATCGCGGCACGCACTGACATGAGCCTGTGCAGCCTGTTGGGCGGGATGGCGCTGGCGAACGCGAAACTCGGGGCAGTTCACGGTCTCGCGGCCCCGCTCGGCGGGATGACCGGAGGTGCCCATGGCGAGGTCTGCGCGGCGGTCTTGGCGGCAGCAACCGAGATCAACGTGCAGGCGTTGGCCGATCGTGATCCCCAGAACCCGGCCCTGGCCAAGTACCGTCAGGCGTCACAGATTCTGTGTGGACGCGATGACGCCACCACTGAGGACGGGGTCGCCTGGCTCCGCGAAACCGTCTCGCTGCTCGGAGTACGCACGCTCACCGAGATCGGACTGCCGGCCGATCGGATCGCCGAGGCCGCCCAACAGGGCATGGTCGCCAGCAGCATGAAGGGCAACCCGATCGTGTTGACCGAGGACGAGGTGACCGAGATCATCAAGCGCTCCATGTGACGGGCACACAAGAGGGGCCGGTGGTTGCCACCGGCCCCTCTTGTGTCGTGTCCGGGACGCTGGCTGCGGCCCCGGACACGAACGCTCAACCTACTGCGACAACGGGCTGGCTGCCCCGGCACCGACCCACATGTAGGGGGCGAGGCCGGCGTCGGCCGCGGCCAGCATGTGGTCGTTGAGCTTGCGCCACTTCGGGTACAGCTCGTCGTAGGCGGCCACCGCTTCGGGATTCGGCTCGATAACCTGCGCTGTCCGCACGGTCGCTTGCGCGGCCTCGGACAACGACGAGTACTCACCGACCGCGACGAGCGCGCACATCGCCGCGCCCAGGCAGGTGCCCTCAAGCACGTCGGGGATCTTGACGGTGACGTTGAGGACGTCTGCGACCATCTGGCACCACAGGTCGCTGCGCGACGGACCACCGACGAAGCTGACCTCGGTCACCTTGTGGCCCCAGACCTCTTCGATCAGTTCGAGGTGGCCGCGAGCGCCGTAGGTGGCTTCCTCCATCGTGGCGCGGAAGACGGCGCCCAGGCTGGTCGCCGCGATGTTGAACGGCTGCATGCCGACGAGCGACGGAACCGGATGCTTCCACGACTTCGTGTTCATGATGTTGGACGCGAAGTAGTGCAGCCCGTTGGAGCCGGGCGGCACCTCACGTGCCATCTCGGTGAGGCGGGCGTAGCCGTCGTCCAGGGCGATGTCGGGGTTCGCTGCCCGGAGCAGACCGTCTCGCACCCAGCGGGTCGAGAAGCCGTGCGCGAAGCCGCAGCCTTCGATCATCCACCGGCCGGGAACGGCGTGGCACAACGTGCGTAGCCGCATCTTCTCGTCCAGTAGCGGGGTGTCGGCGATGCCGCAGGTCAGCCAGTAGGTGCCTCCGACGACGCCCACCTGGTTGGCCTCGGTCACGCCCGCGCCCAGGAGTCCCAACTGGGTGTCGGCGCCGCCGGCGACGACGGGGGTGCCTTCGAGCAGGCCGGTCTCGGCAGCGGCAGCCTTGCTCACGTAGCCGATGATCGTGCCGGACTCCGCAACCCGGGGCAGCAGATGCGTGATGCCGAGAGTCTCGCCCATCTCGTCGGAGAACTTGCGGTCTGCCAACTTGAACAACCCGGACGACGACCCGAGCGAGGGGTCGCTGACGAACTCACCCGACAGCTTGAACAGCACCCAGTCGGCCAGCATGGTCATGTGGGCGGCGCGCTCCCAGATCTCGGGCGCGTTGTCACGGATCCACCGCAGGCGCGCGGACGCTGCCAGCGACGTCCAGTCACCGCCGAGCTTGAAGAACTCCTCGCCGTGCCCCTCGTCGAGCAGGGCTGCGGCCTCTTTCTGTGCCCGGGCGTCGACGTTCGGGATGGCCCAGATCTCCTTGCCTTCCGCGTCGTAGACCACGAACCCCTCGCGCATCGACGTGGCCGTAACGGCCTTCACATCTTCGGGATGGATCGTCTGCGAGCCGTCGGGCCCGGCGTTGGACAGCGCGCCGCGAATGCACTCCGCGATCTGCTTCCACCCCTTCTCGGTATTGAAGTCCAGTCCGCCCGGGTGCTCGGAGATGTCGTAGTCCCACTCGCTTTGCGAGAGGCTCAGCATGCGTCCGGCGGCGTCCCAGGTGAGCGCTCGCGCGCTGCCCGAACCGGCATCGACAGTCAGCACCACGTTCCTGTTGGTGTCGCTCATATCTCAGCTCCTTTGCTGAGGGACCTCTGTCGGGCCCCTCGTAAACCTGCAAGTATCATATGCACATCAGGTGAGAATGTGAACGCCCTGCTGTGATCGCCGCACTTGATCTAGGCTCGAAGCCGTCAACCGGCCGTCGCCTCGTGGCGACACCACAGAGGAGAAACCAGTGATCACTCGCGCCGAACTCGCCAAGTACGTCGACCACACGCTGCTGAAGACGGACGCAACGCCCGCGGCAGTCAGCGCTCTGCTCGCAGAGGCGAAGGAACTCGGTACCTACTCGATCTGCGTCTCGCCCAACATGCTCCCCATCACCGATGACACGGGCGACGTCCTCGTCGCCGTCGTGGCCGGGTTCCCCTCCGGCAAGCACACCGCCGAGATCAAGGCAGCCGAGGCCGCCGCCGCCGTCGCCGCCGGCGCGGACGAGGTAGACATGGTGATCGACATCGGCCTGCTCAAGGACGGCCGGGCCGACGCTGTCCGTGACGAGATCGCCGCAGTCAAGGCCGCCGTGCCCAGCCCACGGGTTCTCAAGGTGATCATCGAGTCCGCGGCTCTCACCGACTCCGAGATCGTCGCCGCCTGCAAGGCCGCCGAGGCGGCGGGTGCGGACTTCGTGAAGACGTCCACGGGTTTCCATCCGGCCGGTGGTGCGACGGTCGAAACAGTTGCGCTGATGGCCAAGACGGTCGGCGGGCGGCTGGGCGTGAAGGCGTCCGGCGGGATCCGGACCTATGAAGATGCCATCGCGATGATCGAGGCAGGCGCGACACGGCTCGGCCTGTCGAGCACCAAGGCCATTCTGGACAGCGCCACCGAGTAGTCAGAGCCCTCGCGTCCCCCCGCTCGGCACACGGGCGGGGGGACGCGTCGATCTCCCCCGGCGATCGCGCGTGACCGTGTGAGCGGGTCCGGACCACGGCCTGCTGCCGTACGCTGGGCGGGCGGAACCTCGCTGATGAAAGGAAGCCGATGAGCGGCTTGGCAGCACTGTTGGACGACATCGCGATGATGGCCAAGCTCGCTGCGGCCTCGGTGGACGACGTGGCCGCGGCAGCCGGGCGAGCGAGCGTGAAAGCCGCCGGTGTGGTCGTCGACGACACGGCGGTGACCCCCCGCTATGTGACGGGATTCACCCCCGCACGCGAACTGCCGATGATCAAGAACATCGCGCTCGGGTCTTTGCGCAACAAGCTGATCTTCATCCTCCCTGCCATCATGCTCATGTCCACCTTCGTCCCCTGGCTTCTCACTCCTCTCCTGATGGTTGGGGGGGCGTACCTCAGCTTCGAAGGCGCCGAAAAGCTCTGGGAAAAGGTCACGGGCCATGACAAGGTACACGGCGACGTGCCTGCCCCGCTCAAGGGCCAGGAGCAGGAAAAACAGATGACCGCGAGCGCGATCCGCACAGACTTCATCCTCTCGGCGGAGATCATGGTCATCGCCCTGAACGAGGTCGCTTCCGAACCCGTGCTGCAGCGCGGAATCATCCTGGTCGTGGTGGCCCTCGGCATCACGGTTGGCGTTTACGGCCTTGTCGGGCTCATCGTCAAGATGGACGACATCGGCCTGCACCTGATGAGCAAATCCAACGGGGTCGCGGCCGGGATCGGAAAGGCGCTCGTCAAGGGCATGCCGAAACTCCTCGCCGGGCTATCGGTCATCGGGATGATCGCGATGCTGTGGGTCGGCGGCCACATCCTGCTGGTGGGTGCGGACACTCTCGGTTGGCACGCTCCCTATGCCCTGGTCCACGCAGCCGAGGAAGCCGTTGCCCACGCGACTGGCCCCCTGGGCGGTTTTCTGGGGTGGCTGACCAACACATTCTTCTCTTTCCTCATCGGACTCGTCGTGGGCGCGATCGTGGTGATTGTGCTGCACCTGATCCCCCGCAAGGCCCGGAAGCCTGAAGCCGCCGGGCACGAGGCCGAAACCCCGAGCGGTGCCGACACGCAGTCCGCGAGCACCGCCGAGGACGCCCGCACCGTTGGCACCCCGAACCCGTCGCCCGACGCCACGCCCGGCTCGACCGCGGACGACGCCCCTGACGCGGCGAAGCGTGACTAGGCCAGGCCCTTTGCCTTCACCCACTCTGCCGCGATGTCCTTCGGGTTCTTCTGCTCCGTGTCAGCCTTCCGGTTGAGTTCGGTGAGTTCCTGCGTGGTCAGCTTCTGCTGAACGGAGTTGATGGCATCCTTCGCCGTGGAGTTCTCGGCCACCCCGGCCCGCACCAGCGGGATCAGGTTCTGCGGCAGGATCATCAACTCGGGGTCGGCCAGTTGCACGAACTTGGGATCGGTGAGCGCAACGTCGGTGGTGAAGAACGAGGCCACCTGGATCTTCCCGTCGCTCAGATCCTTGATCTTGACGGCCTGGGAGTTGTAGGAGCGGAACTCCTTGAACTTCACGTTGTAGACGCTCTCCAGCCCCTTCGGACCGTATGGGCGTTCAGCCAACTCGGACGGACCACCGAGCACCCACTGGGACGCCTTCGCCCCGAGGTCGCGCAGAGTCGTGACGCCGGACTGGTCGGCGGTTGACTTCAGCATCACGTAGACGTCCTGGTTGGCCGCGGCGGAACTGTCCAGCACTCTCAGGTTCGGTCCGACCGCGTCGGGCAGCGCCTTCTCGATGTCTTCCGGCGAACGCGCCGGGTTCTGCGGGTCGACGAACTGGAGCAGATTGCCGGTGTACTCGGGGATCACGGAGATCGACCCGTCCCGCAACGCTTGCAGGTATACCTCGCGCGAGCCGATTCGGGTCTTGGTGGACGCCGTGACGCCCTTCGCGTTCAGGGCGGCGGCATAGATCTCAGCCATGATCTCGGATTCGGTGAAGTTGGCAGAGCCGACGATTATCGCGCCCGCCGGAGTCGACGAAGGTTGCGCGCTCCCGAGGGGATTCTGGTTGACACCGCACCCGGCGAAAACCATGGCGATGACCGCCGCCAAAACGAGTGTGAACTTTCGCTTCATACTGCTACTCCGTCCAGTTCGAGGAGCGCCACCCGGTCGCGCCGGTGGGTGAAACGACTGACGGCCCACCCCGCCGCACCGAGCACCACGTCGACAACAATTGCCAAGGCCCCCACGATAACCGCCCCCGCGAACATCTGGGGATACCCCGACGCCCCCACCGCCTGGCCGTCGACGATGAGTCTCCCCAGGCCACCCGACGCCGCCATCGCCGCGACCGTCGCCGTGGCGACCAGCTGCAGGGCAGCGCTGCGCACGCCGGAGAGGAGCAGCGGAAACGCCAACGGCAGTTCCACGGTCGACATCACTTGCCACGGCGTCATGCCCACACCGACCGCGGCGTGCACGGCATCGCGGTCGACGTCGCGAAACCCGACGGCAGCCGCATTCAGGATCGGTGGGATGGCAAGAACCGTCAGCGCCAACACGACCGGCACCAGCCCGGTGCCGAGCACCGTGACGACAAGCACCAACAGCCCGAGCGTGGGGATCGCTCGGGCCGCGTTGCCGGTCTGCACCGTCAGGAACTCCCCCTTGCGGTGGTGACCCACCACGGCTCCCAGGGGAATCGCGATGACCGCCGCCAATAGCAGGGACGCACTCACGTAGGCGAGGTGTTCGGCCATCCGCGCCCAGATACCACTGGGGCCGGCCCAGTTGTCGGGGTCGGTGAGAAAGCTGAAGAGACTCACGCGGCCGCCCTCCCCCGCCGAAGCCACGGCGCGATCAGGTGCTGGCCGCCCAGGATGGCGGCATCGGCGACGAGGGCCAGCAGGACGCTCAACACCAGGCCCACCAGGATGGGGGTCAGGAACCCGATCTCGAACCCCTGGTCGAACAGTCGCCCCAACGCTCCCTGACCGATCACGGCACCCACGCTCACGAGGGCGATGTTGGAGACGGTCGCCACTCGCAGTCCCGCCACTATGACCGGCACCGCCAGCGGCAACTCGACGGTGGACACCCGCCGCACCGTCCCGAAGCCCATGGCCTCGGCCGACGCCCGCACTTCGGCGGGGACGCCGGCGAAGCCGTCCACCACGCTCCGCACCAGCAGCGCGGTGCTGTAGATCGTGAGGGCGACCATCACGTTGAGGGGGTCAAGGATCTGCGTCCCGAGCACTACCGGGAGGGCAACGAACAGCGCCAATGACGGGATCGAGTACACGACGCCCAGGATCGCCAGCACAACGCTGGTCGTCGCCTTCCCCGCGCGATACACGGCGTACCCGATGCCCAATGACAGCGCCAGTGCCGCGACGACAGGAACGACGGACTGGATCACGTGAATCCACAGCAGTTCGGCGATCGAGTCGCGGTTCGACCCGATCCACTGCCAGCTCACGAGTCGCCCCTTGTGGCCGGGGCGGTCTCATCCGGGGCGCTACTGCTGTCCTGTGCGTCATCGAGCGCTTCGGATTCGGCGGCCTCAGCCGCCGCGGACGCCGCGCGCTCGGCCTCCAACCGCTCGACCTCCAACCGCTCAGCCTCCAACCGCTCAGCCTCCAACCGCTCAGCCTCCAACCGCTCGGCCTCCAACCGCTCGGCACGTTCGGCGGCCAGATCCTGACGGTGGCCAGTGACGGCGTCCACGATCGCCGACATCGTCACGACGCCCGCATACCGGCCTGTTGGTCCAGTGACGGCGACAGCACGACCGAACGGCGAACTCAAAGCCGCATCGAGGGCCAGACGCAACGAGTCGGTGGCGGGGTCGAACACGGTGCCGAGTTCGATCACCTCGCCGGCGCGACGCGGATCGACCCAGCCGCGGGGGCGGCCCCGCTCGTCGAGGACGAGCACCGGCTGCTCAGTCGTCGCGGTTCCGGGCTGCCGCGCGGTGCGGACGCCCTCGATCGGCAAGCCCGCCGCCTGTGCGAACCCGAGCCCGCGGTAACCGCGGTCGCGCCCCACGAAGGCGCGGACGAACTCGTCGGCAGGCAGATCGAGAATCTCCGACGGCGGGCCGACCTGGGCGAGGATGCCGCCTTGGCGCAGGATCACGACCTGGTCACCGAGGGAGATAGCCTCGTCGATGTCATGGGTGATCATGACGATCGTCTTGTTCAGTTCGCGCTGCAGCCCGCGCACCAGATCCTGCAGCCCGGCCCGGACCACGGGATCCACCGCCGAGAACGGCTCGTCCATCAGCAAGACTTCGGGGTCGGCCGCCAGGGCCCGCGCCACGCCTACCCGCTGCTGCTGCCCGCCCGACAGCTCTGCCGGAAACCGGTTGGCCAGCATCGCCGGCAGTTCGGTCAGCTCCATGAGTTCCTTGACGCGACGCGAGATCTTCTGCTTCGGCCAGCCGAGGAGGTTGCACACGGTCGCGATGTTGTCCGCGACGGTGCGGTGCGGGAAAAGGCCGCCGGACTGGATGACGTATCCCATCTGGCGCCGCAGGGTGGTCTTGGGCAGGACGGTGAGCGGCTCCCCGTCCCACAGGATGCGCCCGCTGGTCGGTTCCAGCATCCGGTTGATCATGCGCAGCGTCGTGGTCTTGCCGCAGCCGGAAGGGCCGACGATCACCGAGGTGCGCCGTGACGGAAGCACGAGGCTCAGCCCGGTGACCGCAGGGGCGTCGCGGCCGTAAACCTTGGTTACGTTCTCGAACTCGATCATGAGGTCCTCACAGCCGGAGACTCAGCCTATCCCGCCACGGTCTATTTTGGCTACTCGATCCAAATAGTTACGCCGTCGCCAAGGTCCAACACAGCGCCGATCCCGACTGATACCGGCTCACCCGGGCGCAACCGCACCGGCGCTTCACCTTGCCGCAGCAGCATCGTCCCATTCGTGGAATGCAGGTCAGTGACGACGATCTGCCACTGCGCGGCGGCCAGGCGCACGTGCGTCCGGCTGATGTCCTGGCTGGGGCTTGGGACGGCCATCAGCACGGGATCCTGGTCGGACTCCTGCGCGGTGGGTGAGCGTCCGACCAGGACGACCGAGTTCAACTCGGCGACCTGGCCGGTCGATGCCTTCACGACCGCAAGCACGGGCGGGTTGATCCACCGGGGCGATTGGGTGTCGACCGGTGCGCCGCAACGCGCACACACCCGGGCGTCGGGCGGGTTGGCGTGCTGCCGGCCGCACATCGCCGCCAGGACAGGTGCGGCCTCCCGCGGCGCAGCATCGGCCCGGCCTGCATGCGGTGCTGCCGCTTCCAGGGGGGCAGCGACGGCTCGCCACTGGGGGGGCGATTGCGCGGGCGGGCCGGCGTGCCCCGGTGCCACGGCAGGCGGGACGGCCCCCGACCCGGGCGGCGGCGCGAAGGGACCGGCCTGTCGCTGATCCGGTGCAAGGGGCGGTCGCTCACCGGTGCGGGGTGTGGTCTGCGGCACGGACCGAGGCGCGGGGTACGGCACCTGTCCCGAGCCGGGGAAGGGGGAGGCGGGCCCCGGCAGGCGTGGGACGCCGGGCGCACCGACGCCCAATCCCGCAGCGGTACCGGCCACGGCACCGGCGGCAAGGCCCGCGGCGCCCGCCGCCGCTACGGTGCCAGGGGGCGCGGGCTGCTGGGAGGTCGATTCGGGCGGTTCGTGGGTTGAGGATCCCTCTTCGCCGTCAGCGTCGAGGCCGAGACGAGCAACGGGCTGCGCGCTGGCCACTGCGGGCACGGCCCCCAGATTCACGTCGGAGTCAACCCCCGCAGCGGACCCGGGATACTCGGTGTCGAAATCGGTCGCGAGGGGGTCGGCAACAACCGTCGCGGGCAGGTCGAGATCCGGCACCTCTACCTGTTCATCAGTCGTTTCGCCCTCATCGGTCGCGGCAACATCGCCGTCGGGGGCCTGTCCTGTGGGTTGGCTCGCCGCGGGACCGGTGTCCCCTGCCGGCACTTCTTCGATCGCCTCGACTGACTGCTCGGACTCGGGCGTCGGCGGATCCACCGACTCGGAGTGAGGCTCGGCCTCGGGTGTCCATGTATCCACCGACTCGGAGTGATGCTCGGACTCGGACTCGGGCGTCCGCGGATCCACCGACTCGGGCTCGGACTCGGGCGTCCGCGGTACCACCGACTCGGAGTGATGCTCGGCCTCTGGCGCTGCGACCGCTACGGGGAACACCACCGGGGCCGCGTCCGACGCGTCGATCTGCACCGCGCTCGCGGTGACCGCCCCCATCACAAGTGGCAGTCGCAGCACCTCGCCGGGCACCTGCTGCAGTTCGATGTGGAACCGGTGCACGTCCTTGAGCCCGATCTCGGTCCAGGTCTGCACCCCCTGCCCGTCGGCGATCTTCTCGCCGGTTTCGGAGTCGTGGATCTTGACCCCCCCACGCAGCAGCGACCGCATCTGGCCGTCGGCCCAGAACAACACGCCGAAGTGCGGCAGCGTGTCGAGCCGGTACGTGCCAAGGGTGCGCGTCAGGTCGAGGATGGATTTGGCCCCGAGCACGTCCTCCCACAGGTCGTTGAGCAGGCGCGAGTGCTTGGGGGGCGCGGGCGGCATTACAACCAGTAGAGTCGGTCCCGCCAGGACGACCCACTCCCCCGGCGTGTACGTTGCCCGCCAGCGTCCAATCGGTTCAGTCATGTCGCTCACCTCTCTGCCTGCTTCATTGTGGCGCAAGGGCGCGGCTGAAGCATCCGGCTTGAGTGGCGCATTCGTTGGGGTCAACGCCAGACATCGAGATCGGCGACTGCAGCCGCCAGTCATGCTTGCCCACCCACCGGGGTCCGAAGGGGTCTGATACCCAGCGAACTCGGACCACCTCGGACCCCCGGCGGGGCGATGTCCCTAGGACAGGGCCATTTCGAAGTAGCCGCCCGTCGACAAGGACTGGTAGGCGCTCTGGAACCGCGCGAACGCCTTGTCGTAGTCGTCGAAGGTGGACGGATCCGGTTGGTACGTCTCGGTCACGTGCACCACCCGGTTGACGGCCTCGTCGTAGTCGGAGAAGAGGCCCGCGCCGATCCCGGCGTAGATCGCAGCCCCGAGGCAGCCGGTCTCGGACGTCTGGAGGATGTTGACGGGAACCTTGTACATGTCGGCCTGCATCTGGTTCCACATGCGGGACTTGGTGGCTCCGCCGGTGAGGTTGATCTCCTTGATCTTCACCCCGGCGTTGCGCTGAGCCTCGATGTTGTCGCGCATCTCCATCGTGATTCCCTCCATGATGGCGCGCGCGACCTCGCCCTTGGTCGTTCCCAGCGTCAAGCCCAGCAGGACGCCGCGCGCCAGTGCATCGTCCCGGGCCCCTCCGGAAGCACCCTGCAAGTACGGAAGGAAAGTGACGCGGTTGGCGCCCGGCTGGACCTGCTCGATCTGCTCGTTGATGAGGTGGTAGGCGTTGGTGCCGAGGTAGGAGGAGGTGACCTTCTCCAGGCTGCAGAGTGTGTCGCGGAACCAGCGATAGCTCGAGGCCGAGGCCGGCGAGGACGCCTCGATGGTGAAATTCTCCGGGCCGGTGTTGTTCTTGATCATCAGAATGCCGTTGGGGTCACGGATCGGCTCGTCGGAGCCGACGTAGATCGAGCCGTATGTGCCGAGAACGAGAACCGCATCACCATCGTGCAGGAGCCCGCCGCCCAGGGTCGAGCAGTTCTGATCCATGGCCCCGATGCAGATCTTGGTGCCTTCGGCCAGGCCGGTCTGGGCAGCCACGCTCGCGGTGACCTCGCCGATGATCTGACCGCCCTTGCCGATCTTGGGGAACTTGTCCATGTCGAGGCCGTAGGCCGCGAAGATCTCGTCCGACCACTTGGCGTTGTTGATGTCGAAGATGCCGGTGCGGCTGGCGGTGGCGGTGTCGGCCCAATAGCCCTCGGCGCCGAACATGCGCGTGAAGTAATCCTGGTTCTGGCTGAACATCGCCGTCTTGGCGAACAACTCGGGTTCGTTGTCCTTGAACCACAGGAACTTCGTCGATCCGTGCACGGTGCCGATGGCGTAACCCGAGATCTCGTAGTACCGCTGCCGGTCGAAGATTTCATTGTTCTTGATGCGTTGCACGTACTCGGTGCCCCGGGTGTCCTGCCACCCGATCATGGGGCGAAGCAGGTTGCCGTCGGCGTCGAGGGGGCCGAAGGTCGAGCCCTGCGTCGACAGTGCCATCGCCGCGATGTCCTTGGGGTTCACGCCCGAGTTCTCGATCGCGGCCCGGACCGATGCGAACAATCCCGCGCCGATCTCGTGGCCGTGCTGTTCGACCCAGCCGGGCTGCGGGTAGTAGCAGGGGTATTCGCGGTAGTCCTCGCCGAGGATGTTGCCGTCCAGATCGAAGACGCACGTCTTGCAGCCCGTGGTGCCCTCGTCGATGCCGATCAGGTATTGAGCCATGGTCTCTACTCCTTTGTAGGTGCGCGTGTGCCGGCCAGGCCCGGCACGATCGACACACCCTACCAACGAGTAATCACTGAAGCGGCCGTGCGAGACGATCGCATTGCTGGTTTGGCGCCGTCCCGAACCGGGAGGCGCAGATGCGGGCTCGTGAGCAACGCCGCGGGCGTTGGGTCTGGGTTGCGGACGTTCCAGCGCCCGCGTTCGGTCGGTTTCGCCCGCGCGGCACCACGCTCAGGTGCGCAGCGAGCCTGTCGTCGCCTCGGCACGCTCAAGGATCGCGTCAACCGCACCCAGCAGGGCAGAGTCCGGGTGGGCGTCCCGCATGGTGCAGCCGTCGGCGTCGCTGGTGCAAACCAGGCACCGGCGCGGACGCATCCCGATAGTCGCCCGGTCCAGCACCGCCGTGGGCGTGATGACGTCCATGTCCCAAAGCCTGCCAAGTGGATGGGTGTCCTCGAGCCTGAGCAGCGTCCGTTTTACTTCCCACGGGTTGGCGTTCACGGCGATTTGGGCCTCTGGGCCGGTGGCGGGACGCCGTTCGTTCCATTCGCGAACCATCCACCCCTTGCTGCCGAAGGTCTTGCGCAGTTCGGCTTGGCCGATGTCGAACACCTTCTCGGTCCATGACCACCACTTGACCGGACCGGGGCTCACCAGAGTGAGACAGACGATGGGCAGGCCCCCGTGATCGGCAAACATGCGCCGCCGAGCGGCTTGCCGACGATCCCGGGCGGAAACGATCTGTTCGACGGTTACCGGGCCGCGTTCCTCGGGCCACATCACCGAACTACCTTCGCACCCTCTCCGAAGCGCGCCCCGACACCAGGCGGCAGATCGACCTCGACGACGTTGATCGGCGGTTCGTCCGCCTGGCCGCGCTCCAGGAAGGCCCGCCAGCCGGGGCCTGTCCCGACCGGCACGTACAAGTGGGTAATACCTAGCGCCGGCCCCACCTCGGTGCGCAGGCGCCGCATCTCGTCAAGATCCGGGACGTCCTGCAACAAGTCCATCGCATAGTGCACGAGGATGCGCCTGGAATGCGGCAAGTGCTCGACCCAGGAGGCCACCTCCTCCACCTCATGCGCCTTCATCACGAACACGTGGACCCCGTCACAGTCAGCGGCCGCGGCCAGCATCAGCGGCGCCGACCACCTGTCGGAATCCTGCAGCACCACACACCCGACGGTGCCGCGACCGAACTGGTCAGCGGCCAGATTCGCAACGTATTCACGCACCTGACTTGCGGCGATATTCCTAGCCGACGACATTGTCGACCTCTCCTTCACTGTCTGCGACATTCCGAAGACCCCCATGCTTCGAACTCTCACCAATCGTAGGCGGAAAAGGTCGAGCGCGTAATCAACAGATGAACAGATAGCGAGCATTTGGCTGTGTCACGGCCTCTAGTGCTGGGCTGAACCCCGCTGACTAGACACTGGGGTGCTCATAACGATTCAGTAACACCGGTGTGTCGCATCCGGAGCCTGGTCAATCCCGGCACGCGCACGTGCTCGATCGCCCCGCAGAAAAGCCATTCGGCCCGGTCCGAGAGGGACCGGGCCGAATGATTTTCAGCCGGATTAGTTACCCGTTATTCACTTGTTCAGCAGTGCTGCCCTGGCCGCGGCGAGGCGGGCGATCGGGACGCGGAACGGGGAGCAGGAAACGTAGTCCAGGCCGACCTTGTGGAAGAGGTCGATGGAATCGGGATCTCCACCGTGCTCGCCACAGACACCGGTCTTGAGCCCCGGCTTGGTGGACCGGCCGCGCTCCACGCCCATCTCCACCAGACCACCCACGCCGTCCTTGTCGATGGACTCGAACGGGTTCTTGGCCAAGACCTCGCTGTCCACGTAGAAGCCGAGGAAGCCCTGCTCGGCGTCGTCACGCGAGATGCCGATGCCGGTCTGGGTCAGGTCGTTGGTGCCGAAGGAGAAGAAGTCGGCGACCTCTGCGATCTGATCGGCGCACACCGCCGCACGCGGCAACTCGATCATGGTGCCGACGGTGTAGTCGAGTTGCTTGCCCGCAGCGGCAAGTTCCTCATCGACAGCCTTCACCACGATTGCCCGCTGGACTTCGAGTTCCTTCTTGTAGGCCACGAGCGGAATCATGATCTCGACCTCTACGGTCTCGCCCTCACGCTCAAGCACCGCCAGAGCGGCCTTGATGATCGCGCGCGCCTGCATGTCGGGAATCGACGGGTACAGCATCGCCAGTCGGCAGCCACGCGTGCCGAGCATCGGGTTCTGCTCGTGCAGCCGCTTGACCTGCGCAAGCGTGGCCCTTTCGGCCTCGACCTGCTCGGCCGGAGCACCCGTGAGTTCCAGCTTCTGGACCAGCAGAGACTGGGCGACGAGGTTCGGCAAGAACTCATGCAGCGGCGGGTCGAGCAGGCGAACGGTGACGGGCAAGCCCTTCATCGCCGTGAAGATCTGCTCGAAGTCGGCCTGCTGCATCGGCAGAATCTCGGCCAGAGCCGCTGCCCGCTGCTCCTCGTCTTCGGCGAGGATCATCTTGCGGACGCTCGGCAGCCGGTCGGCGGCCATGAACATGTGCTCCGTGCGCGCCAGACCGATGCCCTCGGCTCCCAGTTCGCGGGCCTTGGAGGCGTCCTCGAAGTTCTCCGCGTTCGCGCGCACCCCAAGGCGACGCACGTCGTCAGCCCACCGGCCGACCTCTTCGAAGTTCTCGTCGAGTGCCGGCGGAACGAGCTCGAGCGCGCCTGCGAACACCTCGCCGGTGGTGCCGTTGAGGGTCACGACGTCGCCGTCGTTGTACACCTTGTCACCGATGGTGACGCTCTTGCCGACGGGGTCGATGTGGATCCCGTGGGCGCCCGCGACACAAGTGATGCCCATGCCACGCGCCACCACGGCAGCGTGCGACGTCATGCCGCCGTGAGCGGTGAGGACACCCTGCGACACCATGACGCCGTGGATGTCGTCCGGAGTGGTCTCGAAGCGGACCAAGACGACCTTCTCACCGCGGCCCCCGCGTTCGGCGGCCTCATCGGCGGAGAAGCACACGCCGCCGACGGCCGCGCCCGGGGAAGCCGGGAGACCCTTGGCGATGGGGGCCTGGGTGTTCTTGGGATCGATGGCCGGGTGCAGGAGCGCGTCAAGCTGTGCGGGCTCGATGCGCAGCAGCGCCTCTTCCTTGGTGATGAGGCGTTCGTGCACCATGTCGACCGCGCACTTGACCGCGGCGGCTGCGGTGCGCTTGCCGTTGCGGGTCTGCAGCATGTACAGCTTGCGGTTTTCGATCGTGAACTCCATGTCCTGCATGTCACGGTTGTGGAGTTCGAGCTTGTCCATGGTTTCGAGAAGCTCATGGAAGGCCTCGGGGAAGTCCTCTTCCATCTCGGCGAGCTGGCGCGGGGTGCGGATGCCGGCCACGACGTCCTCGCCCTGAGCGTTGACCAGGAACTCACCGTAGAGTTCCTTCTCGCCGGTGGAGGGGTTGCGCGAGAAGCACACGCCGGTGGCGGAGTCGTCGCCACGGTTGCCGAACACCATCTGCTGCACGTTGACTGCGGTGCCCAGATCGCGAGAGATGCCCTGAGACCTGCGGTACACCTCGGCGCGGGGGTTCAACCACGACTTGAAGACGGCGTTGACCGAGCGCATCAGTTGCTCGTGGGGATCCGACGTCCACGCACCGCCAAGCGCCTCGTTGGACAGCGCCTTGAAGGTCTCGGTGAGCTCCTTCAGGTCTTCGGCCGTGAGGTCGGTGTCCTGCGCGACGCCGCGGGCCTTCTTCATCTCGGTCAGCGCGTCCTCGTATACGTTCTGCGGAACGCCCTCGACGACCTCGCCGTACATCTGAATGAAGCGGCGGTAGCAGTCGTACGCGAAGCGGTCGTTGCCCGCCAGCGCGGCGACGGCCGGGACCGTCTCGTCGGCGATTCCGAGGTTGAGGATGGTGTCCATCATGCCGGGCATGGAGAAGACGGCGCCCGAGCGAACGGAGACGAGCAACGGCTTGTCGGGGTCGCCCAACTTGAGGCCGGTGCGCTCCTCCAGACGAGCCAGCGCAGCCTTGACCTGATCCTCCAGACCTTCGGGCCACTCGCCGTCGTTGTTCATAGCGGCCACACAGGCCTCGGTCGTCACGGTGAACGCGTCGGGGACCGGAACCCCGATGCGGTTCATCTCAGCCAGGTTCGAACCCTTGCCGCCGAGCAGCGGCTTCATCGAAGCGTCGCCCTCGTTCAGGTCATAGACAAAGCGGGATTCGGTCATTAACTACTAACTCCTTCGTCTTGACCGCCCCAGCTCGATACCTAAGACCACGTGGTCAGGATCATGCGCACTGACACAGTGCGCACGTGCAACGTCCGGGGCGGATGTCACTTGGCTAACGGTACCGAATCTGTCCCCCCGGAGCGAACGAACCCCAATGGCGGACGGTTCAGTGCGGCGAGACTGTCAGGCCCCCACCGGATCTGCCCACTGGCCCTACTGGACGGCGCGAACAGCGTTCGCTGGCACTATGGGCTCATGGATCCCGTCGCCGAAATGCTGCTGTCGGAAGCGGCGCCGCTCGGGTCGCACGTCCTGGTTGTGGACGATGTCGACGGCGCCGTGACCAGGGCCGTCGCAGCGGCCGGGAGTGCTGTGAGCGCCTACTGCGACGACGCCCGGGAGCGAGCCGCCCTGGGTGCGGCCGCGGTACCCGAACTGCGCCCCGAAGTCATCGCAGTCGTCGACCAGGTGCTGGTGCGGCTGCCCAAATCCGCGGGAGCACTGGACGAACTGTCCGAACTGGTCGCCGGGCATGGCGGGGTCGACGTCAGGCTGGTCGGGGCGGGGCGAGTCAAACACATGTCCCGTGCGATGAACGCCAGCCTGGCAAGGTCGTTCACGGACGTGCGCGCCAGCCTCGGCAGGTCGAAGTGCCGAGCGCTGCACGCGTCCGGCCCCCGTCACCCCCAACCCACGTGGCCGCGGCGAGGCTATATCGAGGCTCTGGACCTGCACGTCGTGGCCCACGGGGGCGTCTTCGCCGGCACGCGACTGGACGCCGGGACCCGACTGCTGCTGGCCAACCTGCCGGTTGCGCCCGGCGGAGTCGCGATCGACGTCGGCAGCGGTTCGGGCATCATCGCCACCTGGCTGGCCCGTCGGGGCGATCGGGTGACGGCCATCGACGTGTCCGCCGCCGCTGTGCGCTCGACCGCCGCCACCGCCGCCGCCAACGGTGTCCTGGTATCGACCCACCTCGCCGATGGCCTGACGGACATCGCCCCGGCGTCGGCCGACGTGATCGTCACCAACCCGCCCTTCCACGACGGCGCCGCGAAGCAGACCGGGCCGACCGCGGGGATCTTCGCCGCCGCCGGCCGGGTGCTGAGACCGGGTGGACAGTTGTGGACGGTCTTCAACTCCCACCTCCCGTACCTGTCATGGTTGCGCCGCGACGTGGGCCCGACCCGGGTGGTGGCTCAGGACCGCTCCTACACGGTCACCAGGTCGACGGCCAGGAGCGGCTGACTGGCACGGAGGGCGCTCAGCGCCCTATCCGCGGATTGCCGCGGCCAGGCGAATGTCGGCGTCCAGATCTGCGGCGGTGACCGGGTTGACGACTACCGCGTCGATCCACCACTGGCTGAGCCAGGCCTGCGTCCGGTCGTGATCCCGAGCGCGCGGCACCGAGACCACCTTCACCGCGGCCATCTGCGTGAGCGCCTCGAACTCTTCGATCTCGGTGTCGGGTTGCGAATCGATCACGACGATGTCCACGTCCGGCAGTTTCCACAGGTCTGCCAGTTCGGCCGGCCTTGCCAACGCCACCCCGATCTTGCCCACCGTCCCGGCATCGCGATAGGCCCCCAGTGCGGCCCAACCCGCGCCTTCGCCGTCGAGGGCATTCCTCACCGAACCGAACACCGCCCCGGCGAGCCGCCGCTGCCCGAGGAAGGCGAAACCGGTCTCGACGGCAGTCCGGACCTGGTACTTCACCGCCTCCCCGGACAATCCGCCGACGGCCCGCGGCAGGCGCAGGTGCGTCCCGAGTCGCTGCTGGAGGGCAGGGATCGTTCCCGCGCGCACAACCTCGGCGGTGCCCGCCTCCGCGAAGGCGTGCGACACGCCCCGGTTGACCGCCGACACGAAGACGTCCCGGACCGTGGTTCCGTCCCGGCTCGACCCGGCGCCCAGCACTCCCACGTTTCTGGTACCGAGCACGAGGGACGTCAGCCGGGGCGACCGTCCCGTGCGGACGGGCACCATCGGCCCCGCCTCGTCGACTTCGTGCTTCAACTTGTTGACCAGGTGATCCCAGCGGACGCCGACCGGGTCCGGTTCGTCGTCGAAAAGCCGCGAGATCCGGTAGTAGTCGTTGAGACAGTCGGTGGTGCAGCGATACGCAACCGGGTGCCCGGGGTTGGCTTTGGGGACGAACAGTAACTCGCCGAGTTCCCGTCGCAGCCACGGCGTCACGTGCTCGCGGTCGTAGTCGGCGACAGCGTGCTCCGCTGCGCGCCGCAGGTCTTTCGCGAGAAAACCCTCAGCGCCGAGGCCCTCGGGGCACTGTTCGATGTCGATGCGGCCGTAGGTGTTGCCCGACTCGTCCATGGCTGCCAGCAACTCGTCCACCAGGTCGGCATCGGTGATCGGGTTGTCGCCGGTGAGTCGCACCACACGGTCGTCCGGGTCGAGCCCTTCCGTCGCCTGCACGAATCGTCCCAGGACGTCGTCCAAGGACCCCCTGATCACCCGAATGCCGACCGACTCCAGGTGCTGTGCCACCCGGTCGTCGTACGGTTCCACGCTCGTGGCCACGACCACCTCGTGGCCGTTGCGGGCGGCCCGGCGCGCCACCAGTTCGATGAGCGGCATGCCGGCCATTGTCATCAGAGCCTTGCCCGGCAGGCGGGACGAGGACAGTCGCGACTGGATCACGACCCGAATACGACGCGGTGCCATGACCTGAAACTAGCGCTCGCGCATCGCACGCGCACGTGGCGCGCTGAAGCCCGCGAGCCGCTCCAACTCGTCCGCTACCCGCACCCGGCCCTCGCCGTCGACAAGCCGCCTTCCCGCGGCGGACATGGCCTCTCGCAACGCCGAATCGGTCACCAACGCCCGCAGTTGCTCGCGCGCGGCGGCTCGGCCCTCTTGCGAGGACCGCAATTCTTGAATCTTGCCCACAGGCAGACAAACCGGGACGCCGTCGCTGCGGGCCCGGGCGGTCTCCAGGTAGCCGAACTCCTGATTGTCGGTCACACAGACCAGGCCGGTGGGCAGACCCAGGCACAGCATCTCCCACACGCTGGTACCGGCGGCGCTGACCGCGGCCTGGCAGGTCACGGCCAGTGCTCCGAGGTCGGCCACCGGAGGTGTGACGCTCACTTTCTGACCCGGCCCGCACTGCAGCCCGCGCAGGGATTCCGCGATCGCGGACGTTGCCGCCACCGCAACGACCTCGACCGGGACACCGACCTGCAGCACCAGCGGGACGAGCACCCGGGCGCCGTCGAAGGCATCGGTCCCGCCGAAGACGACCAGCACCCGCGGGACACCGGGTCGACCCGGATCGGCCACCCCCCGCCGGGTCACGATCTGGGACCGCAGAAGCGAGTAGTCCAGCCCACCCACGAACCGCGCGGACGCAGGCAGCACCCGCGGCCGGGACGCGTTGAGGTTCTGGTCGACGTAGAGTGCGGCGATCTGATGCGTGCCGAAGTGTCCGTCGACCATGGTCGCCACCGGCACGCCCGCGGCCATGAGCCGCTGCCCGGTCTCCGCAGCGATGTCGTAGCCGTCGATCATGACGACGCCGGCGCCGAGTCCCTGCATCTGCGTGACGACTTCGGCCACGGGCGCAGGCGCCACCAGTGGCAATCCCGCGGCGGCTATCAGATCGCTCACCCACGCGACTTCCGATTCGCCCACCATGACCACCCGGTGACCGCGCGCGACCAACTCCTCGGCAAGAGCCAGTTGCCGCACCGCGTGCCCCACGCCTCCGGCTCGCAACGCGTCGACGCGCACAGCGATGAGCAACGGTCCGGTGCGGGGTTTGTCCACGCTTGGATGTTAGTCTGACAGGCGGAACAAGACACTCCCGGGTGGCCCGCTCGACCCCCGGCCCTACCCTGGAGGAATACATGAGCCTGCTGACTGGTTCATCCGTCCTGATCACCGGCGGCACCGGCTCGTTCGGCAAGGCATTCATCACGCGGCTGTTGGCCGACGTCAACCCACGTCGAATCGTGGTGTTCTCTCGCGACGAACTGAAGCAGTACGAATGCCGGCAACTGTTCAACGACGATTCCCGCTTGCGCTGGTTCATCGGCGACATCCGCGACGAGCGCCGCCTGCTGCGGGCGATGCACGGCGTCGACTACGTCGTGCACGCGGCCGCTCTCAAGCAGGTCGACACGGCCGAGTACAACCCCTGGGAGTTCGTGAAGACCAACGTCCTCGGCTCGCAGAACGTCATCGAGACCTGCATCGACGCAGGCGTGAAACGGCTGGTCGCGCTCTCGACCGACAAGGCCTCCAGCCCCATCAACCTTTACGGCGCCACCAAGCTGACGGCCGACAAGCTGTTCATCTCGGGCAACCACTACGCCGCGAAGTACGACACCCGTTTCTCCGTCGTCCGCTACGGCAACGTGATGGGTTCGCGCGGCTCGGTGATCCCGTTCTTCCGCAAGCTCGCGGAGCAGGGCGAATCGCTTCCCATCACCGACTTCCGCATGACTCGGTTCTTCATCACCCTGCCGCAGGCCGTGCAGTTCGTGCTCGACTCGTTCGACATGATGCAGGGAGGCGAACTCTACGTGCCGCGCATCCCCAGCATGAAGATCACAGAACTCGCCCAGGCCATCGCGCCGGGAGCGAAGATGCACGAGATCGGCCTGCGCCCGGGCGAGAAGCTACATGAAGAGATGATCTCGTCCGAGGAGGGGCGCCGAGCGCTCCTGCTGGGCAGCCGCTACGTGCTCCAGCCCGACCTGGCGACGTGGGGATACACCCCGCCGGCGCACGGAACCGCCGTCCCGCACGACTTCCACTACACGTCCGACAAGAACGACCAGTGGTTCTCGGGGGAGGAGATCACCCGGATCCTGGCCGAAGAGGTCTGACGTGCTGCCGTACGGGCGCCAATCGGTCAACGAGGACGACATCGCGGCGGTCGCCGCGGTCATGCGCGGCGACTGGCTCACCACCGGGCCCGCAGTCACGGCGTTCGAGGAGGCCCTGACAGCCTTCACGGGCGCCACCCGCACCATCACGGCGACGTCCGGCACCGCGGCGCTGCACATGGCGTATGCGGGACTCGGCGTCGGGCAGGGGTCCGAGGTGATCACCACGCCGATGACGTTCGTGGCGACCGCCACCAGTGCCGTGGCGCTGGGGGCGAAAATCGTCTTCGCCGACATCGAGGAGGGCACGGCCAACATCGACCCGGCCGCGGTGTCCGCGGTCCTCACCGACCGGACCGAGGTCGTCGCCGCGGTCGACTTCGCCGGCCAGCCGGTGGCCATGGACGAACTCAATGCGCTGGCGCACGGCGTCGGTGCCCGCACCGTCCAGGACGCCGCCCATTCCATCGGCTCGACCGACAACGGCCGCCAGATCGGCTCGATCGCCGATGTGACGACGTTCAGCTTTTTCCCCACCAAGAACATGACGACCGCCGAGGGTGGCGCCGTCGCTGTGCTGGACGCCGATCTCGGCCAGCGCATCCACGAGTTCCACTTCATCGGCCTGGTCCGGGACCGCGACCGCATGCGCTACCCCGACGAAGGCCCATGGCACCAGGAAGTGCACCAGTGGGGCCTCAACTACCGGCTTCCCGACGTGCTGTGCGCGCTCGGGCTCAGCCAACTCAACCGCCTGGCGGCGTTCAAGGCTCGCCGGGCCGAGATCTTCGCCCGCTACCAGGACGCCTTCGGCGACGTCGCCGGCCTGGGCACCCTTGAGGTGCGCCCCGACGTCGACCCGACGTGGCACCTGTACCCGGTCCGCGTTCGCGACGGGCGTCGCCGCGAGGTGTTCGAGAGGATGCGCGAGCGGGGCATCGGTGTGCAGGTCAACTACATCCCCGTGTACTGGCATCCCCTGTTCGAGGACCTGGGCTATCGACGCGGCATGTGTCCGGTCGCGGAGCGGTTCTACGCCGAGGAGTTGTCGCTGCCGATGTTCCCGGGCCTCACAGACGCCGACCAGGAGCGCGTGATCGAGAACCTGCTCGACATCGTGTCTTGAGGCTTGTCCGGCTGTACGATTGCGCGAGGCCCTCGGTGGGCCGGGAATCAAGCCAGCAAGCTGCTTAAGGATGGTTCGTGCATCACGCCAATCACTTCTACGGACACGCGAACATCATGTCGCGCTATGCCGGGCTGGCTTCGATCCCCCGGATCTGGGGCTACCTGCAGCACGGCTGGAACACCCACGACGGGTTCGCCGTCGGAACCTACTTCGCCCCCGGTTTCACGAAGTTCGTGTGGTCGGAGTCGGTTGCCCGGCGCGCCTGGGCCAGTGGCCTGCGCAACATCACCGTGGTCGGATCGCCCTGGGCATACCTGCTGCATCTGACACAGCAGGACGCCTGGTCGGCCAAGAACCCGAAGCGTGAGGGCACCATCGTCTACCCGTTCCACGGATGGGAGCAGCAGTCCGTCATCGGCAGCCACTCAAGGTACGTGGCCGAGATCAAGGCGATGGAGGGGTCGGCCCCCGTCACCGTGTGCCTCTACTGGAACGAATACCGGGACGTGACCATTCGCAGGGCCTACGAAGACGCCGGGTTCCGGGTCATAACCCACGGGTACCGCGGGTACCTGTGGCGCGGCACCGACCAACTCTTTCTGGACAAGCAGTTGGCCGAGATCCGTGCCCACCGCCGAGTCGTCAGCAACCGCCTGGGGAGCGCCCTGTTCTATGGGGCATCGACGGGAGCAGAAGTAGGCGTGTACGGGGATCCCATGATTCTCGAGGCCGAGCGAGCCGTCCTGGGTGGCATGGCCCGCCAGAAGCGGCTGTGGCCCGATCTGCACTCCCCCGCAGTGCCGCACGACATCGCCTACCGCTGCGCGCGGGAGGAACTGGGAATGGACGAGATGCTGACTCCAGCCGAGATCCGCATCGTGTTCGGGTGGAGCCACGCCAGAGGTGCCTACCGAGGAAGTTCCGCGGGGATAGAGTCGCTCGGCACCGAGGGGAGTCTGGCCGACGAGAAGGGCAGCACGCCCGACCGGATCCCGACGGACGATCAGCCCCGGCCGGAGACCAACGGTGACGCCGGGGCTGCGCGCCCGCGCTCTGCTACTTGATTCCCCTCTTCACCACCCGGGCGATCGTGCGACCGGGCGATGTAATCGCCCGTCCCGTGCGGAAGCTGACAGATTTCCGGACATCCTCGAGGGTCTTTTCCAACTCACCGAGCCGACGATCGCGGGAACGCAGGGTTGCCTCCAGCCACTCAACCTGTTCGCTGCGCTCGAACAGCGCTTGCCCGAGCCGGCCCGCACGCGCGAGTGTCTCCTTGTAACCCCGAGACGACCCCGGAGCCGCGCTGCCCGGAGCGACACCCACCTCCAGGTGCCGGAACACGAGTTCACCCTCTGCCGCCGGTTCCATGCTCGTGATCGTGGCCGTGATCTCGGCGTTCAGCCGCGCCAGGCGCAACGCGAGCGCATCCGTCCACTCGACGCCGGCCATCACGCACAGGGACTCCGTCAGGGCGTCCGGGCTGATGTCGGGCCGCCACTGATGATCCACACCCGACTTCAGCAACCGCCGGGCGAACGCCCAAAGACCGGAAGCGATGGCGGCATCGTCGTCGATCTCCCCGTGCCAGCCCCAAGTCGGGTCCACGACTGCCATCGCGCCACTTGGCGAAACATGGACGTTCTGGGGCGCGGCGAAGGCCTTCGAGAAGGCCAGGCCTCCGGGCCACCGCGCCGCGTCACGGATCCAGTCCGCGTACGCGGTGACGAGGTTGCGGGCAGCCCGCAGGCTGACGCTCGCGCAGGCACTCCGCAGGGCGGACTCCAGCAGTTGGCCCTCTGCGACTCCGGGCGAACCAGCCCGGAAGTCGCGGGTCACCCTGCGCTCGCCGGTCTCGGCGCGACCGGAGCCCGATCTCTCGGTCTGCCGCCACGCGCCGTCGATGTGGTCGACCCGCAAGTTGAGCTGCCACGCCGGGTCAAGGTGCGGTTCGGTCGCAAGAATCGTCGGGAGTTGCAGTTCGGATTCACTGAGCACAGCCACCCAAGCTGGAGCCAGGTCGAGGTAGAGCCCGGAGTCGAACACGCGCTCGATGAACTGCTGCGGATCCATGAGAGCGGGACGGTCGGAGAAATAGTCCGCCACTTCGCGACTGGCCAGGAAGCGTGCGAGGGCCGTCACCTCCGTGGTGGCGTCCGCGCCGACCAGCAGGGCTGCAACCTCCGGCGTCGGCCACGCGCCGTACAACCGCGCCACCCGACCGGTACGGCCCAACCATGCCTGGAACTCCGAGAGGTACAGACGACGGTTGTCGTAACCCTCCGAACCGCGGAACCACTCCCCGTCCCCTTGCTCCTCGGGCTCGCCCCGAGCCAACCGGGTCGCATCGAACTCGTTCTCCTGCGCCGCGACCAGGACGCCCCCGTCGGCCACCATGTTCAACAGGGTCTGGAGCGACTCGAGATGGGTCTGCCCGCGCGAGTCGGGGCCGAGCAGGACATGCACCGGGTCCAGGGCCACCACCAGATCGGCCCGCTCGATGTCGTGGACACGTCCGAGATCCCCGCAGATCACAGTGAACCCGGACCTGATGGAGCCCCGGCTGGCGAACTCGCGCGCGTCGGGCAATCCCCGGGTGACGACGGTCAAAGGGATTTCCGCCGGTACCAGATCGAGGGCGGCACCGGCGGTGGGACCGAGCAGGCAGACACTGCGCGGGGCCCTCTGCTGGACGACCAGGGAAACGAGATGCTCCATGACGCCGCCGGGTCGATGGCCGGCGAGATCGGACCACTCGACCAGTTCGCCGCCGACGAGCTGGCAGCCAGAAGCGAGGTCGATGTTCTCGGTCACAAGTGGTCCTTTCCGTCTGAAGTTCCCCAGCAGCGTACAGCGGGCACGCGGGGTCGGGCCTCCACTTCGCTCCCTCAGCCGTCGCGAGCCTCTGGTTCCGCGCTGGGGCGACGGATCACGCTCGCGTGGCCGTCCAGCATGGGACCCACCAGGACGACTTCTCCCCCAGCGGAAAGGGGAGAACCAGCAGCACTCACGTAGACGGCCTCGGGGGAAGACGTGTGCCCGGCAAGGTAGGTCAACTGCCGGGCCTGCACTTTGGTGACCGGATCGTCGAGGGGATCGGCCAGCAACTGCGCCATCGGGACGACGGCGTGCCCGGTTCCGGTCACCGGAACCACAATGGCGGGTGACGGATGAGGCAGCGTGATCACCAACTCTCCCCCGGTTCGATCCAACTCGAGCGTCAGCTCGGTTTCGCTGCCCGCGACGCCGGTGACCACGACGGAGGCGCTCGGCACGGGGTGGAACCACAGGTGCTGCCATTCACCGTGCGTAGTGCCCTGTACGCGGGTGCCGCTGCCCGGCGTCCACAGCGGCGGTACCAGACCAAGCGGCACGCGCACCCGTCCGCGCCAGCGCACAGCCGCCAGCGACAGCTCGATCTCGACCGTGCACGGGAGTCCGTTCATTTCACGAAGCTCCGTGGGAGTCAGGCTGACCTGAAGTTCAAGCCCGTCTCGAACCGCGCTCCGGCTCGCCGTCAGCCGCACGCGACGGCCCCGCGTCCGCAGGTACACCTGGCAGCGCGCACGGCTGGCCAACGCAGCCCGCAAGGCCACCTTCGTTGTCAGCACCAGGGCGTCGCCAACCGTTTCCGATCCCACCAAGTGGGCTCGCAGCCGGCGTGGGGCAAACGGGTCAGGAAGCTCGACCGACCGCAGCGTGCGCGCCACCAGCGCAGCGGTGCGCGGGTGACGAGCCAGGTGCGCCGCGAGCGGTGCCGGGTTCCGGGCCTGGCGCCACGTCGACACGGCGCGCACGAAGCCCAGATCACCACGCAACAGCCCCTCGTGTATGACCCGCGCGAACCTCGTCACGCGGCCCACGGGTTGCAGCGGCAGCCGCTCGGCCAACCCCAGAGCCAGCCGCTCCAACGCCGGCTGATTCTCGGCGGGAGCCTGCGCAAGGGCACCGGCCAGGGCAACCAGGTCGACGTCGATGAAGATAGCGCGCACGCGCTCGGACACCTCTTGCGGCACCGAATCCTTCAGCAGGTCCAGGACCATGTGCGCACTGGTCACGCGATCGCGGGCGTTCGCCGGCTTGAACACCTGCTGCGTGATGGAGTCACCTGACTCCCGGTCACGCCAGTAGTAGACGTGTGCACTGTGCACGTCGACCGCGGCGGCGTCCAGGTGGGCCTGCAGCGTCACTGGGTAGTCCTCGTACCTGATGGGCGGGAACTCGTACCCGCCGGCGTCCCAGAACGACCGTCGATACACCTTGTTCCACACCATCCGGTCCATCATCAGCACCGGGAACTCCCGGATGCTGGTGGCCAGCCGGGTCTGCGCGAACGCCTCGCGATGCGTCCAGGACTGCCGCGTGCCCTCCGCCGAACTGAAGCGCCGGGCGTTGCCGGCGGCGAAGGACGATCCGGTGCGTTCCAGGGTGTCGACCAGCAAGCTGTAGGCACGGGGAGCGACCACGTCGTCGCTGTCCACGAAGGCGATGTACTTCCCGGACGCGTGCGCCGTCCCGGTGTTGCGGGCCGGGCCGAGCCCCTGGTTTTCCTGCACCACAAGCTTGAACCGCGAATCCGTCTCGGCGTAGCGCTCCGCGATGTCGCGGCTGCGATCGGGCGACCCGTCGTCGACCATGATCACCTCGAAATCGGTGAACGTCTGCGCTCGCAACGACTCCAGGCACTCGCCGATGTACGCCTCGACCCCGTAGAACGGCACCACGATTGAAAGGCTGGTCATGCGCGGAGAATATCCCGCTCGGTATGGGGCGAGACCTCAGGGACGCGAAGTCAGATGATGTCCCAAGTCAGCGGAGTGCCCTTCACGGCGTCCACCCGGAACGGCCGCCCTGCGACGACGCTGTACAAGTCGGGCGCGAGGCCTCCCGCCGGACGGATCGATCGGACGTTGTCGGGGCTCACGAGATCGCCCGCACTCACGTCCGTGGTCACGTAGAGCGAGCGCCGGAACCGTAGCCCCTCGCGTTCGGACTCGCGCGCCCCGATCCGGGATTGACCGAGCGCCTGCCAGGCGACGTCGGTCTCACGGACGAGCGTCTCCAACTCGTGTGGCTCGAGCGAGAACGCGGAATCGACGCCGCCTTCATCACGCCCGAGGGTGACGTGCTTCTCGATGACGCACGCTCCGAACGCGACACTGGCCACCGCGACCCCGACGCCCATCGTGTGATCGGAGAGCCCGACGAGGGTCTGGAACGCCTCCGCGAGAACGGGGATCGACCGCAAGTTGGCCGACGCCGGGTCGGCCGGGTAGTCGGCTGTGCAAGACAGGACGACGATCTGGTCGTTACCGGCGCCGCGCGCGGCCTTGACGGCGGCGTCTATCTCGGAGACCGATGCCATGCCCGTTGAGATGATTATCGGTTTGCCCTGCTCTGCTGCCTTTCGCACGAGCGGGAGATCGACGATCTCGGACGACGCGATCTTGTAGGCAGGGACGTCGAGGTCGGCGAGGAAGTCGACGGCGGTCGGGTCGAAGGGGCTCGAGAACGCCAGGATGCCCAGGTCACGCGCGCGCTCGAAGATCGGCCCGTGCCACTCCCAGGGCGTGTGCGCCTCGGCGTACAGGTCGTACAGCCGGCGGTGACCCCACAACGCATGACCGGACGAGATCCTGAAGGCAGGCGTGTCTGCGTCGATGGTGATGGTGTCGGCCGTGTAGGTCTGCAACTTGATGGCGTGCGCGCCCGCCTCGGCCGCAGCGTCCACGATCGCGAGCGCGCGGTCGAGGGACCCGTCGTGATTGCCACTCATCTCGGCGATGATGAACGGCGGGGCGTCGGGCCCGACCTTGACGCCACCGATTTGAATGCTCTCGGCCATTGTCACTCCCCGAAGCGTTTGACGGTATGGACGACCTCGACGTCGGTGTCCCCGATTCGCCGTGGATAGGTGGCGATCTCGACGAAACCCTGGCGTGCGTTGAAATCGCGCACGGACGAGTTGGTGCCGAGGGTCTCACCGTGCAACTCGCGCAGGCTCAGGACGTCACGGGCGTACTTCACGGCATCCCGCTGGATCTGGATCCATGCCGGGAAGAGCGCACCGCGTTCGTTGAGCCCGTCGTTGTCGAGGTAGTAGCCCCACCACCCGCTGCGCGTCTGCATGTCGATATCGAAGAACGTCACGACGCCCGCGGGAGCCCCCTGCCGCTCGTAGATCAGCACGAGTCGCGTCGGGTCGGCCAGGGTCTTGGCCCACCAGGTCGCGTGCTCGGCGGGTTGGATGACGTGCTGGGTGAGCGAGACACTGCGGACGTCGGGATGGTTGCGCCAGGCCAAAACGTTGGCCGAGTCGGCATCGGTTGCCGGACGAAGCATGCCAGTCCTCCCGGTTGCGGCGCGGGCCGGCGGAGGTTGCGGGCCGCCGGGCCGATCGTCGCTAGACTACAGCAGTTGAATCACAGGAATTCGGAGGCGGGTAATGGTCGAATTGAGCCGGACCGACGTGCGGTCCATGATGGCCGAAGTGCTTGCTAAGCAGGGTAAGTCCTTGCCGGCAGAGGACTCGGCACCGCTGGACGAAATCGGCTTCCGGTCGCTCGATTTCTCGGAACTGGCCCTGAAGGTCGAGGACGAGATCGACACCGAACTCAACTTCGATGCACCCGGGCTGCGTGAGATCCGCACGGTCGGTGACGTGCTGGATTTCATCGACCAGTTGATCGCCGCCGCATGACACTGCCTCGCGGCGCAGCCAACACCCTGGTCTCTCGGGGAGTCCGCACCACCTGGAACGACCTGAAACCCGTGGCCTTGCCACCGGCAGCGGCTGTCTTCGTCGGCGATCACCTCGACGCCGCCCGCGTCGTCTGGACCCATGCCACCACCGAACGTGAAACCCTCGTCGCCGCGGCGACGCGGGCCGACCCGGGACTGTTGGCAAGCCTGCAGGATTCCGGCCTGGCCATCGTCCGCCTGGCCGGCGACGACCTGGACGTGACCCAGTCCACGGCTCAGCGCCCGGCGCAACCGGGCAGGGTCTGGCTGCTCACCTCAGGCAGTACCGGCCGCCCCAAACAGGTCGGCCACACATTGGCGTCCCTGACGACGGTCGGCGGTGATCAGCCGCCACGCACCTGGCTGTGCCCGTACACCCCCGGGGCCTACGCCTGGTGGCAGGTCGTGACGCTCTCGGTGAATCTGCCCGGGCAGGACGTCGTCTTCGTGAACTCCGACGAACTGGACGACTGGGCCGGGCTCGCCCTCGAGCACGGCGTCACGGCCGCGTCCGGCACTCCGACCTTCTGGCGGCAGGCACTCATGCGGAGCGGGCAGACGCTGTCGCAGCTGCAACTCGAGCAGGTAACCCTAGGTGGGGAACCCGTCGACCAGGCCGTGCTCGACCTGCTGCACGAAGCATTCCCGCAGGCCCGCGTGTCCTGGATCTACGCATCCTCAGAAGCCGGGGCAGCAATCGCCGTACATGACGGGTTGGCGGGCTTCCCCGAAGAATGGTTGCACCGCCAGGCGCCCGGCCGGCCACGGCTTCGGGTTGACGGTGACGAACTGCTGATCGCCTCCCCCCACCGGGGCGAGGGCATCTCGGCTGAACTGCGCACCGGCGACCGGGTACAGATCAGTCACGGTCGCGTGCTCATCACCGGTCGGCTGGCCAGCGACGAGATCAACGTCGGCGGGTCGAAGGCGTCGGCCGGGCAGGTGCGCGACGTCCTGTTGAGTCACCCGGCGGTCGCCTGGGCACACGTCAAGGGGCGCCGTGCCCCACTGGTGGGCACCGTGGTCCAGGCCGAGATCGTCCTGAGTGACCCGCAGGTCACCGAGGCCGACCTGGCCGCCTACTGCGCCACCCGACTTCCCGACTACGCGGTCCCGCGACGCTTCCGCCTGCTGGATTCGATCCCACTCAAGGAAAGCCTGAAGAGCGATGTCTGAACTGTCCCCCATCGGCCCTGCCACCTGCGTCCTCGTTTCCGGGGGGTCTCGCGGCCTCGGCCTCGCCATCGTGAACTCCGTCCTGGACGCGGGCGCGAAGGTCGCTGCCTTCGCGCGCACCGTGACCCCCGAGATGGAAGCGCTCGCCGCCGAGTACCCGGATCGGGTACACGTGGGTTCGGTGGACGCGACCGACCAGAAGGCCGCCGGCCGGTTCATCAAGGAAGCGGCCGCCCATCTCGGGCCGATCGACGGCCTGGTGAACAACGCCGCCATCGGGCAGGACAGCCTGCACGTGCACACGTCACCCGAACGGATCGCGGCCATCATCGAGACCAACCTGACAGCCCCGCTCATCCTGACGCGGGCCGTCCTGCGCCACATGTTAAGCAACACCGGGCGTGGCCGGGTCGTCAACATCACTTCGATCTGCGCCCAGCGCGGCTACGCCGGACTGGTGGCGTACTCCGCGGCCAAGGGCGGGCTGGACGCGGTCACCCGCACGCTGGCGCGAGAGATGCACGGGCGGGTATTGGTCAACTCGATCGCCCCTGGCTTCTTCGCGTCCGAGATGAGTTCGGTCCTGGGGCCGAACCAACTCGACACGATCACCCGCCGCACCCCGACCGGCCGCCTGGTCGAACCGGACAACGTGATCCCCGTCGTCGACACCCTCCTCTTCGCGGACACCAACATCAACGGTCAGGTGCTGGTCCTAGACGGTGGCGGCTCCATCTGAATCGTCATGGTCCCGGGTCGCGACCTGGGACCACCTGACGGTGACTGCTGCGAACGCCGTTCCGGCTCGTGCGAGCCATCCGCCGTCTGCGGCGTGCCGGAGCCTGCACACCTACCTGCCGACAGGCGCCCAGTTGTGCTGGCGGCACGAACTGCCCGGCTCGTTCGCGCTCGACGCCGAGTTCGTGGCCGCCGCCGTCCCGTCGGCGCTCGCGGCCCGGTGGAGCGGAACCCGGGCCGGATTCTGGCAGGCCTGGGTGGCTGCCGAGGTCGTCGCAAAGCTCACCGGAACCCCGATTCTCCCCCTCGTGGCTGCGGGGTTTCCGGTCCCGGAGGACTCCCGGGTCGAGATGGTGAACGCGACGCGGCAGGACGTCGTGGTGTGCTTTGGTCGTCTGCGTGCACAGCCGTAGTAGCGTGGCTCTCAACTTGAGCGGAAGGACTTCCGTGACGTCAAAGCCCACCGTTGCCGCGGTCGTCCTGTCGATGGGAAACCGGCCCAGCGAGCTTGCGCACGCCCTGGAGACGCTCCACCAACAGGTGGGGGTTGAGATCGATTGCGTACTGGTCGGCAACGGCTGGAAGCCCGAAGGGGTGCCGGACTGGGTCCGCACGATGTACGAGCCCGTGAACGTCGGAATCCCCGAGGGGCGCAACATCGGGGCCCGGGAGGCCCGCGGCGAGTTCATCTTCTTCTACGACGACGACGCCTACCTGCCGACCGCCGACGTGCTCGCACGAATGACCAAGGTGTTGATCGAAAACGCCGACGTGGGGGTCGTCCAGCCGCGCGGCACCGATCCCTACGGCCGCCGGCCACCCCGTCGATGGGTGCCCCGGCTACGCGTCGGCGGCGGAGGCACCGGCGGTGACACCGCCGTGTTCTGGGAGGCGCTGTGCATGATCAGGCGCGCGGCCTTCGAACAGGTCGGCGGCTGGCCCGGGCACTTCTTCTACGGCCACGAAGGAATCGACATCGCCATGCGGCTGCTGGACGCGGGGTGGAGACTTCGTTACGAACCGACCATCGTCGTGAAGCACCCCGCAACCGCTGTGACGCGACATGCCGTCTTCTACCGCATGAACGCCCGAAACCGCGTCTGGGTGGCCCGACGCAACCTGCCCTTGCCGCTGGTGCCGGTCTACCTCACGGTCTGGACCGTGCTCACTGTGGTGCGAGTTCACAAACTTGAGCCGCTGATCGTGTGGTTCAAGGGTTTCTGGGAGGGCCTGACCACCAGTCCCGGTGAGCGCCGCCCCATGTCGTGGGACACCGTCGTCCGCATGGCCCGGCTCGGTCGTCCGCCGATCGTCTGATGCCCGACCGACCGCTCCGGGTCTACGTATCCGGTATCCGCAGCCGCACGCACGTCGTCTACGCGGCGTCATGGCTGCGCACTCAACTCGAGGGGCGCACCGGTCCCGTCATCGTCGTCGATTGGGGCGGCGGCAGCTTTCTGGCAAGCCGGCCAGTAACCCCGGCAGACCTGGATCGACTCCTGCCGCAAGACCCACGGCTAGTGCGCATCAGCCCGCGTCGCACCGGACGCACCCATGCCGCTCCCGGCGAAGACCTCGCCTATCTCGCGATCGGTGCCCCCGGCATCAAGCCGTGGCTGCGGCTGCGGGCGGCTCACCCCCTGAGGCGCATTCGGGTGATCGTCACCGACGAAGGCATCGGCAGTTACGGCACGTGGCAGTCGCGGCGTGAGGCGTGGATCCGCGAGGGCGGCCGCGAACCGTGGCCCACGATCCGCGCGCTCGCCGTGTTCGGCGCCCGCAAGCTGCTGACAACCCAACGTTGGGCGCTCTACGAGGTGAGGGACGGCCAGTGGCGCTTGCGCGAGCAGGTCGCGGCCGAGTTCCGGCGACCGGTGCGGGTCACACAGGACCCGATTTCGGGTCCCTACGCGGTGTTCCTGACACAACCCTGGGTCGAGCTGGGGGTACTGACCGATGCCGCCTACCGTGCTCACATCGCCGAGGTCGCCTCCGCTTGCGAGGCAGCCGGGCTCGAGTTCCTGGTGCGCCCGCACCCGGCCGAGACCAGCGCCCGCTACGCGTCCTGGAGAGTTCTCACAAGCACCTCCCCAGCCGAGTTGGACCCTCGAGTCACGTCCGCCACCGCCGTATTGGGGGCCACTTCGACCGCGCTCCTGAACCTTGCTGCTATCTTTCGAATCCGGGTCTACAGAGTTGGAGGAAAGGAGCTCGCGGTGCTCGATGACCAGCTTTCACAGCGACAGCGTGCACTGCTGGACACCTTTCTGCCGCCGACCGTCACCCCCGCCGAGCTGGAGGTGGGCCGATGAACGCCCTGTCGATCCTGACGTCCCACCGCAAGGTCCTCAAGATCCTGGTGAGTCGCGACCTGAAGGTCCGGTACAGCCAGAGCGTCCTGGGCTACCTGTGGACCGTCATCGACCCGCTCGCCAACGCCTTGATCTACTTCATGATCTTCGTGGTCATCTTTCGGCGCCCCGACGCCGGCCATGCGCCCTACTTCCTTTTCCTGCTGACGGGGCTGTTGCCCTGGCAGTGGTTCAACGCCGCCGCCTCCGAGTCGACGCGTGCGCTCACCTCCGAGGCGCTGTTGGTGAAGTCGACCAACATCCCGCGCGAGCTGTGGGTACTGCGCGTGGTCATGGCCAAGGGAATCGAGTTCGTGTTCTCGCTGCCGGTACTCGTGCTGTTCTGGTTGTTCTACTTCATGCAGGGCCAGGCCCACATCGACTGGGAGCTCGTCTACTTCCCCATCGCGGTGTTGCTGCAGGCAGTCCTCCTGGTCGGCATGGGGCAGATCCTGGCTCCCATCACGGTCATCGTGACTGACATCCAGCCTCTCGTCCGTATCTTCCTGCGAGTGGTCTTCTACCTGACGCCGATCATCTTCATCATCGACCTTGCCCCCGGATGGCTGCGGATGCTCTTCTGGTTCAACCCGATGACGGGCATCCTCGAGCTGTACCGGGCGGGGTTCTTCCCCAACCCCATCAACTGGTACCCAGTAGGTGTCGGGTGCGCAATCGTGGTGGTAGCGGCCGTGGCAGGTCACATCGTCTTCACACGCATGGAGAAGACCGTGCTGAAGGAGATCTGATGGCTGAGGCGACCCACGACTCGCGCGAGACGGTCATCACCGCCGACGACATCGGCATCGAGTTCCTGCGATCCCGCAAGCGGCGGCTGTCGATCCGGGAGATGGTGTTCAAGGGCAAATCGTCCACCCCCGCAGACAAGTTCTGGGCGCTGCGGCACATCAGCTTCGAGATCAAATCGGGAGAGGCGGTCGGCCTCGTCGGGGGCAATGGTGGCGGTAAATCCACTCTGCTGAAGATCATCGCCGGAGTCATGCTGCCCGATGAAGGCACCGTCACCGTCACAAAGGGGGTTGCTCCTCTGATCGAACTGACGGGCGGGTTTCTCGGGGATCTGTCCGCCAGGGAGAACATCTACCTCACGGCAGGCTTGCACGGCCTGTCACGCGAAGCGGTGGAGGAACGGTTCGACGACATTGTCGACTTCGCCGGCCCGCAGGTGCGAGCCGGGCTCGATACCCCCTTCCGGCACTTCTCTTCGGGCATGAAGGTGCGCATCGGGTTCTCGGTCATCACGACTTTGGACGAGCCCATCGTCCTCGTCGACGAGGTGCTGGCGGTCGGTGACCGCAACTTCCGCGAGAAGTGCTACCGGCGCATGGAGGAGATGCTCGCGACAGGAAAGACGCTCTTCCTCGTATCGCACAGCGAGGCCGACCTGCGCCGGTTCTGCACGCGCGGGCTGTATCTGCGAGCGGGGACGCTGGCCGCCGACGGCGAGATGGAAGAGGTGCTCGCCCAGTACAACCGTGAACAGGACGCGAGTCCGTGACCCGAGGAGTGCAGTGAGCTGGCTGGTTACCGGTGGGGCCGGTTACATCGGGTCCCACGTCGTCCGCGCCCTGAACGACGCGGGTTTGCAGGCCGTCGTCCTGGACAACCTCGTCACGGGTCTCCGGCGATTCGTGCCGCCGGGCATCCCGATCGTTGAGGCCGATATCTGCGACACACCGGCGGTCGAGCGGGCGCTGCGGGAGCACGAGTGCACCGGGATAATCCACGTCGCCGGTTACAAATACGCCGGGGTGTCGGTGTCGCGCCCCTTGCACACCTACACGCAGAACGTCACCGGAATGGTCAGCGTACTGGCGGCGGCGCAGGCGGCGGGTGTGAACAAAGTGGTGTACTCCTCCAGCGCATCGGTCTATGGAACCCCGGACGTCGAACTTGTCACCGAGGACGCTGCTTTGAGACCCGAGTCACCTTACGGGGAGACCAAGCTCATCGGCGAGTGGCTGTTGGCAGATGAACACAAGGCGCGACCCGACTTCCTCGGGGTGTCCCTGCGCTACTTCAACGTGGTCGGCTCCGGCACCGATGAGGTCTGGGATCTGAGCCCGCACAATCTGTTCCCGATAGTCATCGAACGGTTGTTGGACGGCACCACGCCCCGGATCAACGGCACCGACTACCCGACTCCCGACGGCACGTGCGTCCGCGACTACGTCCACGTGGCCGACCTGGCCATCTCGCATGTCGCAGCGGCGAAGGCACTGGGCTCCGGCAAATCCCTCCGCCCGGCCTACAACCTTGGTAGCGGCTCGGGGCTGTCCGTGCGCCAGATCATGGACACGATGGCCGAGGTCACGGGCATCGATTTCACGCCCGATATCGGGCCGCGCCGCGCCGGAGACCCCGCCCGCATCGTCGCCAACGGCGACCTCGCTGCGGCCGACCTGGACTGGGCCATGCGGCACGACATCAGGCAGATGGCCGCATCGGCATGGAACGCGCGGCGAGCCGGGCTCGGCATCACCGCCTGACGGCTTTTTACCACGGATTTCTTTGTAGAATAAGCGCGTGACAGCGCCCGTGCACCGGACCCAGCGCGGCGCGACAGCCCGCAGGACACCGCGGGGGCTCTGGGTGCCGAATCAGCACGGAGCCTGGGCCATGCTGATTGCGCCCCTCGTCAGCGGTGCCCTAGTCAGTGGCTGGCAGTGGCACCAAGCACCGCTGGCCGTCCTCGTGCTGGCGGGCTACCTGACCTTCAACGCAGCGACGTGGTGGGTCAAGCTCCCGCCTGTACGCAGACACCAGGCGGTTCGTCCCACAGTGATCTACGGCGCGGTTGCGGCGGCATCCGGTCTGCTGACGCTCGCGGTCGCCGGTCCCGCCATCGTCGGGTGGCTGGCGGTCCTGGCCGTGCCGCTCGCTGCAGCCCTCGGGCTGACGGCACGCAAGCGCGAACGCTCGTTGGCCAGCGGCCTGGTCACGACCCTGGCCGCGTCCACGATCGCGGTCGTCGCCGCCGCTCCCGATCCCGTGCGTTGGCTGCAGGCACCTTCCTGGCCACTCGCTGCGGCCGCCCTCGTGAACTTCGGCTACTTCGCCGGCACCGTGTGGTCGGTGAAGAGCATGATCCGGGAGCGTGGCTCCACCGGTTTCCTCCGCGCCTCCGTCGGGTGGCATGCCGCCTGGACCGTGGCCGCGGCGCTGGCCGCAGCCTTCACGGGCCTGAGTTGGTTCTGGGTCGGCTTCTTCGCTCTCACCACGGTGCGCGCCCTCTGGCTGCCGCTGCTCTCCCGGCGCAGCCCGATCTCGCCGCTGAAGATCGGCCTGGTGGAGATCGGATTCACGACGCTCATGCTCGTCGGGTTCGCCTTGTTCCACTGAGGCGCCGAGATGGCGAGAGGGGCGACCGGATGATCCGATCGCCCCTCTCACATGCCGACTCAGTAGGCGCCACGTGAGCCGAAGACGGCGTTGAACGTGCGGGCCAGGATCGCCAGATCCTGCACGATCGACCAGTTGTCGACGTAGTACAGGTCGAGCCGCACCGTCTCGTCCCAGCACAGATCGGACCGTCCCGACACCTGCCACAGACCAGTCAAGCCGGGCCTCACAGCCAGCCTTCGCAGTACGTCTGGTTCGTAGTTGGCCACTTCGGACGGCAGTGCCGGCCTCGGGCCGACCAGGCTCATCTCTCCCTTGAGCACGTTGAAGAACTGCGGCACCTCGTCGATCGAGAATCGCCTGATGAACGCGCCGACCCGGGTGATCCGAGGGTCGCGCGCCATCTTGAACAGCACACCGTTGCCCTCGTTCAAGCGCTGCAACGCGGCCAGTCTTGCCTCGGCGTCCACGCACATGCTGCGGAACTTGTAGCACCCGAAGGCGTCCCCGCCCTTACCGACGCGCGTCTGCTTGAAGATGACCGGACCGCCGTCCTCGAGCTTGATCGCCAGTGCCGTGGCCAACATGATCGGCGCGGACGCGATGATCAACAGCAGGGACCCGACCACATCGAACGCCCGCTTGAACCAGCGCCCCGCCTGCACGGCCTGCGGTGCTTCCACGTTGATCAGCGGCAGTCCGCCGACCGGCCGCAGGCTCAGCCTGTCTGCGGCAACGTCGGTGAAACTCGGCACGAAGATCATGTGGGTCTTGGAGGACTCGAAGTCCCAGGCTGTGCGCCGGAAGTCGGCGCTGGAGGCGAAGGCACCCTCGGCGAAGATCACGGCCTCCGCGTTGGCCTCCCCGGCGACCTGGATGGCTTCGACGATGCAGCCCACGACAGGTATTCCCCCGGGCGTCGTCAGGCTGGGGTCATTGGTCGGCACCAAGGCACCGACGGCCTCGAAGCCGAGCATCTTCTCGCGCCGCAGCACGGCGGCGATTTCGTCGATCTTGCGCGGCTCCCCCGCAAGCAAGACGTGGGTCGCCTGGTACCCGCGCAGACGCAATTGCTGCATCACCCGCCGAGCCGCGAACCGGAACGCAAGCAGCGCCGGGATCCCGATCGCGAACAACGCCAGGTAGAAGCCGCGTGCAAGTTCGTACTTCGTCAGGTAAGCCGCGATACCGACGACGGCAGCGGTGGTGAGACTGGCGGTGAGAACCCGCTTGTACTCCTCCAACCCGATGACGCGGATATTGGTGCGGTATGCGCCGTTCAGTTGCAGACACAGCAACCATGCCGCAACCACGGATAGGTCGATCGGGTTGAGTGCGCCCGACCAGGCGTCGGAAGCGAGAAACCCGCGAACGGACAACGCAATCACCGCGCTGGCGAGCACGACCGCGAGGTCGCCCATCACCAGGGCAAGAGTGTTGAATCGATTAGTAACGATGCCTGCCTTGGCAACACGAGTGTGTGCCAATACAGCAAGATCAGACACGATAGCCATCGCTCCCCCAAGCGATCGGCTTCTGCCAGCCCCCCCGGACCAACACAAGCGTCGGCGTACCTCATCCCGGTCTAACCGGGACCCCCGGCTGAAGCATTGGCTTCGGCCTTCGATTTCATTGTTTCAGTTCACAAGAAGCGGCACAAGGTCGAAAAGTGCCCACCGCAAGACGAAGAGCCAACTGGGCGGGCCGTGATACCACCCGGCGGTACTCAGCGGATGAGCTGCGTCTGGTCGGCGTAGCTGAGCAGCCCCAGCAAGTAGTCCCCGTAGCCGGACTTGCCCAGGGCCGCGCCCCGCTCGGCCAACTCGGCGTCGGACAGGAATCCCATGCGCCAGGCAGCCTCCTCGGGGCAGCCCACCAACAGGTCCTGCCGGTGCTGGATCGTCCGGACGAAGTTGCTCGCGTCGTTCAAGGAGTCGAACGTTCCCGTGTCGAGCCACGCCGTGCCTCGGGGCAGAACCGAGACGTGCAGCCGTCCCTGCTCGAGATACACCCGGTTCACGTCGGTGATTTCGTACTCCCCCCGCGCCGAGGGCTGCAGGTTCTTGGCAATGTCGATGACCTCGTTGTTGTAGAAGTACAGGCCTGGCACCGCGAACGGCGACTTGGGCTGTTTGGGCTTCTCCTCGATCGACAGCGCTCTGCCGGTGTCGTCGATCTCGACCACACCGTAAGCCGTCGGGTTGGCGACGCGGTAGGCGAAGATGAGCGCGCCATCCATCTTCACCTGTGCCAACGCCAGCCCCAGGCCCTGGCCGTAGAAGATGTTGTCGCCCAGGACCAGGCAGACCTCGTCGTCACCCACGAACTCCTCGCCGATCGTGAACGCCTGCGCCAACCCCTTAGGCTCAGCCTGCACGGCGTAGGTGATGTTGATGCCGAAAGCCGACCCGTCACCGAGAAGTCGCTGGAACTGCTCCTGCTCGTGTGGGGTGTTGATCACCAGAACATCGCGGATTCCCGAGAACAACAGAGTCGACAGCGGGTAGTAGATCATCGGCTTGTCGTAGACCGGCACCAATTGCTTACTGGTCGCGATGGTTATGGGATGCAGCCGGGTGCCGGACCCGCCGGCAAGAATGATTCCGCGCATAGGTGAATCCAACCACAGGCAATAGGATCTCGACATGGGTCGACTGCTTGTCACTGGCGGCGCCGGGTTCATCGGCGCGAACTTCGTCCACCAGGTTCTGGAGTCCACCGATCATGAAGTGACGGTGCTCGACTCCCTCAGCTACGCCGGGAACAGGTCGAGCCTGCCGGACGAGAACTCCCGCTTCCGGTTCGTCCAGGGCTCTGTGACCGACGCGACCCTTCTGGATCGGCTCGTCCCGGACCACACTGCCGTCGTTCACTTCGCCGCCGAATCCCACAACGACAACTCGCTGAATGACCCGTCGCCGTTCATCCGGACCAACATCGTCGGCACCTACGAGTTGCTGCAGGCCGTGCGCAAGCACGACGTCCGCTACCACCACGTCTCGACCGACGAGGTGTACGGCGACCTGGAACTGGACGACCCCGAGCGGTTCACCGAAACCACCCCCTACAACCCGTCGAGCCCCTATTCCGCCTCGAAGGCCGCGTCCGACCACCTTGTCCGGGCCTGGGTGCGCTCGTTCGGAGTGCAGGCAACCCTGTCCAACTGTTCGAACAACTACGGGCCCTATCAGCACGTCGAGAAGTTCATTCCGCGGCAGATCACCAACGTCATCGACGGCATCCGGCCGAAGTTGTACGGAGCGGGGCTCAATGTCCGCGACTGGATCCACGTCCGCGACCACAATCTGGCCGTCCTGCGCATCCTCGAAGCGGGCAAGGTCGGCGAGACCTACCTCATCGGCGCCGACGGCGAAATGAACAACAAGGCCGTCATCGAGTTGATCCTCGAACTCATGGGGCAGCCGGGCGACGCGTATGACCACGTCAATGACCGCCCTGGCCACGACATGCGATACGCCATCGACGCCACCCGCTTGCGGACCGAACTCGGCTGGGAACCCGTTTACAAGGACTTCCGCTCCGGGTTGGAGGCGACGATCGCCTGGTACAGCAACAACCAGGACTGGTGGCGGCCAGTCAAGGCCGCGACCGAGGCCAAGTACGCCAAGACCGGGCAGTAGCGCGTCACCGTCCCCCTGGCGGCGACCACCGGGCGGGGTAGGCTCCCGGCATGGGGGCATTAGAGCTTGAACGTACGGCCATTCCGGGCTTGCTGCGCTTACATCTGCCGGTGTACGGCGACTCCCGTGGGTGGTTCAAGGAATCATGGCAACGCGCCAAGATGATGGAAATCGGATTGCCCGATTTCGCACCCGTCCAGGCAAATCAGAGCTTCAACGCGCAGCGGGGCACCACCCGCGGCCTGCATGCCGAGCCGTGGGACAAGTTCATCACGATCGGATCCGGACGCATCTTCGGCGCCTGGGTCGACCTGCGTCCTGGGCCGCACTTCGGCACCAAGGTCGAGTTCGAACTCGGGCCCGACGGAGCCGTCTTCGTGCCACGCGGCGTCGCCAACGGCTACCAGTCGCTCGAACCCGACACGCTGTATTCCTACCTGGTGAACGACCATTGGAGCCCGCAGGCGAAGGCGTCCTACGCCTACCTCAACCTGGCCGACGAGACCGTCGCCGTGAACTGGCCGATACCGATTTCCGAGGCGATCATCTCCGACGCCGATCTCACGCACCCGCGCCTGCACGAGGTCAACCGCATACCCGCCAAGCGCACGTTGATCCTCGGCTCCGACGGCCAACTCGGACGTGCGTTACAGCAACTGATGCCCACCGCCGTCGCCCTCCCCAAGACCACCCTCGACCTGCGCGACACCGAAGCCATCGCCAACTACGACTGGAACTCGGTCGACACCATCGTCAACGCCGCCGCCTACACCAAGGTGGATCTGGCCGAGACGCTGGCAGGCCGCCGAGACTGCTGGCACATCAACGTCAATGCCATCGCGCAACTGGCCGAAATCGCCGGACGCCGGCGCATCAAGTTCGTCCATCCGTCCACGGAGTACGTGTTCGACGGCACACGTCAGGTTCACCCAGAGAACGAACTCGTCACGCCACTCGGGGTGTACGGCCAGTCGAAAGCCGCGGGGGATGCGCTCATCGCCACGCTCGGCGACGGTTTCTACATCGTCCGCACCAGTTGGCTGTACGGCACGGGGAAGAACTTCGTCCGGACGATGGAAGGCCTGGCCAAGTCCGGCAAGCCCGCGCGGGTTGTATCCGACCAAGAGGGACGCCTCACGTACGCCGGCGATTTGGCAGCGGCGATCGTGCACCTGCTGCAGTCAAACGCACCCGCCGGCATCTACAACATGACCAACTCCGGGCCTGTCCAGTCGTGGGCCGACGTCGCCGCCGATGTGTATGAACTGTGCGGTCGCGACCGGTCGGAGGTCACCCCGATCACGACCGAGGAGTACGTTGCAGGCAGGCCGGGCATCGCGCCACGGCCGCGATACAGCACCTTGTCGCTGGACAAACTGGAGGCGTCGGGCTTCTCACCACCGCCCGCTCGGCAGCGACTGGAGGAGTACCTCAGCTAGGTTTTGCTCATGCCGTCTTTCCGCCCGTTCCGTGCCCTGCGCTACGCCCCCGGAACTGATTTACAGCGGGTCATCGCCCCACCGTACGACGTGTTGAGTGACTCCGACGTCGCTGCCCTCGCGGGCCGCGACGCGCACAACATCGTCCACATCGATGTTCCCGCCGGCGGCTCCGACCGCTACGAACGGGCAGCGGCCACCTTGCGAGAGTGGGTTTCCGCCGGCGTCCTGGTGCGCGACGACCTGCCGTCCCTCACCATCTGCAGGATGCGGTTCACCACCGAATCGGGCAGCGAACGAGTCATCTCCGGGGTGCTCGGCGGATTGGGCGTGTACGACTACGCCGACGGAGAGGTCCTGCCGCACGAAGAGACCACCCCGAAGGCATCCACCGATCGGCTCGACCTGACCCGCGCCACGCAGGCCAACCTCTCGCCGGTGTGGGGCCTGTCATTGGCGTCGGGGCTGACCGCGGCGTTGGCGGCACCGGGCGAGCCTGTGGGTGAGTGCGAGTTCGAGGGGGTTGTCCATACCGTCGAGCGTGTCACCGACCCCGTGCGCGTCGCGGAGATTGCCGAGGTCATCGGCCGCGACTCCGTGCTGATCGCCGACGGGCATCACCGGTACGGTGTGGCCCAGAAGTACCTGAGTGAGCGCCCCGACCTGGCGGGTGCGGCCCACACGCTGACGTTCGTGAACGAACTCGTCGACGAGCAGTTGAGCGTGGCGGCGATCCACCGGCTGTACACGGGCGTGTCCCTGGCCGATCTGCGGACTCACCTGTCCACCCGGTTCGAACTGACACCGGCGACCGTTGCAGGCCCCGAGGTTCTGAAACAGATGGAGGCGTCGGGTCGCCTCGTCCTGCTCGCGCCCGACGGCTCGGCCGAATGGCTGGCTGCGCGTCCCGGTGCGTTCGCGAACGTTCGTGCGCTCGACGGTGCCTGGCTGGAGCACACGCTCACCGACAGCGGTGGCCATGTGAGCTACCAGCACGGGTTCGACGAGGTGCGTGCGGCCGTGGTGTCCGGGCGGTACACAGCGGCTGTCCTGATCAGGCCAACATCGGTCGCCGAGATCCGGCGGACCGCCCGTGAGGGCCTGCTCATGCCACCGAAGTCGACGTTCTTCTCACCCAAATTGCGGACCGGGTTGGTCGTCCGCGAGATCACCCAACATTCCACGGATCGCCCCATTGGCCGCTAGCCTCTAGGGGTAATCGAGATCTCAGGAGGATCCTGCAATGTCGCGAATCGCCAACCAGCGGCTGGCCAAACTCGTCACCACGGCGGAGGAAGCCGCGAAGTTCGTCAAGCCCGGCATGAACGTCGGGATGAGCGGGTTCACCGGAGCCGGCTATCCGAAGCTGATGCCCGGCGCGATCGCCAACGAGATCAAGGCCGCGCACGATCGGGGTGAGGAGTTCCAGATCGGGCTGTTCACCGGCGCGTCCACTGCGCCCGAACTCGACGGTGTTCTGGCCGAGGTCGACGGGATCTCGTTCCGCACGCCCTACCAGTCCGACCCGATCATGCGCCAGAAGATCAACAAGGGCATCAGCGAATACGCGGACATTCACCTGTCTCATCTGGCGCCGATGATCTGGGCGGGAGCGATCGGTCACCTCGACATGGCCGTCGTCGAAGTCACCGCCATCAAGGAAGACGGGGAACTCGTCCCGTCGTCCTCGATCGGCAACAACAAGACCTTCCTCGATCAGGCAGACCAGATCATCCTCGAGGTGAACGATTGGCAGAGCCTGGATCTTGAAGGCATGCACGACATCTACTATGGCACGCGGCTCCCACCCGAACGACAACCGGTGATGCTCACGCACACCGGTGACCGCATCGGTGTCCGGAACTTCCGCATCAACCTCGACAAGGTCGTCGCCGTCGTCGAGACAAGCCACGAAGACCGCAACACCCCGTTCAAGCCGGCAGACGAAGACTCGAAGAAGATCGCGAGCTACCTGCTCGACTTCCTCACCAACGAGGTCAAGCATGGGCGGTTGCCCAAGGACCTCCTGCCGCTGCAGTCGGGTGTCGGCAATGTCGCGAACGCGGTGCTCGTCGGGCTGCTCGAGGGTCCGTTCAGCTATCTGACCTCCTACACCGAGGTGATCCAGGACGGCATGATCGACCTGATCGATGCCGGCAAGATGTCCGTGGCGTCGGCGACGGCATTCTCGCTGTCGCCCGAGTACGCGCACCGGATGAACGAGGAAGCCCGGCGCTACCGCGACACCATCGTGCTGAGGCCCCAGGAAATCAGCAACCATCCCGAGATGATCCGCCGTCTCGGCGTCATTGCCTGCAACGGCATGATCGAAGCCGACATCTACGGCAACGTGAACTCGACGCACATCATGGGCTCGCGGATGCAGAACGGCATCGGTGGCTCGGCGGACTTCACCCGCAACGCGTTCATCTCGGCATTTGTGACCCCGTCGGTGGCAAAGGGCGGGGCGATCTCGTGCATCGTCCCGATGGTTTCCCACCACGACCACACCGAGCACGACGTGCAGGTGCTGATCACAGAACAGGGAATTGCCGATCTGCGTGGGTTGTCACCCAAGCAGCGGGCCAAGCGGATCATCAACAACTGTGCGCATCCTCTGTACCGACCGATGCTGCAGGAGTACTACGATCACGCGCTGACCGTGGCAAACGGCATGCACACGCCGCACGACCTCCGGCAGGCGCACAGTTGGCATGTGCGGTTCCTTGAGACCGGCACGATGAATCCCGCCTGATCGCTGGTGGATCCTGATCGCTGATGGGGGGCCCCGGCCCCCCATCAGTGCGTCCAGCACACGACCAGCCAGATGGCAAGGGACTTCCGGCTGTGACATACCGCTCCGGATCAGCTCCGATCTGCGGCCGCCAGCCCTTTCTCGCACGAATCACGCCCGGAATGTCACCCTCGCGCTGTGCTGGTGCGCCGCCTCGAGCCCCCGGTTCCGGGTGTACTTCGGCAACACACCCGGCGTGCCGCCAGTCTCGATGCCGGATCGATCCTCCGCCTGTGACAGTCGGAGCGCGTTTCGCCCTTCGAGGCCTCCCAGACAAGATCCGTGACCGATCTCGGAGCCGCGTGTCACACAGAGTCGACTGGTTTCAAGTTGTCCACAACTCCCCCAGTTGTCCACAATCTCAAACTGGCGACGCGAAAAGGCGCGGGCCAGGACTATGTACACGCCATGAGGGGAATTCAACGGGTCCACGAGATCCTGGCGCACGACCACGGCGTTCTTCGGATTGGCCAGCACCGGTCACTCCGCACGACAGTTTGGCGATTGGTCCGTCGACGGGTGCTGGTGCGCAAGTTCCCTGGTGTCTACACCTTGGCCACCGCCGCCGACTCGCACACGCACCTGGCGGCTTTGTCCGCCTGGCTTCCTGATGCCGTGATCACCGGCAAAACCGCTTGGCAGGTGGCAGCGGGCTCCCTCCCCCCGCTCGCGAGGGACCTGGTCCCGACCGTCGTCCATCGTCGGATCCGCACCCGACCCCGCCCGGGTGTCCGGGTGCGCCGCCGGGTAGTCAACCCCGACGACGTCCTGCACCGCGGGGGCATCCGACTCCACGGTCCCGTGGCGGCTGCGGTCGAACTTGCAAGTACCGACGAAGGTCAGGCCATCGACACCCTACTGCGCGAACACCGATTGGATCCCACCTCATTGCTACCGCACGCCTCGCCGCACCATTTCACGACCGGCAACGCGACCAGGAAGAAGATCGTCGCCGCCAGCCTCAGGAACCCCTACTCCTACGCTGAACGCCTGCTACACAGACTCTTCGACAAGTCCCGTATTGGCGTCTGGGTCGCCAATGAGCCGCTGACCGTCGGTGGCCGAACCGTCATCCCCGATGCCCGCATCAAAGGGACGCCCGTGCTCATCGAGTTCGACGGGCGCCGGTTTCACGGGGGTGATCGGTTCGAATCCGATCGCGCCAGGCAGAACTTGCTGGTCAGTCACGGCTACGTCGTGCTGCGCTTCACCTGGGACATGCTGCACTCGGCGCCAGACCAGGTCATTGCCACAGTGCGAAGAACCCTGAAGCGGCTGTGCGTGACACCGCCGGCGGCGAGAACACGATCCCGTGCCCGGAGACCCGGCGGAACCTGGTTGACTACGCTGGGACCGAGCACCACGGCTGGAGGGGTATGAGCGAATCCGACAGGCAGGACGAGACGGTTCTCAGAGAGCCGGCTCCACACCCGCCGGGCGAACTCCGGACACCGTCCGCGTCCGTCGTGCAGGGGTGGCCGCCCACGCCGTCGCCCCAGCCGCCTACACAATCGCCGCAGCAAGGACAGCCGCCTGTGACCTCCCTCCAGCAGGAATGGCCGCCGACGTCGCCGCAGCAAGGGCAGCCGCCTGCAACTGCGCAGAACTGGCAGGCGGCGCCGCCGCCTCCGCAGGCATGGCCAGCACCCCTCCAAGAGTCACCGGTCGCACACCCACCCCAAACCGTGGCCGGCCAGCCTCCGACCGGCCAAGAACTCAGCAGTGCCCCGATCGCGACGCTCCCGCCGCTGGAGGATCGACCCCGCGATCAGTCGCCCATCGACGTCCGCACAGGCGAACCTCAACGGCCGCTGCTCATCTGGGCAGCGGCGTCACTGCCCTTCGTCGGGACGGTAATCGTCGCAGTCGCGATCGGTTTGGTGATGTGGAACTCCATCCCGAACTTCGCGGAGGCTTCCTGGATAAACGGCAGGATGCCGACCGATCCCGGATCGTGGGTCCGGGTCGCGTTCTCGGTGATCAACGCCATGGTGGCGGTGTTGGTGGGCGGCAGCGCGGCATTCTTGGGCTACAACATCTTCACCGGTCGGGACTGGACGAGAATCGGCGGCATCATCACGGCCGTCCTCAGTTTTGCTTCACTGCTGTTGACCCCGTTGGCAGCCATCTCGGTCATTCCGATTGCCGTCGGCGCCGGCCTCACTTGGCTACCCGGCTGCCGTCGCTTCTTCAATGCATGGTCGGCCCACCGCAGGGGTAGCAGCGGGGGCCTGACCGCGCCCGAAAGAGTCTATTACGGCCCACTCCCGAGGTATCGCTGATGAACCTGCTCAAGTCGCTCGAACGCATCGCACGGGATATGCTGCGTGTCGGCGACCGCCGAACGGTCGACCGCCGTCCACCCAAACCACGGCTCAAGCCGCGAGGCACGCCCGCTCTCTCCGATACATACCCCGGTGACTTCACCGGCGTCCCCGAACTCGAGTACGCTCCGCGGGACGACCGGGCCGCCGATCCGGGTGAGATCGTATGGACATGGGTCCCGTTCGAAGAGGACGTCACCAATGGCAAGGATCGCCCCGTTCTCGTCATCGGGCGCGAGGGCGACTGGCTCCTCGGCCTGGGCCTGACGAGCCGAGACCACGATGTCGACGCCAATCAAGAGGCTCGGGACGGGCGCTTTTGGGTGGATATCGGTTCCGGCGCGTGGGATCGACAGGGCCGCGCCAGCGAGGTGCGCGTGAATCGGGTGATCCGGGTCCACCCCGGACGAATCCGTAGGATCGCCGCCCGTCTTGACGAAGACCGGTTCCGCGGGGTGGTAGTAGCCGTCCGCAGGCATGCGCGCGCTCTTTGACTCGGCGGACAGGTCCGCACGTGAAATGACCGGCCCGCCGCAGCGAACCGGTCATTGATAGGGAGAGTCAGCTGACGACTCCGGCATAGAGGCACTTGACCAAGTTGTCGATGTTCTTCTCGATGGCGTCCCGGGCGACGACGGACGCATCAGCGAACACGTAAGTGCTCGGCCGGTCGGCGAGCAGTTGCTTGACGGCCGTGAGGGCGTCCTTGTCGGCGTAGGTGTAGTAGTTGATCTTCTGCACACCGCGGTCGATGGTGGCGCGGTACTCCTGCTCCGACAGCCCCGACCCACCGTGCATCACGATCGGAACGCCCGCGCTCCTGCGGAGTTCGCTGATGAGTTCGAAGTTGATGTGCGGTTCGGCCTTGTAGAGACCATGAACCGTGCCGAACGAGCAGGCCAGCGCCGTGACACCGGTTGCCTTGACGAAGTCCGCCGCCATCTGCGGATCGGTGTACAGCGTCTCGTCGGCGACGCCCGTGGAATCACTGCCGTCGTACTCGCGGCCGGGCATGACGCCGAGTTCGCCCTCGATGCCGTACCCAAACTCGTTCGCGATCTCCACGACCTTGGCCGTGTTCGCGACGTTGTCCTCGTAGGAGAGGCGTGAACCGTCGAACATCGCAGAATTGAAGCCGACTGCAAAGCCGCGCTCGCAGTACTCGACAGTTTCGCCGTGGTCTACGTGGACAACCAGCGGGGCGGTCGACCGCTTGGCGAGCTCAACCATGGCGGGCCCGATGTTCTCGATGGCGTTAACGGGCTCATGAACCTCGGCGTGCTGAATCACCAGCGGGATGTTGTAGCGCTCGGCGACCTTGATGGTGGCTACGAGCATCTCCAAGGTGGGGGTGTTGATTGCGGCGATCCCGACGTTGTTCTTCTCGCCGTAATCGAGGGCTTCCTTCAGGCCAATGAGCATGTGCGAACTCCTTATTCGTTTATGACCGGCCGGACGTGACGAGAAGTCGTCGTCCTGGGTCCTGGCGTGCTTCGAGTCTAGATTCGTGAACGCTCGAAGTGTGGAGAAAGCGGGGGGATCCCTCATTTGAGCGCACACTGACGCCGTCGTCCGCTGGCGTGCTGCGGGCCCGCCCGGGGTTAGCTGCGCTTGCCCAACCCGCGCAGCAGCGGGAGGGCACCGAGAAGGCCGAAGATCAAGAGCATGATCCCGAGACCCGCATAGCCGGAGAGGATGTCGGGGTCGAACATCAACTCGATGGTGAACGCCAGCCGCTCGGTCGGGCTGAAGCCACTGCCGAACCTCCACAACTCGGTTCCGACGGCGACGAAGAACAGCAACAAAGTGCCGCCCCCCAACATGCCCAACAGCGGCATCGCTCCCTTGGCGGCCGGTCTCCCTGCGCCCTTTCCGTACAGCCAGATGGTGAGCATCGCCATCAGCCAGGACGTGATGACCGTGAAGAAGTCCAGCGTCACCATCAGGATCATGAACCCGACACCCGCCAGGATTCCGATGGAAGCCAGAAGCAATCCGCGCCCGACGTTCTCGCCTGCCGGCGCACGGCGCGAGCCCTCGTTGGGTGGCACACGACGACGGACGGGAGGTGGATTCTGGGGCGGGGTCGGCGGTGGCTGCCACGAGGGCGCCGGTGACTGCCAGGACCCCTGATCGACGTAACCCCCGGCTTGATGAACCGGCTGCGTGACGGCACCCGTTTGGAACCCGGGATCGGGCTGGTAGAGGTCATTCACGGACGATGCCTCGTCGGGATGCTCGTACCGGTATCCGTTGAGGTAAGGCGAGTCGTTGCGTCCACCCATGATGTCGCCGGGCGCCGCGAAGGCGTCCTGACCTGGCTGTCGCGGCTCCGAGGTGTGCGGAACCTCGGGAGGGGACTCCAACGACCCCCACCCAGCGCCTGTGGGCGCCTGAAAGTCGGGCATCCCCGGCGGTGGCCGGTTCTCGTCAGCCTGGTTGGTATCGCTCATCGTTTCTCCTTGTGGGAATCCTAGGCGATGGCGCTGCCGCAGCACTTCCGGCGGTGAGGTATAACCGAGACATGTCCTCCACCTCCGACCTCCGGGCACTGTTGGCCGCCGCGAAGTGGGTGGCGCTGACCGGCGCAGGGGTGAGCACCGATTCGGGAATCCCCGACTACCGCGGGCCGCAGACGCGTCCCGCCAAGCCGATGCAGTACTCGGAGTTCGTCGGATCTCAGGCTCACCGGCGCCGATACTGGGCCCGCGCGATGCTGGGCTGGAAGGCGTTCGGCGCCGCGCGTCCCAACGCTGGCCACAGAGCTCTGGCAGCGCTAGCGAACCGGCGATTGTCGGGCATCATCACCCAGAATGTCGACGGCCTGCACCAGGCGGCGGGCAGCGCTGACGTGCTCGAGATGCACGGATCCATCGCCCGCGTCGTGTGCCTGCAGTGCGGCCTCGTCATCGACCGGGGTCTCATGCAGCTCGCCCTGCAGAGGGCGAATCCCGGCTGGCGCGAATACCTGCCCCCCATCACCGACGGAACCCAGTTCGTGTCCCCGGAGCGGTTGCGCCCGGACGGGGACGCCGAGGTGGACCAGTGGGAATGGGTTCGTCTGGTCGACTGCGGCGCCTGCGGCGGCATGCTGAAACCGGACGTCGTCTTCTTCGGCGAGTCCGTCCCGAAGGATCGCGTGCAGGCGGCGTACGACCTGGTCGCCGGCGCCGACGTGCTCGTCGTTGCTGGATCGTCGCTCACGGTCATGTCCGGCTTGAAGTACGTGCGGCACCACGCGGCGCAGGGCAAGCCCGTCGCGTTGATCAACCGCGGGCCGACCCGAGCGGACGATCTCGCGACGGTGAAACTCGAGGAGGGGACGTCCGAGGTTCTATCTGAACTGGCAGCCACCCTCGAGTGATCTCGGCGCGAATGCCAGGTTGGAGCGGGCGACGGGAATCGAACCCGCACTAGCAGCTTGGGAAGCTGCTGTTCTGCCATTGAACTACGCCCGCGATACAACGCGTTAGTGTAGCCGAACCGGCAGAGGGGCGCATGCCGGTCCGGACACGGCGACCGACCCCGGCTCAGGGAAGCCCCTGGAGTCACCCGCATGTGCGAGCCGGCCCGTATCGCGACCCCACAACCACGGTTACCGTTGAGTCATGAGCAACGAGCCCACTGATGTCGGCCCCGCAGTCGGCGGCAACCTGCCGGTTTCGCAGGCGGACAAGGACCAGGTGCTGCACCTCCTGCAGACCGCCTTCGACGACGGTCGGCTGACGTCCGAAGAATTAAGCGCCCGCACCGAGGCGGCCACGCTCGCGGACACGTTCGACGACCTGATCCCGCTGACGCGTGACCTGGTGCCCCTCGATCAGCACCGCACCTACACCCTCCAGACCGAATCGACCACCACGACCGCGCGCATTGACCCGACTAACGCCGAATCCTCCCCGGACTGGATGATCGCGATCTTCAGCGGCTCCAGTCGCAAGGGCAACTGGCGCGTGCGGAAGAACACGACGGCATTCACGCTGTTCGGCGGCGCCGAACTCGACCTCAGCCAGGCGACCTTCGAGGACAGCGTCGTCGAGATCACCGTCCTATGTGCGTTCGGTGGCGTGGACATCACGGTCCCACCCGGCACGCAGGTGATCGACCGGACCGCGGGCGCCCTTTTCGGCGGGATCGACGTCAAACACCCTGAAACCATCGACCCCAACCAGCCGACTGTCGTCATCAAGGGGTTCGTGATGTTCGGCGGCGTGGACGTGAAGCCACCCAAGCCCAAGAAGGACAAGCCGTAGAGTTCACGGCATGGACGATCTGTTCGCACCACCGGCCGAGGAATGGCGCCGCCTGTCCCCCAAATACCTGACGGTCAAGCGCATCACCTCGGCGATCACGTGGGGCGTCCTGTTCGGGTTCGCCACTGTGGTGGTGGCGCTCCTGACCCGGTGGGAGTGGGCAGCGGTGTGCGCGGCCGTCGGGGTGCTCGTGATCAGCGGCTGGCAACTGTGGCTTGGACGTTGGTTCGAGCGCTGGGGCTACGCCGAACGATCCGAGGACATCTACGTCAGCCATGGCCGCATGTTCCGGCAGTTGACCGTCACACCCTACGGCCGGATGCAGATCGTCAAGGTCCAGTCCGGCCCGATCGAGCGGGCGTTGGGGCTCGCTTCCGTCGAACTCGTGACGGCGAGCGCCTCCACGAACGCCCGCATCCCGGGGTTGCCCGCGGCCGAGGCCGCCCGATTGCGGGACCGGTTGAGCGAACTGGGGGAATCTCGCTCAGCCGGCATCTGACCCTACAGACCCAACGCGAGCAGGTAGGCGCTGTTGATAGCGTCACCGACCTTGGCGGGCTCGACGCAATCGCCCACGGCATGAACCTTCGCTCCGTATTGGTCCCGGAGCGCCGCCTCGGTGGAGCACCGCGGGCGAGCAGCCCCCGGAACGAGGGGACGCTCGTGCCTACACTGGGCGAGTGCAGCAGCCGCGAACCACAACCGCCCCGGTGTCCCGGTCGCAACGGCCGCACCCTCTGACACCCCTGCTGCGAGGGTGGATGGTGGTCGTCGGCCTGGCTGTCTACTTCGGAAGGGACTTCTTCGAAACCGTGGCGTCCGGCGGGGACTACACCCTGCCGCTGCCCGGAGCGGGCACCGGCCTCTTCCTTTACCTGGGACTCGGCCTCGCGCTGCTGCTAGCGGCGGCGGCGGTCTTCGGATCCTGGTACTTCACGCGCTACATCATCGACGAGGCGGAGTTGAGAATCGACACCGGTATGGTCTACCGGCAGTCGAAACGGATCCCCTTCACGAAGGTGCAGAGCGTCGATGTCGTCCAGCCAGCGCTCGCACGCATCGTCGGCCTCGCCGAACTCAGCATCGACGCGGGTCCCGATAGCTCGACACGGCTGCGCTACCTCACCCGCGACCAGGCGTACCGCTTCCGTGACTACCTGCTGATCCGGGCCCACGGACAACGGACGACCGTGGCCGAGACCGAGATCACGGGCGGCGTGCTGGAGGACATCGGCGGCAGCGACGAGATCCTCGTGCGCATCGGCGCCGGAGCCCTGCTGATCGCTGCGTTGTTGTCGGCCGAGACCATCTTCATGGTGCTCACGCTCGTTGTGGCGATCATCGCGCTGACTGCGTTCGGGCTGCCGTTGATCGGGCTGGCGGGCGTCGTGCCCTTCGCTTTCGGGCTGATCTCCCATCTCAACTCCTCGCTGTTCTCCCAGTTCAACTACACCCTCGCCCGCAGCGGACCCGGGTTGAAGATCACGCGGGGGCTGACGAGCCTGACGAGCCAGGCCGTCCCCCGATCGCGCATCCAGGGAGTCCGAATCACACAGTGGCTGCCGTGGCGACCCTTCGGCCTGTACCGCGTCGACATGGAACTGCTGGGTGCCGGCAACGTCGAGGAGGACGGCGGCGAGCAGTCCTCGGCAAGCTCCATCCTGGTTCCGGCCGGGACGGCGGACGAGGTCCGCACGGCGCTGGACACCCTGTGGCCCGGTGTAACGGTGGAGTCAGTCGAGTTGATCGGTTCCCCGGCCCGCGCTCGGCGACTACGGCCCCTGACGGGTCACCTGCTCCGGCACGGCACGACCCCCGAGATCGCGGTCGTCTCCTCAGGCCGGTTCCGGCGAGTCCAGCGCGTGGTCCCGGTGTCGCGGCTGCAGTCGGTCGGGATCACTCAGGGGCCGATCCAACGAGCGCTCTCGCTCGCCGATGTCCACCTGCACACGGCCGGGACGATCCTCGGCACCAGTGCCAAGCATCTGGACGCCGCAGAGGCCCGCCGGTATGCCCTGGAGTTGATCGAACTGTCGCGCATGGCAGGTGCTCCTCAGCGGCCCACCTCCGAACGGGCTTCTCGGACCGGTGCGCTGGGGTGGCCCAGGCCCGTCCCTGTCACGAGCGCAGTGCGAGCGCCTGCCCTCGGGTTTCCGCTCCCTCCGCGGCGCTGAGCGCGGCGGCTCACATGCGGTCGGGTGCCTGGATCCCCAGCAGGTCGAGCCCGGCGGCGAGCACCTTCTTGGTCGTCGCGCACAGCGCGAGCCGGGACTTCCGCACGGCACCCTCGGCTTTCAGTACCTGGCACTGCTCGTAGAAGACCGACAGAGCCGTGGCCAACTCGTACAGGTAGCCGCACAGCCGGTGTGGTTGCAGGGTCGCGGCGACCTCGTCCACGACCTCGCCGTACCGGCTCAACAGCAGCGCCAGCGTGTGCTCGGCGGGGTCGGTGAGCGTCTCCACGGTCGCATAAGCGAACCCCTCGGCTTCCGCCTTGCGCAAGATCTGAGTGACCCGCGCGTGGGCGTACTGCAGGTAAGGCCCCGTGTTCCCCGTGGTTGCGACCATGCGCTCGACCGCGAAGGAGTAGTCCTTGTGCAGGCTGTTCGACAGGTCGGCGTACTTCACCGCCGCGATCGCGATCGGCCGCGGCGCAACCTCCTCTGCAGCGTCTAGAAGTGAGGCCAATGTCACGGTCGAACCATCCCGCGTCTTGAAGGGCCGTCCGTCTTCACCGAGGATCGAACCGAACCCGACGTGCTGGGCGACCACTTCAGCGGGCAGCCAGCCCGCCCTGCGCGCCACGGCAAACACCTGATCGAAGTGGTGGGACTGCGGCGCACCGACCACGTAGATGATGCGGCCTGCCCCGATCTGGGCGACCCGATACCGGATCGCAGCCAGGTCGGTCGTCGCGTAACCGTACCCCCCATCGCTCTTCTGGACTATGAGCGGCGCCTCGTCGGCGTCCACGAACACGCACACCGCCCCGTCGTCCACGACCGCGATACCGGCATCCAACAGGTCGCTGACAACCGTTTCGAGGAACGAGTTGTACATCGACTCGGGGGCAAGATCGGCGTCGGTGAGCAGCACGCCGAGCCGTTCGTACGCCTCGTTGAACCCCGCCTGGGACACCTCGATGAGTCGGCGCCAGATACGCAGGGTTTCCTCGTCACCGGCCTGCAGCGCAACGACCCGTTCCCTCGCCCTCTCGGTGAACTCCGGGTCTGCGTTGAACCGGGCGTTGGCGGCTCGATACAGGTCGGCCGCCCCCGGGAGCGTCAGCGCGGACGTGTCGATGCCACCCTCGACGATGTGCTCTACGAGCATCCCGAACTGGGTCCCCCAATCACCGATGTGGTTTGCCGCGACCACCGTGTGCCCCTGCGCAGTCAACACCCGCCGGAAGCAGTCACCGATGATGGTCGACCGCAGGTGCCCGACGTGCATCTGCTTGGCGACGTTGGGTGCCGAGTAGTCGATGACCACGGTCTGGGGCGAATCGGTGACGGTGACTCCCGCGCTCGGCGAGTTGAGGACCTCGGTTGCGACCCGGGCCAGGACCTCAGGCTTGATCCGGAAGTTGATGAACCCAGGACCGGCGATCTCAAGCGGCTCGCATACGTCGTCCAGGTCGATCTGCGCCACGATGCGGGCAGCAACGTCTCGCGGTTTGGAGCCCTCAGCGTTGGCCACGCGCAAGGCCACGTTCGACTGGAAGTGACCGAACTGCGGCTTGGTTGCGGGCCGCAACTCCGGATCAATTCCGGCCGCGGCCAGCACCCGCCCGCTGATTATCGAAGGCAGTGAGAGCATGCGGGCATTGTGGCACGGGCAACAGTGCGGGGTTACCGTTGACCCGTAGCCGAAACGACCAGGAGAAACAATGACGGTGCCCATCATCAATCTCAACGACGGCAATCAGATCCCTCAGTTGGGATTCGGAGTATGGCAGGTTTCGAAGGATCAAATCGTTCCCGCAGTCACTAAGGCACTCGAGGTGGGCTATCGGCACATAGACACCGCCGCCATCTACCGCAATGAGGACGGTGTCGGCGAGGCGATCCGCCAGTCCGGCATCCCCCGCGAGGATCTGTTCGTGACCACCAAGCTCTGGAACAACGCGCAGCGGCCGGACGCCGCGCGGGCGGCGATCCGCGATTCACTGCGCCGACTCGGGCTCGACTACGTCGACCTCTACCTAATCCACTGGCCGCAGGCGATGTTCGACGAGTACGTGGGCGCGTGGGAGACGCTGCTCGAGTTCCGCGAGCACGGCCTGGCCCGGTCTATCGGGGTGTCCAACTTCAACCCCGAGCACCTGGACCGAATCATCGCCGCCACCTCGGTGACCCCGGCAGTGAACCAGATCGAGGTCCACCCGACCTTCGCCCGCACCGACATCGTCGCCTACAACACCAGCCTCGGCATCAAGACCGAATCTTGGAGCCCACTGGGGCGCGGCCCAGAGTTGCACCTTCCCGAACTGGTCGACGTCGCGGCCGAGGTTGGGCGGACCCCGGCTCAGGTCGTGATCCGCTGGCACCTGCAGCGCGGGTTGATCGTGTTTCCGAAGTCGGTGACACCTGCCCGCATCGAGGAGAATTTCGACGTGTTCGACTTCTCCCTCGACGCCGATCAGATGGCGGCGATCGCCAAACTCGACTCGGGCAACCGCACCGGCGGAGATCCGGCCACCTTCGAGTTCCGCTGACATGATTTGAGTACGGGATTTGGACACTGACCCCCCGAAAAGGAGGGTTCATGTCCAAATCCCGTACTCAAGTCAGGCTGTCTGGTTGACCTAGGACCTGAGCCCTTCGTCGACTGACGTCTCCCGCGGACCGAGAGTCGGCTGGCGCCGCGAAACCAGATCCCAGGCCAACTTGTAGTTGGCGACGAGTTCGCGCAACTGCCCCTGAACCCACACTCCCCCGTACACGTTCACCGACTCGTCCCCGACTCCCTGAGCTTCGATGCCGACAGCCCGGCACGTAGCCACAGCCCTCATCAGGTGGTAGCTCTGCGTGACGACGGTGAGTTTGGCGACACCGAAGACCTTGCTGGCGCGCACACAGGAGTCATAGGTGTCGAACCCGGCGTAGTCGGCCACGACGCGCGTCGGCGGGATACCCGCGCGAATGAGGTAATCGCGCATGGTGTCCGGCTCGTTGTAATGCTCTGTGCCGTTGTCACCCGACACCAGGATCACCTTGACCTTGCCGGCCTTGTACAGCTCATGCGCAAGATCCAGCCGCGCCTTCAAGTACGGGGACGGCTGCCCGTCCGGTTGGACGGCCGCCCCCAAAACCAAAGCGACCGGCGCCTCGGGGGTGCTGGCGACGCTGTCATGCAAGTGACCGTTGGCGTTGGAGTCGACGTAGACCTTGGCGATCACACCCACGCTGAACGCCAAGGCACCCACTAGGAACCCCCCGACAACAAGGTTGCGGAACACGCGTCCGGCCCGTGAGGTCGCCATGTCACTGAGGGTACCGGGGCGCCCCAATCCTCGGGGCGCCCCGGTGCGCGTTTCGATCGTCAGAACGTCTAGTCAGGCAGGCGCGCCCTGGTCTAGACGGAGCGGTGATCGCGGTAGTACGTGACCAACGCCTGGGTCGAGGCGTCCTGGTTCTTGAGCACCTCGGTGTCCCCCGCGACTGCCGGAGCGATCTGCATGGCGAGTTGCTTGCCGAGTTCCACACCCCACTGGTCGAAGCTGTCGAGTCCCCAAACCACGCCCTGGACGAAAGTGATGTGCTCGTACAGCGCGATGAGTTGTCCTACGACTGACGGGGTAAGTTCGGGCGCCATGATCGATGTGGTCGGCTTGTTGCCTTCGAACACCCGCGCCGGGACGATCGCCTCGGCCGTGCCCTCGGCGCGAACCTCGGCAGCGGTCTTGCCGAAGGCGAGCGCCGCGGTCTGTGCGAAGAAGTTGGCGAGGAACAGTTCGTGGACGTCGACGTCGCCGTCCTTGAGGGGGTGCGCAGGGTTGGCGACCGCGACGAAGTCGGCCGGAATCAGCTGGGTACCCTGGTGGATCAGTTGGTAGAAGGCGTGCTGGCCGTTGGTGCCCGGCTCGCCCCAGAAGACCTCACCGGTCTTGGTGGTCACCGGCGTGCCGTCGTACCGGACGCCCTTGCCGTTTGACTCCATCGTGAGTTGCTGCAGATAGGCGGCGAACCGGTGCAGGTACTGCGCATACGGCAGGACGGCGTGGCTTGCCGCGTTGAAGAAGTTCACGTACCAGATGTTCAGCAGGCCCATGAGCACCGGCACGTTCTCGGCGAACGGCGCCTCGGCGAAGTGACGGTCCATGGCGTGAAGGCCTGCGAGGAAATCGGCGAAGTTCTCCTTGCCGATGGCGACGCACACGGAGGTGCCGACGGCTGAACCGACCGAGTACCGGCCACCGACCCAGTTCCAGAAGCCGAACGCGTTGACGGGGTCGATTCCGAAGGCCGCCACCCGGTCCAGAGCGGTCGAGACCGCGACGAAATGCTTGGCGACCGCGGCGGTCTTGTCCGCCTCGGCGTCCGTGATGGCGCCGGCCCTGATCAGACCGGACCACAGCCACTCGCGGGCCAGCCGCGCATTGGTGAGCGTCTCAAGGGTGGTGAAGGTCTTGGACGCCACGATGAACAGGGTGGTCTCGGGGTCGAGGTCGGCGGTCTTCTCGGCAACGTCGGACGGGTCGATGTTGGAGACGAACCGGCACTCGAGGCCGTCTTTCACGTAAGGCTTCAACGCCTCGTACACCATCACAGGGCCCAGGTCCGAGCCGCCGATGCCGATGTTGACGACGGTCGCGATCGGCTTGCCGGTCACGCCCACCCATTCGCCGCTACGGACCTTGTCGCTGAACGCGTAGACCTGCTCGAGCACCTCGTGCACCTGCGCAACGACGTCCTCGCCGTCGACCACCAGCGAGTCACCCTTGGGGCGGCGGAGTGCGGTGTGCAGCACGGCGCGGTCCTCGGTGACGTTGATGTGATCGCCCGAGTACATGGCATCCCGGCGGGAGGCGAGGTCGACCTGTTCGGCTAGTTCGGTGAGCGCGGCGAGGATGTCGGCGTCGATCAGGTTCTTGGACAGGTCGACGTACAGGTCCGCGGCCTGGAAGCTGAACTTCTCGGCGCGCTGGGGGTCTGCTGCGAAGGCACCCCGAAGATCGGGCTTGTATGCCTCGTACAGGCGGGAGAGTTGCGACCAGGCAGCGGTGCCGGTCGGGTCCACAGGAGTCGTCATGTGGTTAGCCTAACGGCCCGCACCGGGGTTGACGCCAGGATGTGTGGTCAGTCGACCGTCACGTGGACGTGGTCGCGATGGTTGGCCGTGGCGCTGCCACGGTCCTCCATGCCGCGCCACCCCATGCCGGAAACCCAGATCTGCTGGTCGAAGATGACGTGATCGACGTTGAACGCACTCGCATTGGCGACGACCCAGCGTGCGATCTGCCAGCCGAGCCCGTTCTGGCTCATCGACGGGAGCATGATGTCGAGCGCACGGCCGCTGGGGTGGTACGGCATCGAGTCGGGCCTCACGCCTCCGTAGGAGGTGATCTGCGGGAAGCTGGCACACACCGAGCGGTACAGCTTGATCGTGTTCGAGCGCAGGCCGGACTCGACTCGCGACCCGGCTGCGCAGGCTGCCTGCGTGATCTGCCCCGAGGCGCTCGAGGTGGACGCGGAGGACGAGGATGAAGACGGGGACGAGGATGAAGAACTGCCCGTCGTGGTGCCGGTGGTCAGGGGCTTTGTTACCGGCTTGGTGGCGGTGAGGTACTTCGCGGTCACCCAGGCGGCCTTGCCCTTGTGGATCACCTGCTGGTAGGCACCCACCTTGGCGGACGTGATCGTGATCTCTTCCCCGACCGCGAGCGTGGCCCTGGTCTTCGCGTCGGGAGTCGGCACCTGGCGGACCTTGAGATTCGCGGTCGAATAGCGGGTGCCGACGGCCTTCAGAGCGGTCGCCGTCAGCGCGTCGGGGCCCTGCGGCCGGTACGCCTCACCGGCGGGCTTGTTCGCCGCCTGCGGGAGCCCTAAGCGCAGGCTGTCACGGCTGGTGCCACGGTCGCTGCGAGCCGCTTTCGCCACGGTTTCGACGGAGGTGGAGGCTGCGGTTTCAACGGAGGTGGAGGCTGCAGCCTGGTTCGGATCGGCCGCAGCGGTCGAGACGACCGAGAAGGCCATGACGGCGGCCAGCGGGGCTGCGATTCCTGCCGGAAATGCCAGCTTGGCGAAGGACACGCGCCCCGAGGTCATCCCACGTCGCGGGGCTACCGCCACTTCGGCCAAAGTTGCAAGCGCCCTGCGCGGTTGCGACATCTCCACCATCCCTGAACTTGATTCCAAGACTTTCTCAGTCTACGTTCAGGAAGTGGCGAGCGCAACCCTCTAGCCCCGGCGAGTTCGCTCCGCAGCCGAGACGAAGTCGCGGCACCGCACGCGCAGCCCCGCCAATGCCCCTCCTGACAGGGCGTTACCCATGAGGTCGGCCGTCGGGCTGACGGCCGCAGCGCCCGCTTCGAGCCACACCTCTGCCATGTACGCGTCGATGCGTCCCGTGGCGACTACCGAAATCTCAGGAATCTCCGCCGCCAGATGTTTGGCGTACTCGACTCCCAGCGCATCGCACGGCACGACATTTGCCCCCGCTGCTCCCGCTTCCCACACGCGCACGATCTCACTGATGGTGAGCGCGCCGGCCAGAACCGGTAATTGCGCCGAGTTCGCGGCCGTGACCAGTTCGGGGTCCAGCGTGGCGGTGGCCAGGAAGTCGATTCCTTCGTCCCGCAACGTGTCCACGTCGGACAGCGCGAACCTCCCCCTCAGCCCGATCACGACGCGGTCGGCGAACAGTTCTCGCAACTCCGAGACGACGGAGCGCGCCTTGCTCGGCAGGGTCCAGGCGGTCACGCCTTCCTGGATCAGCACCTCACCGGGCGCCAACAGATCCGCGCTCGCCACATCGGGCAGGGGCGCGATCACGCGCCCCGACGTCAGCAGGGCGGGTAGGGCAAGACGTTGGGACACCAGGCCATCATGCCGGATCGCGTCGGAGGGTGCGCGCTCGGGTCCGGCTTCTCACCGCAGGTTCGGTTGCAGACCCAACGTGCCTACCAACTCCTGCCGGTACTGCTCCGACCGAAGGTGATCAAGTTCGGCGCGCGCAGCCTGGAGTCTGCCGGCCAACCCGATGCGCACGATCACATCGGCGTTGTCGGGAGCGGCAGCGAATTTCTCGATGTGCGCGATTCCCCGCTCGAGCAACTCGACGTCGGCGGCCTGCTTGCGATCGAGGCGCGCGTTGTACCAGTCGCTGGCCAGCACGACGTCCCGGCTGAACATGCCACGGAACTCCGGATCCGCGAGCGTCAGCCCCGACGCCGTGGCGCCATGCGCCATGATCTCCAACAGCGCCCGCAGGGGCGGAGCGGCGAGTTCGATCGTCCCGTCGTCGAAGTACGCCTGGGCGACTCGCTGATGCGTCTCGACGATCGTCTTGACGCTTTCGGCGTACAGAGCCGGGTCCTGCAGTTCGGGCTTGAGCATGCCCTCGGTGAACACGACGTGCGGGTGGAGGAAGATGCGCCCGAAGTACTTGCGGGCCATCTGCGCGGTCATGCGGTAGCCGAGTCGGCTCGCCGGATACGTCACGCCTTCGTACTCGAAGTCGGGGACGCGCTCCAGCCCGCCCTCTGCCAGCAGGTGGCTCGCGCGCCGCTCATCGGCGCTCATGCGGCTGAACACCTCGGGTACAAGCAGGCTGATGTCGTGATCGACGCGCACGTTCGGGCCGCAGAACCCCGCGCACGACACCCAGCCGTCGTAGTCGGTGAGCACGTAGCTGAGAAGTGCGGCGTTCAGGTCGATGACTGCGGGCAGCGCATTGAACGGGCCCTTGGTGAGCGCCCCTTCCGACCCGGCGCCCGTGGTGGACGGGGACTTGCCCGTCATCGAACTGATGAACTCCATGAACAACTCGGGCAGTTCCATGTAGTGCAGCGGGTTGTAGGACGCCAGCGGCGGCACGCCCTTGTCCGGAGGGTTGTTGCGGCGGCCGGCGGCCACGACGTCGACCGGCAACTTCAGGGGCTGGTCGGCCGGGAGCTTGCGCAGCAACTTGCCTGCGAGCAGGGCGGCGGCGGTGGACACCGGATCGGCGTGATCCGGCCTGACCTGCAGGTACCGCGGGTTCTTCGACCGCTGACCGTCGACGATGCGCGAATGTGCGCTCGACACGAAGTACTCGGGCGACTCCCCGTCCTTCATTGAAGCGACAGCGGTTATGAGTTGCTGCATCGGGTCGCTGAACGCGCTGAAGGCCACCGCGTCGTCTGCCATTTCCCGCGCGTCGGCACGCGTCAGGGGCTCGAAGTTCGACAGGAAAGTGCCGGGCGCGGCGATGTCGGCCTCGGCCTGCTTGTCGTAACCCCGGTGGATCGCGTCGTCCGGCCGCTGGAACAACAGGGTCTCGCAGTTCTCTACGAACTTGCGGCTCGGCCCGTCCGGGGTAGGCGCGACGAGGGACGCCGTGATGTCGTCCTCGGTCTGCACCTTCTCGGCGGGGTGGAAGTCGTGCCGCAATCCGAATAGGCGCCACGACCCGTCGGGGTCGAACCCGACGCGCAACATGTTGACCATGATCTTGTCGCCGTCGAGGCGCAGCGAGTTACCGAGCCGGCCGTTGATGATGCCGACCGTGAAGTGACGCTGCCAGTCGTCCCCCCACTCTGGCCGGTAGAACCGCTTGACGACGTAGACGAGTTCCTTGATGTGCTGTGGGATCTCGTCCAGCCACTTGTTGTACTCGGGCGTGTAGTCGGTGTCGGACGGCGTCAGCAGCTTGATCACCGATCCGATGGACCGCTTGTCGCTCAGCAGGCGCCGCTGGTCGGTGCGCAGCGCGGGATCGAGGAAGCGGGTCGAGAAGTCCCGGTCGAGGATCTCCCTCACGGCCGCCATGTCGTTGTCATAGTCGGGGCTGTAAGCGTTGCCGATTATGAACGCCGCCGAGATCGCCTTGCTGATCTCGGACTTGCCGCCGCCTGAGACGGTCGCAGGCTTGTGACACGTGGTGGACCGCGGGACGGTGCCGATGAGGCTCCACTGCGTCCGATCGGACTCCAGCCGCGACAGGTGGACGCAGTAGCCGCTCGGACCCATGTAGATCTTGCCGGCGCGGATGTGGATCGACCTGGGCTGTTTGTCGGCGCCCTTCCAGCTGATCGTCTGGTCGCGCAGACTGTAGGTGGCGTTGGCCGGCACGAGAATGACGCTGGGCAGCTGTTTGTCGAGAGCGTGCCCCTCGGGCTGCAACTCGAACCGCTCCGGGTTCCGAGCGATGACGTCTGCGAGTTTGTAAGTCTCACCATCGGACTCGTCGGTGTACTTCTGGCCGAGGTTGTAGCTGGGGTAGACCTGCGCGCCGCCGGAGTGTTCTTCTTCCACGTTGCCGTACAGGTTCGCCGCGTAGCTGATCTGGGTCTTGACCTCCTTCTTGCAGTAGCCGAAGTAGTTGTCGGCGATGACCGTGACTATCAGCCCGCGCTCATCCCTGGCGCACACCTTGAACGCCTTGCCGTCGTTGTAGCGCTCGGCTTCGTCGCGGTAACACATGCCGTCGCGGCGCTGGAGTTGGGTCGCATCGTCCCAATGCGGCAGTCCGAGTTCCTTCTTGGTGGTGCGGGTCAGGTGGGGCGCGAGGACGACGAGGCCCGTGTGCCCCGTCCAGCCCAGCGGATCGAGCGACGCGTCGTTCTCGGGCAGGTACGGGTCGCCCCCGTTACCGAAGATGCCTTCGACGAAGTCAAGGTTCGACACGAGCCCGCCCGGTGCGATGAACCGGATCTGCATGCGCTTCTCGCGCGTGTACCCCGGCACCTCAGGGACGACGATCGGTCGCAGCAGCAACGACACGAAGCAGGAAGCCGGTTGCGGGTTGTTCGAGGTGTAGGGCAGGAGAGTCGCTTCGGCGGGCGCCTCGAAGGCGCGGGCCAGCAGCCGCGCGAACGCCACTTTCGGAACGGTGATCTTCTCGTCGGGAATCGCCATTCCCCCCTCGACGATATGAAAGACCCCTTGCGTTGTCCGCCGGTCGTTCGCCGGGTTGTGCAGGATGCCGTTCGCCAGCCGGTAGGACGTCAGGAGCGGTGAGGCGAAACTATCGCCGTTCCGTGGCAGCGACAGCCCGCGAGCGAGACCGGCCTCATCGAGCACCAGTGTCTCCCGCGGCAGTTGTGGTTTCTCGTCCACGTCGGACAGGTAGTCGTCGAGGAAGTCCTGGACGCGCTGGTCAGCGGCACAGAGCCGGTGAGACAGGCGCCGACCGAGTTCACGCTGCCGGGCGAGTAGCGGCGCGACGAGCAAAGCGGACTCCTCCTGCCGCGCATCCTCGGGGAGTGGCAGTTCGAGGAGGGCGAGCCGCAGGTTGATCGCGGAGTTCACATCAACAGGGGTCATGGCTTGATTCTCCCATCGGGGCGTACCTGAACGGATTTCCGGGTGGTCAATCGAACAAACGTGCAGGCGCTCTGCCGGGCGGCTGAATGGGTTCGGGTAGTAGCGGTTCGACGCGGCGCAGCGGTCGTGACACCACCTCGCCGGCGGCTAACCGGAACAACTCCCCGTACATCTGCACCGCGACATCCCCGTTCGCCCGCACGCTGACCTCGTCCATTGTGACGACGACCTCGACCCTGACACCGTGCCGCAGCACCCGGAAGCGGTATCCGTCCACGTGGGCGGGCAGTTGGGGCCACAACTCGAGGTGATCGGGGCTCTCGCGGTAGCCTCCGAAACCGGCGACCAACGCCAGCCAGGCCCCGGCCAGCGAGGCCAGATGCAGCCCGTGGTCGGCATTGCCCTGGATGTCCTCCAAGTCCACCGCCGCCGCCTCGTACAGGTAAGCGAGGGCGAGGTCCACGTGTCCGGCCTGCGCGCACACGATCGACTGCGGGGTCGCAGACAGGGACGAGTCGCGAGACGTCCTGCGTTCGTAGTAGTCGAGGTTGCGCGCCACCTGCTCCTCGGTGAACCGCTCCGGACACCACCAGATCGCCTGGACGAGATCGGCCTGCTTGATGACCTGATGCCGGTAGATCTCGAAGTAGGGAGCGAAAGCCTGAATCGGGTGCTTTCCGATGAATCGCTCCCAGTCCCACTCGTCGAAGCGGGTGAAACCGGCGCAGGCCGGATGCACGCCGAGGTCCTCGTCGTAGGGGATGTGGATGCTGTCCGCGGCGGTTCGCCACAGCAGGCGCTCTGCTTCGTCCACCCCGAGTTCGGCCGCGAGTTCGGGATAGTGCTCGCTGCGATTCGCGGCGGCGTGGAGATTCCATCCGGCCATCATGTTCGTGAACACGTTGTCGTTGACGACGGCCGTGTACTCATCAGGCCCCGTCAAGCCGTCGAAGTGCATCTTACCGTTGCGGTCCTCGTGGCCGAGGGAGATCCATGCGCGGGCGGTCTCGACCAGGACGGGCAACGCGCCCCCCTCGGTCTCGAGGCTGTCGTCTCCGCTCACCCACCGATACAACTCGAAGGCGCGGACGATGTCGGCGTTGATGTGCATGGCGGCCGTGCTGGCTGGCCAGTAAGCGGACGCTTCGGTGCCGTCCAGCGTCCGCCACGAGAACGCGGCACCCCGCAACCCGAGTTCGGATGCCCGGTCCCTTGCCTGGTCGATCACGGACGCCCGCCACCGCAGCACGTCAGCGCACGCGTTGGGGAGTACTGCTGCCAAGACCGGGGCGAGGAATCCTTCGGTGTCCCAGAACGTGTGCCCCGAATAGCCCGACCCGGTGAGAGCCTTCGCTCCGATCGGCGCAACTTCGTTGCGGGCGGCTGCCTGCAGCACCTGGAACAACGCGTAGCGCAGCATGCCAGTGAGTTTGCGGCTCCCCATGACCTCCACTTCGGCGTCGGCCCAGAAGTCGCCCAGGTAGCGCCGCTGAGCGGCCAGCAGGCCTTCCCAGCGCACGTGGCGCGCCGTGCTGATCGCTGCCGAGACCTGACTGCGCAGCAGGGGCACCGACCGGGTCGCGGACGTGGCGTGGGCAACGTACTTCGTCACCTGCACCGACTGCCCGGGTTCAAGTTCGGCGACGACCGTTGTCCGGGCCCAGTCCGGGCGGGTCTCGACGAACGTCTCGGTGTCGACCTCGGTCACGACCTCGTGGGCCATGTTGGTGGCCAGAGTCAGATCGGACTGCTTGGTGCGGTGGACCAGGATCGCCCCGGTGGTCCCCCGCTCCTGCGCGACGGCGCGCAGCGGCGACTCGATCAGATGCGACACCCGCGGATCGCGGACGTCGTGCCGGCCGCTGGGCTCGTTGGCGATCAGTTCCGATTGGATCAGGACCCGCACGGGGTGGCTGACAGCCGTCACCTCGTACCGGATGGCCGATACGGAGCGGTAATCGAACGACACCAGGCGCGTTGAAGTCACCCGGACCCGCCGCCCGCGCGGAGAGGACCAGTCGAACTCCCGGAACAGCGTCCCGGACTGAAGATCCAGCACCCGCACATGAGAGTGCAGCGTGCCGGTGCGGATGTCGAGAGGGGTGTCGTCGACGATGAGGCGGATGACCTTGCCGTCGGTGGCGTTCACCATGGCCTGCCCGAGATCGGGGTAACCGTATCCGGGTTCGGCATGCGGCAACGGGAACCGCTCGAAGAACGATGCGATGTAAGTCCCGGATGACACGACGGGCTCCCCCTCGTCGAGGGAGCCCCGCAGGCCCAGGTAGCCGTTGGCGAGCGCGAAGACCGACTCGGCGTGCCCGATGTCACCAATATCGAGTTCCGGTTCGCGAATCTGCCACTCGTCGATGTCCAGGTGGCTGAGGCGGTCTTCCAAGTTCATGACAGTTCCCCCAGGTTGTTCACGACGATGTCGGCGCCGGCGTCCCGCAGCGCATCCGCCTGACCGGCGGCGTCGATGCCCACGACGAAGCCGAATCCACCGGCGCGGCCTGCGAGGATCCCCGCGACAGCATCCTCGAAAACGGCCGCCTGGTGGGGGGCGACGCCGACAAGCTCGGCTCCGTGGCGAAAGGTCGCGGGATCGGGCTTACCCGCGAGCCCGAGATCGCCGGCGACAATGCCGTCGACGACGTGCTCGACGAGCGAGTCGAGCCCGGTCAACTCCAGCGCACGGCGTGCGTTCGCACTGGATGACACGACAACCCTGCGCAGCCCCGCAGACCTGGCGGCAAGCAGGTACGCGCGCGCGCCCGGTCGCTCCTGGACGCCGTCCGACTCCATGTGCTCGACGACGAGACGGTTCTTGAGGCTACCCAGGGCGGCGATGCTCTCGAAGCCGGGCGGGTCTTCGGGCTCACCATCGGGCAGGGAGATCCCGCGTGAGGCCAGGAACGTGCGCACGCCGTCCGCCCGGGGCCGGCCGTCGACGTGAACGGTGTAGTCGGCGGCGGCATCGAACTCGACGAACGGGTCACCGGTCTCGGCAGCCCGCTCCCTCAGGAAGTCATCGAACGTGCGCTTCCAGGCGCTGATGTGAAGTTCGGTCGTGCTGGTCAGCACTCCGTCGAGATCGAAGAGGCACGCCTGGATCTGGGCCGGGAGTCCGGTCACGTTGTTCCTCCGAGTTCTGACGCCGATTCAGCTCCAGCCTAGGTGCACCGTCCGGCCAGGTCGGAAACGCGCCCGGCCGGTGGTCTGAGGTGGGTGGCCGATCGCCGACGCGGGCGTTAGGGCACGGCTGCGGGTGGTGGGACGCCAGCGACCGCACCATAACGCCCGCGTCGACACCCAACGCCCGCGTCAGAGGTACCGTCCCAGCGCGCGGAGGCAGTCATCGCCGTAGTGGCCGCCGAACAGAATCGCGTGCACCAGCAGTGGTGGCAGTTGGTACCACGCCACGCGATCCTCCCAATCAGGGGCCAAGGCGAAGGCCTCGTCGTAGGCGGTGAAGGCAGCCGGACCGAAGCCCCCGAACAAGGCCATCATCGCCAGGTCGATCTCACGGTGGGCGTAATGGGCGGCGGGGTCAATGAGCCAGTTGCGCCCGTCGGCACCGCTCAGCCTGTTGCCGCCCCACAGGTCGCCGTGGACGAGCGTCGGCTGTTCCGCGGGCCCGCAGAGTTCGGAGGCCCGCGGGGCGACCCGATCGAGGAGTCGCAGGAACCGGCCATCCAGGTTGCCCTCGCGGACGGCGGCCTGAGCGAGCGGCCGCAACCTCCGCTCGAGGTAGTACTCGGGCCAGGACGTGGTGGGAGTCAGGTCGATCTGCACCGAGCCGATGTAGCCGACGACGTCGACGTTTCCAGGGTCGTGCTGCCCCAATGCGCCGAAGTCCGCAGCGGTGGTCCGATGAATCGCCGCGAGCCCGCGCCCCAGGTCGGCGTCGGTGGCGGCCCCCGTGACGGCCTCAGCGCGCCCGGTGGCTATCCACTCCAGGACCAGGCCGCCCTCGGTCTGGCGCACGACCTCCGGCACGCCGATCCCGGACGGAGCGGCACCGCGCAGGGCACGCAGCCCCGCTGCCTCGCGCGCGAACATTGCGGCCGAATCGGGGCGGGTCTTGGCGAACAGCGGCCCGGACGGGGTCTCCAGCCGATAGCTCTCGGCGATCGACCCCCCGGACACTCGCAGCGACCCCGTCACACCGAGCCCGGCGATGAGGTCGGGGGGAAGGGGCATGCCACCATTGTGCCTCCGGTCTCACCTCGACCCCTGCAACAGGCCGCCACACCTCCGGGGCATCCAGCAACGTGCGGGGGCCGCAGCCCTTAGCCTGACAACCATGACACGGACGATCGCGGCCAGCCTGACAAAGGACACGGTGCTGTGCATTTCGCTGGCTGCCAGGCCGGGCAACACCGGCACCAGGTTCCACAACTACCTGTACGACGAACTGGGCCTCGACTACGTGTACAAGGCGTTCACCACGACGGACATCGTTGCCGCGATCGGCGGGGTGCGGGCCCTCGGCATCCGTGGCTGCGCGATCTCGATGCCGTGGAAGTCGGACGTGATCGGCCTGGTTGACGAACTGGACGCCTCCGCGGCGGCCATCGACTCGGTAAACACCATCGTCAACACCGACGGCCACCTCAAGGCCTACAACACCGACTACCTCGCGGTTCGCAAGCTTCTCGCGGGCAACGAGGTAGACCCGACGTTGCCGACCATCGTGCTGGGGGCCGGAGGAATGGCCAAGGCAGCGGTCGCCGCGCTGCGCGCCGGCGGTTTCGGTGAGGTCGTGATCGTCGCTCGCAATTTTCAGACGGGCACCGCGCTCGCCACCAAGTACGGGTACCGGTGGGCGGCCGCGGTCGGGGACGCGCGTGGGGCCCTCGTGATCAACTGCACACCGATCGGCATGGAAGGGCCGGACGTCGACCTGATGCCGGTGTCGCCCGCTACGGTGAATGCGGCCGAGGTGGTGTTCGACGTCGTGCCGCGCCCCGCGGAGACCGTGCTGTTGCGGGCGGCTGCCGCCGCCGGAAAGAAGACGATCAGCGGCGCACAGGTGATGGCATTGCAGGCGTTGGAGCAGTTCGTGCTCTACACCGGGGTTAACCCGACCGCGGCCCAACTAGCGGCCGCGACGGAGTTCTCCCGGCGATCGTGACTTCTCGCCCCGAAGCCTGACCGCGTCAGATCACCCGATCGTTGCCGCCGTCGATCGGCACCTGTGCTCCCGTCGTGGCGGCGAAGTCGTCAGACGCCAGGTGAAGTACCGCTTTGGCGACGAGTTCGCTCGTGATCTGGGTGTGCAGCAGGTTGCGCATCTTGTAGTCCTCGATCCCCATCCCGTAGCTCTTTGCCCGGATCGCGATGCGCTCGTCGGACCAGATTGCGGTGTCGAACACGGCGTCGGGGGTGACCATGTTCACCCGGATGCCCTTCGGCGCCCATTCCATCGCGGCGATCCGGGACAACTGCGTCACCGCCGCTTTCGACGCCGAGTAGGGCGCGACGCCGGGGCCGGGCGCGGCCACGTTCTTCGAGGAGATCACGACCACCCGCCCGCCGACGGGGGACGCTTCCAGCAACGGGTACGAATCCCGGTAGAGGCGAGCGACGGCGTCCAAGTTGGTGCCCATGACGTCTACCCAGACCTCGTCGTCCAACTCTGCGATCGGGTTCGAAGGAGAGTAGATACCGGCATTGGGAATGAGGATGTCGAGGCCGCCGAACCGCTCCACGGTCTGCTGCAGGACTGAGCGCATCGCCGCCGCATCACGAACGTCGGCGATGATGCCGAGGTAGTCGGGACCGGAAGCAACCTCATGGATGTTGTCGTGCCGACCTGTTCCGACCACCGCGGCGCCTTGCGAGAGCAGCATCTGTGCGCATGCCCGCCCGATGCCGGTCGAGGCTCCCGTGACCAACGCCACGTACCCCGTGAATCGGGCCGGCTTGCCCGCGCGCTTGAGCTTCGCCTGCTCCAACTCCCAGTATTCGACGTCGAAGATCTCGGCCGCCGTGGGCGCCACGTAGCCGCCCAGTTGTACGGCGTGGTCGATGATCCGCATCGTATGGGCGTACACGTCGCGGGCGATGTCGGCGTCCTTGACGGTGCGGCCGGCGGTGAGCATGCCGAGCCGCGGATCGAGAACGACGCGCGGGGCCGGATCCAGGCGTCGCACCTTGTCACCGCGACGCTCTTCGTTCTCGTCGACATAGGCCTCGTAGGCCGCGACGTACGCGGCAACATCGAGGCCCACCTGCGGGACGCGCTTTGTCCGGATCGAGTGTTCCGGCGTGGCCGGCCCCTGCTGGGTGACATCGGCGAGGTCGGCCCGGGCGACGAAGGCCGCGGTAGCGGCGTCGGTGTGCCGGGACACGATCATGGGTGCGCCGGCGGCGTCCGATATCTGCTTGCGCACCTGCGCCAGTTCAGCCATCGGCACACTGACCAGAGCGGGACCGTCCGCCATCGGTGTCGTGTGCTCGGCCAGGTACGCGGCCGCGATATCGACGAGCGCGATGTGCCGCTCGTACGCCTCTTCGGCTGTTTCGCCGACCGTGAACAGCCCATGTCCTCGCAGCACCATGCCGACGGTCGACGGCTTGGCCTGCTCGGACCACAGCTTCGCCGCCAGTTTGGCCAGGTCGAAGCCCGGCATGATGTAGGGCACCGCGAGGACGCTGTCGCCGAGCACCTCGGTGACAAGGGATAAGTCCGGGACGTGGGTGAGAGTGACAATGGCGTCGGCATGCGTGTGCAGCGCCCACCGCTGCGGCAGCAGCGCGTGCAGAAGCGCCTCGACCGAGGGATCCGGCGCGGACGAGTCGGTGAGCGCGCACCGCAACTCGTTCATCATCTGCGCGTCGCCCAACCGGTCTACTGCGAGCAACTCGTGCAGCCGCTGGATTCGCAACGGGGCGAACCCGTTGGGCTGGATCTTCCCGAGGTCGTGCCCCGATCCCTTGACGCGCAGGACATCCACCTCGCGCCCGGTGATGTCCTGCTCGCGGGTCTTGACGGAGGTGTTCCCACCCCCGTGCAGGACCAGGTCGGGGTCCCCGCCCAGCAAGCGCGATGCGTACGCGACCAGGCTGACCGGATCGCTGCACTCGGCCGCGACGGATCGGTTCCACTTGCTGGGCATGGGTACTCCTGTTTCGTAGTGGGCGGCGCCCGCGGGCAGGGCTACATCTCCACCCGGTCGGGCATCAACCAGCCGCCGGCCATGGGTGCCAGCGGACCGCGCTTGGTGATTTCGAGCATCTGCTCGTACACGCGCAGCCAGCGCGCGTAATACCGGTCATATGCCTCGGCCGTCCGCGGGTTCGGCGTCAACGACTTGTGGACAGCCCGATCGAAGGGCACATCCAGCAGGGAGGAGTAGAACCCGGCCCCCACCCCGGCGCAGACTGCGGCCCCCAGAGCGCTGGACTCAGTGATGGCTGGCACGATCACGTTCACGTTCAGGGTGTCGGCGATGATCTGCGGCCAGAGTTGGCCCTTGGCGGAGCCGCCCGTGAAGACGACCTCGGTCGGGTTCAAGCCCGTGACCTCACGGATGATGTCCAGGTGCCCGCGGGCGACGAACGCCGCCGCTTCCTCCACGGCACGGATCGCGGCCGCGCGCCCGGTGCCCTCGGGGTTCGCGAGGTCGAAGCCGACGAACGACGGCGCTGCATGCACCCACTCCTTGGAGTTCATGATGTGCGACATGATCGCCAGGACGCCGTTCGAGCCGGCCGGGATCTGCAGGGCCAGTGCCTCCATCAACGCGTACGGGTCGGCCCCCGCCTCGCGGGCCTCATGCACTTCCGGCTGACAGAACGCGTCGCGCATCCAGCGCATGGCCATCCCGCTGTAGAAGCCGATCCCCTCGATCATCCATTGCCCCGGCACGAGGTGGCACAACGTGCGCAACCGGCCACCGGGATCCACCAGCGGCCTGTCGATCAGTGCCGTCGTCTGCCAGAACGTGCCAGCGACGACGGCGACTGTGTTGACTTCTACGCCTGCGCCCATGAGGCCGATCTGAGTGTCAGCGCCACCGGCAACCACCGGTGTCCCCACCTTGAGTCCGGTCGCGGCGGCGGCAGCAGCCGTGACCCCTCCGACGACCGTACCCGGATCGACGACGGGCGGCAGGACGCTCGCGTCGAGCCGGCAGATCTGCACGATCTCGGGCGACCATGTTCGGGTCGAGAGGTCGAACATGCCCGAACTTGACCCGCATGACGGCTCGGTGACGATCTCCCCGCACAGCTTGAAGCTGATCCAGTCGCTCAACAGGCACATGCCGGCGACCTGCTCCCAGATGCGGGGGCGGTGTTTGGCGATCCAGCGCAGGCGTGCCGGCGACGTGATGGACACCCAGTCGCCGCCTGTCTCATAGATCAGGTCGGCGTTGCCCTCAGCGATGAGTTCGAGAGCTTCCACTCCTGCGCGCCCGTCGACGTTGGGGCAAGCCCAGATCTCGTTATTGTCCTTGTCGAAGAGCACGATGCCCTCTCGCATGGACGTCGTGCTGATGGCAGCGACGTCGTCCCCGTCGGCTGCCGCCTTGTCCAAGACCTCGGCGATGCATTCGGCGACCAGGCCCCAGTTGGTGGCGGTGTCGAAGTCCTGACCGCCGGGCGCATCCGCGGGTTCGCGGTGCACCCATTCGCGGCTGGCAGAGGCGACCTGCTCGCCCACTGCCGTGAACAACAGCGCGCGGGTACTGCCGGTGCCCGCGTCAACTGCCAGAAGGTATTGTCCGGTCATTGCGTAACTCCTCACCGTCTATGGTGGGTCGACCAGCCAGCGGCGTCTTTGCCACAGCTGACTCCAGCTTAACGCGGGCCCCAGACGTGCGGAACCTCACTAACGCTGACAGTAACCGCTGGCCGCGCTTCCGGCTGTTGCCGCAGTCACTCAGGCGGTCTTCGGTTCCTTCTGCCGCGTTCTCCCCAAGAACTTCCATACATGTATGTACAAGTGAACCGCCGCGGGGTAGCCTGGCGAGACAAGTCAGTGGGGTGCCGCCCCGCACGACGGGATCACGGCTCCCCCCGAAGGAGGAGCTCGCAATGACGCGTGCAGTGATTTTCGATTGTGACGGAGTGCTTGTCGACACCGAACGTGCCGGACATCTCCCCGCATTCAACGCCCTTTTCGAGGCCCGCGGCCTACCGGTCCGATGGGACGACGCCGAATACGGGCGGTTACTGAAGATCAACGGCGGCAAGGAACGGATGGCGACACTCCTGACGCCCGAGTTCTGCGCGGCGAACAATCTGCCCACCGACCCGGAGGGGCAGCGCGAGTTGCTGGCCGCCTGGCACAAGCAGAAGTCCGCCTACTACCTGGATCTGGTGACCTCGGGGAAGCTGCCTGGGCGTCCCGGGGTGAAGCGCCTGACGACCGAGGCTGTGGCCGCGGGTTGGCTCCTGGCGATCGCGTCGACATCGGTCGAGGTGTCCGTGCGCGCGAACCTGCGTGCCGCCGTGGGGCCGGACCTCGCCGAGCGCTTCGCCGTCTACGCGGGTGACATCGTCCCTCGCAAGAAGCCCGCCCCGGACCTCTACCTGTACATCCTCGACCAGATGCAACTGACCGCCACCGACGCGGTAGTGATCGAAGACAGCCAAAACGGCCTCGAATCGGCTCTCGGTGCGGGGTTGAAGACCGTGATCACACTGTCGGCGTTCACGGCCTCGGAGGACTTTACCGGCGCTTCGCTCGTGGTCTCGAACCTGGGAGAAGAGGGCAATCCGGCCGAGGTGATCGCCGATCCGTTGGGCCTGGACACCGGCGGCATTGTGCGCCTCGACCACCTCGCGGCGATCCTGGCTTAGCGCCGGCTCGGCGCACAGGAGATCGCCGTCATCACCAGCCGAAGAGCTTGACTCCGAGTCCGTGGGCCACGATGACGGCGATACCGAGCACCACGGCGACTCCGACTGTGGCGAAGGCCGAAAAGGCGAACACCCGGTGCCAAGTCGCGTGCCGGGTGGTGCCCGCCGAAACGGCCAGTTGCCGCACCCCGAGGCTGAACAGCGCCGGCAACCCCGCGCCCAGCACGACGCCGATCACCAAGACGCGCCAGACGGCGTCGAAGGCTGCCATCGCCTGGCTCATGGCGCCACCGCCTTCACCGGCACGGGAACCTCGATGCCGGTTTCCCAGTCATCGTTGACGTTGTGGTGTCCAACGGGCCGGCGCCGGGATGAGAGCCACATCCAGCCCCCGAGCCCGGCAAGTATGGCGACGATGGTGAACGGCCCCCAAGTGGGACCGAGCACCTTGCCGATGCCCCACATCGCGGCGCCGGCGAGGCCCGCGGCGGGCAGCGTGATCAACCATGCCAAACCCATGCGGCCGGCCATCGACCAGCGCACGGCGGCGCCGCGCCGTCCCAACCCCGACCCCAGAATCGAACCGGTGGCGACGTGGGTCGTCGACAGCGCGAACCCCAACTGTGAGCTGGACAAGATCACGGCGGCGGAGGACGCCTCGGCGGCCATCCCCTGCGGGGATGAGATCTCGACCAGACCCTTGCCCATGGTCCTGATGATGCGCCAGCCGCCCAGCCACGTTCCGAGGGCGATCGAGAGCGCGCAGGCGACCTTGACCCACAACGGGATCTCGTGGGTATTGGTCCAGACCCCGGCGCCGATGAGCGCCAGGGTGATGACGCCCATGGTCTTCTGTGCGTCATTGGCCCCGTGCGCCAAGGAGACGAGTGAGGCCGTCCCGATTTGCCCCCAGCGGAACCCGTTCTCCATGAAGGCACCCGCGACTCCGCGGGAGATGCGAAACACCAGCCACGTGCCGATGGACGCCACGATGATCGCGATCACAGGGGACGCCAGGCCGGGCAGGATGATCTTCCCCACCACGCCGTCCAGCTTGGCGCCCGTGCCGACCCACTTGACCCCTTCCACTCCGACGCCGGCGATGGTGGCCCCGATGAGGCCACCGAACATGGCATGGGAAGAACTGGACGGGAGCCCGCGCAGCCAGGTGAACACGTTCCAGGTGATCGCACCCGCGAGGCCGGCGAGCAGAATCAGCAGCAGCGAATGACCTCCGTCCGCCATGAGCTCGGCGCGCGGGGTGCCGTCCGGGTTCTGGATCCTGATGATGGCATTGGTGACGGTCAACGCCACCTCGACCGACAAGAACGCACCGACGAGGTTCAGAACTGCGCACAGCAGCACCGCCACTCGGGGCTTGAGGGCATGGGTCGCGATTGAGGTGGCCATCGCGTTCGCCGTGTCGTGAAAACCGTTGGTGAAATCGAAAACCAGGGCAATGATGACGGTGAGGACCAGAATGGCCAACTCGGGAGGCACACCAAGATGCTAGATCCTGTTGCTCCAAAGTTCATATCCTCTCCATTTTCGGTTTCTTCAATGTGGAAGCTCTGCCGACAAGGACACTGATCGGCATGCTGCTGCGAGCCGACCGCGTGTTCACCGGACACGAGCGCCACTCCCCCGGATTGATCGAGATCGCCGCCGGGCGGGTCGTCCGCGCGGGGCCCGTCGTCCCGGCGCACGACCACGGCTCACCTATCGTCGACCTGGGTGAGGTCACCGTCGTCCCCGGCTTTGTGGACGTTCATTGCCACGGAGGGTTCGGCGCCGCCGCGGCGGAGGACCCCCTGAAGGTGGCGGGGTTCCATCGGGATCACGGAACCACGACCTTGGTTGCATCCCTGGTGACGCAGGACCTCGCCATCATCCGCGAGCAGGTGGCGCGGCTGGCTCTGTTCGTTGCGGCGGGTGAAGTGGCGGGTGTCCACCTGGAGGGTCCGTGGCTGTCCGAACAGTACCGGGGTGCGCATCCGGCACAGTGGCTGCAGGACCCCGACGTCACCGAGATCGCGGCCGTGCTGGACGCGGGTGCCGGCGTCCGGATGGTGACGATCGCGCCAGAACGGACCGGCGGGCTGGACGCGATTCGTATGCTGACCGGGCGCGGAATCGTGGCTGCGATCGGACACACCGCGGCAACTTTCGCGCAGGCGCGGGATGCGATCGCCGCCGGCGCCACCGGGGCTACCCATCTGTTCAACGCGATGCCACCCCTCGCCCACCGCGCCCCCGGCCCCGTACTCGCTCTGCTGGCCGACGACCGGGTCTTTCTTGAACTCGTCGTGGATGGCGTGCACCTCGACCTGGCCCTGGTTGTTTGGGTGGCCGGGCAGTACCCCGCGAGGGTCGTTTTCGTCACCGACGCCATGGCCGCGGCCGGGCAGCCGGACGGCACCTACCGGCTGGGCGATCTGCCGGTAGAGGTGCTGGACGGAATCGCCCGGGTCGCGGGAACCGGCACAATCGCAGGCAGCACGCTGACTCTCGAGCGCGCGGTCCGGACCGCGATCGCGGCGGGAGTGCCGTGGGAAACCGCTGTCCGGGCGGCAACCCTGACGCCGGCGCGGTATCTGAACCTGCCGGACGTCGGCGAGTTGCGCCCGGGCGCGTGGGCAGACCTGGTTGTGCTCGATCGCGAGTGGGCGGTCCAGCGCGTGATGCGCCATGGAGATTGGATCGTCTGATCGGTGCTCGTGCCCGGGGCCTCAGCAGCCGGCACACGACGGAGCCAGGATCAGTTCAGAGGGCTTTCCGCCAACGTGACTTGGGCGCTGTGAGGTCTGCCGGATGCATCGACCCAGGACACCGACACCTTGTCACCGGGGTTGTGGCCTGCGAGGGCCGCTGCCAGTTGGCTCTGCGACGCGATTTTCTGGCCGCCGACTGTCGTGATCACACTGCCACCCGTCATTCCGGCTCGTGCTGCCGGGGTGCCGGGAGTGACGGCAACGACGGTCACCCCGGGGCCGGCCGCGACGCTGGAGATCGAGATGCCGAGGTAGGGGTTGGGGCCGACGCGAACGTCTGCCGTCTCCTTACCCGCCTCGATCTGGGTCACGATTGACAGTGCCTTGTTGATGGGAATGGCGTAGGTAGCGACGGTGCGGCCGACTCGCGAGCGCGAGACTGTCTGAGTTTGCTGACCGGCGGTCGTCATGGCCGCCACTTCGTTCTGCGCGTCGAACAACGGGCCACCGGAATCGCCGGGTTGAGCGGCTGCATCAGAGACATAGACTCCGCTGAGTGTCTCCGAGCCGGTCGCGGTGTCGTTAGCGACGGTCACGGTCTGCGAGGTCGCCGTGATGGTGCCGGGGCTGGCTGTCAGATAACCCTGCCCCTGAGCATTGCCCACGGCGCTCACCGGGTCTCCGACCGCCACCGGGTCGTTGTCGACCTTCACTGCAGTCAGACCGGTGACAGGCACCTTGAGCAGTGCCACGTCGTCGGTGGCGTCATGGCCCACAACAATGGCCTTGAAGCTCTGCCTAGTGCTCGCCAAAGTCACCGCGACTGCGGTACTGCCTTGGACGACGTGGTAGTTGGTCAGGATCAACCCCGAAGAGTCGACCACCATCCCTGTGCCGGCCGCCTCACCACCCGGGATCTGCGCGGTGATGAGCACCACGCCGCTGCTTTGTGCTTCCGTTACCCCCGACGTTGTCCCGGTTGTCGGTTGATCGGTGTGCTTCTGGCTGGTGGTCTGCTCAGCGGTGGGTGCTGGAGAGGCCTGACCGACCCCGGGCCTGAGTGCGGTGGTGACCGCCAGCCCTCCCGTCGCCGAGTAGGCGACGAAGCCGGCCACCGCAAGCGCTGCAAGCCAGCTGCGAGGCCGGCCTGGTGCGGCACCCCGGCCGTTCGCCACCGGCGGCGCGTCGGTCCGGCCGGGCGAAGTTGAAGCCGATGTGGGCGGTTCGAACCCGGGCCCCGATGTGGTCGGGGGTGCGACGTCGGGCCCGTACTGCTGGGACATCTCGAAGTCCTCCTTGTAGCCGCTGGATCGAAGCCCGATGGGCCTCGTCTGCCCCAGTTCACGCGCCCGGGCTGGCCGTTCCGTTGGTGACGGCTGTGGGCCTCCTGTGAATCACGGCCGGCGCCGACTTGTGCACTTCAGCGGTGTGGGCTTTCACTGAGGCCCGTTTTCGGGCACCAGTGGAAGCCCACACCGCTGAAGTGCACAGAGGACCGTGGGAGGCGCAGACGTGGAAAGCGCCGAAGGTCCCGCCCAGGCGGGCGGGACCTTCGGCGCTTACTCAGTTCAGAGGACTCGTGCCAAGTGGAACCCCTGATGAGTGGCCGTCAGGATGCTGTCGGCAACCTTGGCGTCGCCGATCACACTCACGTCGACCCGACCGTCGAGTTGATGCGCGAGTTCGTTGTTGGACGTGTAGCCCGCCGCCAGGATGATCGTGTCGGCATCGAGACGGTGCTCGGCGCCGTCCTTGGTGTAGGTCAGGCCAGTCGGATCGATGTTGGACACCCGCGCGTCGGTGATGAACTCGATCTCGGAATCCTTCAGCAACTGCTCGAGCGCCTGCTCGTTGTTCCGGCAGTGATCGACGGTCATCAGGATCTCGGGCAGAGCCTCGACGACTGTGACCTTCTGCGCCCGCTCGGCGCAGTGTGCGGCAGTTTCGGCACCGACCAGGCCCCCGCCGATGACGACGACTCGATCACCGAAGGTGGACTTGCTGGTGAGCACGTCATTGGCCATCTTCACGTTGGGCCCGTCGAGCCCTGGGATCGGAGGCTTCGCATGCCGGGCTCCGGTAGCGAGAATGACCTTGTCCCAGTTCCCGCGGGCGATCTCGTCGGCCGAGGCATCCTTCATGGTCTTCACGGTCACACCCGACCGGTAGACCTTGCCGGTCATGTACTCGGCGTAGCGACGGACGTCGTACTTGAAGTCCGGACCGCCGGCCGCCCACAATGCGCCTCCGAGCCGGGCCGATTTCTCCCACAACTCGACCTCGTGGCCGCGCTCGGCCGCGGTGACTGCCGCCTGCATGCCGGCCGGCCCGCCCCCGAGCACCAGCAGGCGCTTCTTGTCGGCCGTCTTGGTGACGGGGAAGTACATCTCGGCGTAGCAGCGAGGGTTCACCGCGCACTGGTAGTGAGCGCCTTTGAACCCCGCGTTCAGACATTCGTTGCAGCCGATGCAGGGGACGATGTCGTATGCCTCACCGCTGTGCACCTTGGCCACCCAGTACGGGTCCGTCAACGCACCGTGCCCGAGACCGATGTAGTCGGCGGCGCCGTCGGCGAGCACCTTCTCGGCGAGGTTGGGGTCGTCCAGTTTGCCGACAGCCATCACCGGAATGCTCACGACCTTCTTCACCTCGGCGGCGAGCCATGCCATGGTGGGAGCCTTCTGGTACACGGTCGGAATCGCCTTGTACCAGGCCTCGTAGCAGCCCTGGTCGACATGCAACGCGTCGACCCCGGCGGCTTCCAGCATCTTGGCCATCTCGAGCCCCTCGGGGACCTCGCGGCCGCCCTCGACGCCATGGTACGGGGTGAACTTGTAGAGGATGGGGAAGTCCGGCCCCACAGCCTCACGCACAGATGCGACAATCTCCAGCGCGAACCGCATGCGGTTCTCCAGGCTGCCTCCGTACTCGTCGGTGCGCTTGTTCCACAGCTGTGAGCAGAACTGATCGATCAGGTATCCGCCGTACCCATGGATCTCAACCGCGTCGGCACCCGCGAACTTGGCCTGGCCGGCAGCCTTGCCCATGGTCTTCACCAGGTTTGCGATCTGATCCTTGTCCAACGGCTTGCACATCAGCCCCGGGAACCAGAAGGACTCAACTTCGGACGCCGCGAACGGCGATACCTCTGCCCCGAACGGCAACTGCATCCGGCCCAGACCCGGCGTGATCTGGATGCACAGTTTCGAGTCGTACTGATGGACGCATCGAGCCAGGAAGCTTGCTTGCGCGACAGACCGGATCGATCCGATCACGTTGCAGGCCTTGTTCTCGTACTCGAGGGTGCACTGGTTCGCCCCCGTGATGATGAGGCCGAAACCACCCTTGGCCCGTTCCTCGTAGTAGGCGATGGAGCGATCGGAGAACGACCCGTCCTCCTCGCTCGTGGTGCCCATGGGCGCCATGAACACGCGGTTCTTCAACTGCAACTTGCCGATCTTGCCCGGCCTGAGCAAATGCATCTGCATGCAAACACCTCCGATGTCGTGGTCAGCCATCGGGTCGAACCGAACGTGCGTGAGGAACGGGACGAGTCCGATGGCACGAAGCGGCCGCAACCGGTGGGGTCTAAGCTCGCCTCCCCAGCAGGTTGCCGGATCCGACCCCGCGCCGCTGGCAGACCGGTCCGCCCGCTCATATGCGCACTCGGGCACCTGAGTGCCACAGACAGCACCGGCAGGGGAAACGTCAGCCGAGCGTGGAAGCCGTGACGCTGGACACCAGCGAGTAATGCTTCACGCCAGCCACGACGCGGTAAGCCCGGATCCTCAAGGTGTAGGTGGTGCCCGCATTCAGGCCGCTGAACTTGTAGCCGGGATCGGGGTCATCACACGGGGCGTGGGGGAATCCGCCCACATCTCGCCACCCGCGGAACCCGCCACCCGCCATCTCGTACCCGATGTACGGCTTGCACACCAGATCCGGAGCGGGCGCCCTATCGAACCGCACGCTGATGGTTGACTCCGTCCGCGCGGTCGGATGCGGATGCATCTTCGGCGCGGGCACCTCAGGGAGGGGTGTGACTGTGCCGGCCGGGCTGCGGCGAGGTGTGGGGCTGACCACGACGGTGCGGCCCGGGGTGGGACGGCTGACCACGACGCTGCGGACCGGTGTGGTGCCGGCCTGACTCGGCGCCGGAGTCGCGCTTCCGGGTTGGCTGGAGCGTGCGACCCGGGTGGGCCCGGGTGACGCGTTTCCCCCCGCGGCGAGCATGCTGAAGGTCGCCAGCGCGAGAAGCAGGGCGCTCGACAAGCCGGCTACGCGCAACACCCACCGGCTCACCTTTCGAAACCGCCCGTTGCCCGGCGCCGCTGGCGGAAGCGCGAAGGACCCTGCAAGTCGCCCACCCCCGTCCTGTCACATGGCTTACGTCGCGGACGCGTCCGTCGAGGCTATCGCGACAGCCGTGGCGTAGTGCCGACTGTGCGACAAGGACACCCGGAAGGCGGTGATGCGCAGGGCCTCGGCGCTGGCCTGCATCGGCCCGCAGAGCCGGACGTCCGGCGCCCCGGTGCGTTGGTGAACCACCTCGATGTTCCGCCACGGCACTGGTCCCGTCCATTGCCATTGGACCGCCTTCGCTACGGCTTCCTTCGCGGCCAACCGGGCGGCGAAGTGCGCCGCGGGACGGGAGCGCGCAACACAGTAGGCACGTTCCTCCGGCGTGAACCACCTGTCGATGAAGGCGGAACCGCTCGCGGCCATCAAGTCCTCGATGCGATCGATCTCGACGATGTCGGTGCCGACTCCCACGATCATGGCGTCAGGCCGCCGGACCGGCACGACCCACGAGCGCCAAGAAGTGCTTGGCGGCGATGACAGAACCCTTCGCGTTCAAGTGCCCAGGGTCGTATGCAAGACCAGGCGCCAGTGCCAGATGCTGCTGGCCGGCGTGCGTCACGGTGGTGAGGACGCCGTCGGTTCCGGTGGCCTCGATCGCCGCCAGGTCGAACAACAGATCGTCACCGTATTCGCTGCGCATCAGGGAGTTGTAGCGCTCCCGGGCGGCGTTGTCGTTCGGCCGGCCGATCAACTCCTTGACGCGCCACTTGAGGTCAGTCGGTTCGGTCCTGACGGGGGTGGTGATGTGTATGAACGTCACGTTCGGGAAGTCCCGTGCGAGCGCAGCCATGGTTTGGCGGTACTGCTCGAACACGGCCGTGACATCTGTTGAGCCGGTGATGTCCAGGTAGCACAGCTTCATCGCCGCTACCTGAACTTGACGTCCCAGGCCTGCGCGGAGCCGTGCGTCGAAGTCCTTTATCTTGCCGAGCGGATCACCGTTCCGTCCGATGAAGGCATGAGCCAGCACCGGCTCACCCGTCCCGGCTGGCAGGCTCGACGCCGCGCCAAGATCCACGATCTTGGGGGCCGGCATCTTGGCCTGTTCGAAGGCGGCAGGGACGCCGCTGAGCACGTTCTTCCCCACCGACTGGTGGCCGAAGAAGACGCGGCGGGACGCGGCGGTGGCAAGTTCCTCGCTAGTGGCGAGCGGGTTCACGCGCGGCTCCGGCGAGAGGGGCTTGCCCGGCCGCGTCGTTCCCCACAGGAGCGCCCCGGCCACCACGACGGCTGCAACCGCGATCACGAGCGCCGACAACGAGATCTTCTTGGTCCTTGTCATTGCAAACGTCCCCCCACGAATGCGTGCACGATCAGAAGTGGTCAGAGCTTAGCTCGCCCCTGGTGAGGTGACCATGGCACGTATTCGCGACTTGTCGAGCTTGCCGCTGTCGTTGAGGGGAAGTGTTTCGACGAAGAGGATCCTGCGTGGCACCATGTGCTTGGCCAAGCAAGAACGCAGGTGGCTCGCGACGTCGTCCTGCGTCAGGTGCGAACCCGGTCGCCGAACCGCGACGAGGACGATGGCCTCGCCGGCGTCGTCGTCCGGGATCCCGACGGCGGCTGCGGAAACCAGTTCCGTCAGTCGCAGCGCCGCGCCCTCGACCTCCTGGCTCGAGACGCGGTAACCCCAGGTCTTGATGAAGTCGGCCAACCTGTCGACGATGAAGATGAACCCGTCCTCGTCGGCGAACGCGAGGTCCCCGGTGCGCATCGCTGTGCCGACAAACTTCCCGCGCGTGGCTTCGGGGTCGTCCAGGTAGCCGGGGAAGATGTTCTCGCCCGTCGCGACGATCTCACCGGTCACGCCCGCCCCCACCTGGTTGCCGTTCTCGTCGACCACCCGCAACTCGACGCCGGGGATGCCACGGCCGATCGAACCCAGCTTGACCGGGAGCATCTCGGGCGGCAGGTAGGACAGACGCGCAGTCGCCTCGGTCTGCCCGTACATCACGAACACGCGGGCCTGCGGTTGGGCCGCGACCAGTTCCTCGATGAGTACCGGTGGCAGCTTCCCTCCCGCCTGCTGAATGAGGCGCAGCGACGGCAGCGGGCGGCCCCGGAAGCCGGACGCCCGCAGCAACAACTGGAAGGTCGACGGCACTCCTGCCAGCCCGGTGCAGTTGGTCCGTTCGATCATCTCCAGCGCAGTCTCGGGGAAGGCGAACGTGTTGCACAGGGCAACGCTGCCGCCCACACGCAGGTGGGTGTGCAGGAGCGAAGCTCCGTAGCAGTAGAAGAACGGCAGCACGACGAGCATGCGATCGTCGGAAACCAGATCGAGATAGGAGATGATCGACTCTGTGTTGGCCCGCAGGTTTCTGTGCGTGATCCGGACGGCCTTGGGGCGGGCCGTCGTCCCCGACGTGAACATGAGGGCCGCGTCGGCATCAGGGTCGGGGTTCGACGCCGGCCATTCCGCCGCCGAACTCTCGAGTGCGGCCTCGGTGACGCGAGGCAGATCACCGAACGCGCCTTCGAACCTCTTCTCGTGCCGCCTGTCGACGAGGACGGCGGCGCAGCCGACCCATGCCACGAGCCGGGCCAACTCAGCTGCGGGCTGCTTGGTGGACAACGGGACCGCGACGTACCGGTGCAGGGCGGCCAGGTAGGCGGCAATCCAGAACGCCGAGTTCTCGCCCAGGATCGCGATCCTTGACCCGGGCGGCACGCCGAGATCGTCCAGCGTTGCCAGGATGCGGCCCACATCCTGGCGGAGTTCCCCGTGGGTGACGACGCGCTGCCCCTCGATGATCGCGGGCGCGTCGTCGGCGCCCGCAGCGAGCAGATACTCCGAGAAACTCGTGGAGTCGACTGCCTTGCCGCCCTGCCCGTCCACGTGCGACCTCCTCCGGCTCCCGAGCCCGGGCCCTCGGCGAGGCGAGCGTGGGTTGTCACCTGCGTGGGATGTTAGATGCCCACCTATGCCCCCTGCAAAGGTTGCGCTAACCTCGCCTCTAAGTTCGAGGCGCAGGCCTCGAAGGACGCGACGTTGGGGGACTCATGCAGGATCAGGCCCGTGCCCGGATTGTGGAGTTCATCATCGACAACTACCTGTTCGGTGACGCTTCCCGACAGCCGCAGGACGACGAATCTCTCCTGGAGAGCGGAATCGTCGACTCCACCGGAATTCTCGAACTGATCCAGTTCCTCGAATCCGACTTCGGTATCGAGGTGTTGGACACGGAAACGGTGCCCGACAACCTCGGTTCCGTCGCCAACCTCACGCGCTACGTCCTTGCCAAGATCGGCGCCGAGGAGCCAGCACAGTAGGAGCCCGCGCCACCCTGCCCTACGCGACAACCCATGACCTATTGCTCGGAGGAGGTGCGCTGTGAGGCAGTCTGACCGGATCGACGAGGTCCTGGACGAGTTCTTCGCCCTGTGGACGCCGTCCGCCGACCCGGTGTTGGACGCCGTGAAGGCAGCGATCTTCGTCGAGGACGCGTTCGGCATCACGTTGCCCGATGCCGAGATCGATCAGGCGCACTTGGGCAGCAGGGCCGCTGCGCGCCGCACCGTCACACGGCACGGTGGCGACTGATGTGCGGGATCTGCGGTGTCGTCACGGGCGGCCCGCCGCCGGACGTCGACCTCGTCCTGCGCATGATCGGACGCCTCCGGCACCGCGGGCCGGACGGCAGCGGGTACGTCCGCGACGCCGACGCAGCCCTGGGCCACGCGCGGCTGGCCATCATCGACACCGCGGGCGGCGCGCAGCCCCTGTCGAACGAGGACGGCAGCCTCTGGATCAGCTTCAACGGCGAGATCTTCAACTACGTCGAGTTGGGCGCCGAACTGAGGGCGCGCGGCCACACCTTCCGGACGGCCAGCGACACGGAGGTGATCGTCCACGCTTGGGAGGAGTGGGGCGAGGCGGCGTTCTCCCGCTTCAATGGGCAGTGGGCCCTCGCCCTGTGGGACCGCGCCCACCGGCGGCTCATCTTGTCGCGGGACAGGCTCGGCGTACGGCCGCTGTTCTACGCACGAACCGGTGGCCGTTTGGTGTTCGCTTCGGAGGTGAAGGCGCTGTTCGCGGACCCGTCGATCCCGCGCGCCCTGGACCCGCTGGGGCTGGATCAGACGCTGACCTATTGGTCGCCGGTAGCGCCCCGGACGTCGTTCACCGGTATCCAGCAACTGGAACCCGGCTACGTGGCGATCCTGGACTCCGACGGGTTCCGGAAGCGCCCCTATTGGACCATCGGCTTCCCGCCCCGCGGGAAGGAGCCGTGCCAGGAAGTCAGCGCCAATGCGGGGTCCTTGCGTGAAGCCGTGGTGGAGGCAACCCGGCTGCGATTCCTCCGCAGCGACGTCCCCGTCGGTGCCTACCTGTCCGGGGGCATCGACTCGGCGGTGACCGCCGCCGCCGTAACCGCCTACACCGACGCCCCACTGGACACCTTCTCGCTTCGGTTCGCCGACGCGGAGTTCGACGAGGGGCACTACCAGGACCTGATGGCACGACGCCTCGGAACCCGGCACCACGAAGTGGTCGTCGCTCCGGCGGACATCGCCGCGGTGTTCCCCGAAGTGGTCCGGCACGCCGAGGCGCCGCTGCTGCGGGCCGCGCCCGCCCCCCTCTACCTGCTTTCGCGGCTCGTCCGCGACAGCGGATACAAGGTGGTGGTGACGGGCGAAGGTTCGGACGAGGTGCTGGGCGGCTACGACATCTACCGCGAGGCTCGCGTCCGGGAGTTCTGGACCCGTGACCCCGCATCGACGCTCCGCGGGCGAGCGGCCGAACTGCTGTATCCGTGGATGGCGCGCTCACCCGGCGGTGCGCCCGCCTTCGCTCGCAGTTTCTTCGGCCAGAATCTCGACGCGGCCGATCCGGCCTTGTCGCACCGGCCGCGCTGGCAGTCGACGGCCGCGCTCAAGACCCTGCTCACCTCCCAGTGGCAGGCCCGGTGCGCCGAAAGCGGAGCACCCGACGACCTGATCGCAGCACTCCCCCGCGACAGCAGCGACTGGGATCCTTTGGCCCGCGCCCAGTGGTTGGAGATGTCGACCCTGCTGCCGGGTTACATCCTCTCCTCGCAGGGCGACCGGATGCTGATGGCCAACGGCGTCGAGGGGCGGTTCCCGTTCCTCGACCGGGACGTCGTGGACCTCGCCAACACGCTGCCCGCCCGCCACAAGCTGTCCGGGCTCGAGGAGAAGTACCTGCTGAAACGGGCCTTCGCCGACATTGTGCCTGCCGAGATCGTCCAGCGGCCGAAGCAGCCCTACCGCGCTCCCGACGCGGCCAGTTTCTTCGTTCCCGACGCGCCCGATTGGGTGGCCGAGGTCACCTCGGACGCCGCGATCGAGCAGGCGGGGGTGTTCGACTCCCGGTCGGTCCGGGGGCTGTTCGCAAAGTGCGGACGCACTGCCGGCCGCAACCTCGGCAACACCGACAACATGCGCGTGCTGGCGGTGCTGTCAACCCAACTGCTGCATCACCAGTTCATCGCCGGGGACGGTGGCGACGGCGACGACCGGCCCTCCCTTCCCCTGACCGCCATCGACCTCACTCGCGAAGGACAGCCATGACCGCGACCCAGCCCGACTTCAGCGCCGACACGCTCAAGATCGACCCGGAGCGGGAGACGGCCCGCATCAGCGCGTCCATCACCCATTACCTGGAAAGGACGCGCCGGCGCGGGGCCGTCGTCGCGCTGTCTGGAGGCATAGACTCCAGCGTCGTCGCCGCGCTGTGCGTCCACGCGCTGGGGCCCGGCAGGGTGTTCGGGGTGCACATGCCGGAACAGGAGTCGTCCGACGACACCCTCGACTACAGCCGCCTTGTATCGGACACGCTGGGCATCGAATCGGTGCTCGAGGAGATCTCGCCGATCCTCGAAGCGGTCGGCTGCTACCGGCGGCGCGACGACGCGATCCGGCTGGTGCATCCCGATTACGGGCCGGCTCATCGTTCCAAGATCGTGCTGCCCAGCGTCGTCGATACCGACTCGTTCCGGCTCTACTCGCTCGTCGTGCTCGCACCCGACGGCACCAGCACCCGGCATCGGCTTACCCCGGACGCCTACCTCGGCATCGTCGCCGCCACCAACTTCAAGCAGCGCGTCCGCACGATGCTGGCATATCACCACGCCGACCGGCTCAACTACGTCGTCGGCGGCACTCCTAACCGACTGGAGTACGACCAGGGGTTCTTCGTGAAACTCGGCGACGGGGCGGCGGACGTCAAGCCCATCGCTCACCTGTACAAGTCGCAGGTCTACCAACTCGCCGAGTATTTGGGAGTCCCCGCCGAGATCCGCGTCCGGCCTTCCACCACCGACACCTACTCGCTGCCGCAGTCGCAGGAGGAGTTCTACTTCTCGCTTCCCCACCAGCGGATGGACCTGTGCCTCTACGGCAAGAACAACGATGTTCCCGTCGAGCAGGTGGCCGCTGCGGCCGAACTGACGGTCGAGCAAGTGCTGCGGGTCTACCGGGACATCGACCAGAAGCGCTCGACCACGCAGTACCTGCATCTGCCGGCCGTCCTCGCGGCGGACGTACCCGAAGTCAGTCACGACCTCGGCTGAGCGAGTGTGCCCGTGGCCCGACGAGTCCTGAAGGAACAGCGCCCCGGGGGGATGGGCGCCAGCCTCGTGCGGGGTGGTTCGATCCTGGCCGGCGGCACGCTCATCGAGCGGCTCGCCGGCTTCGCCCGCAACATGGTGCTGACGCGCATCATCGCCCCGGACCAGTTCGGCCTGATGGCGGTGGTACTTGCCGCCATCGCGCTGTTCGACGCCATGACGGAGGTGGGCGTCAGCCAGGCGGTGATCCAGAACAAGCGTGGCAGCACACCCGAGTTCCTCAACGTCGCGTGGTGGATCAACGCCGTGCGCGGCGTGGTGATCTTCGGGATCGCCGCTGCGCTCAGCCCGGCGCTGGCGTCCTTCTACGAGGAGCCCGAACTGGCGTCCCTGCTCATCGTTGCGTTCGTCTCGATGATCTTCTCGGGTCTCACCAGCCCCAAGATCTACGCTCTCCAGCGACAGTTTCGGTTCGGCGCGAGCGTGGCTGTCACCCAGGGCGCCGCGCTCCTCGGCACCGTGTTCACTCTGGTGCTGGCGTTCACCCTGCAGAATGTCTGGGCGCTCGTGCTCGGCACGGTATTCGAGGCGTTCGTCCGCTTCGTGCTCTCGTTCATCCTGTGCCCCATCAAGCCCTCGTTCCGCATCGACAAGCAGTCGCGCAAAGACCTGTTCCGGTTCACCAAGGGCATGATCGGACTGTCCTTCCTGACCTTCCTGGTCTCGAAGGCCGACATCTTCGTGCTGGGCAGCCTCGTGTCGACGGAGACACTCGGCCTGTACTCGATGGCCGTGACGCTGGCCATGTTCCCGCTGACGGTGTTCAGCAAGGTGGTTCAACCGCTCGTGGTCCCGATCCTGGCCACCTACCAGGACACCCTGGACAAGATGCTGGCCATCTACACACGCATGGAACGGTTGATCTGGCTGTTCGGGCTGCCCCTGGCCACCACCATGGCGGTCTCGGCAGGGCCGATATTGACCGTCGTTTACGGGGCTCCTTACGAGGCGGCCGCCGGTCCGTTCGCCATCATCGCGTTCTACACCGTCGTGTACATGGCCTCGATGGTCAGCTTCTCCGTGTACCTGTCCACCGCCCGCCCCGAACTGCAGCGCGGATTCACGCTGCTGCGGGCGACTCTCCTGGTGATCGCCATCTACCCGTTGTCGCAGGCTTTCGGCCCGGTCGGCGCGGCGACATCCATGATCGGAGCCCTCCTCCTGGCCATGATCCTGCAGATCTACAACCTCAAGCGGGTCATCGGCTTGACGTTCGGCGCCTATCTCGGAACCCTGCGGGGAGGCGTCCTGGCGTCGCTCGTCGTCGGCGTCCTGACCTGGCCGCTCGGACTGCTCGAGATGCCGGACCTCGCCCTGGCCGGGCTGTCGGTTCTCCCTCTGCTGGGGGTTTGGGGCTGGTTGATCATGCGCGAACGCGCCGAGATCCGGTCACTTCGGGCCAAACCAGCGGCTGCCAAGCCACCGGTTCCAGACGCTCCCGCGGCTCCGGAGTCTGCCGCCCCCTGATGGCGAGGACGTCCTTGACGCCTCAGGTGGGGTCGACGGCCGTCCCGTCCGACCACACATTGTCGCGCCATTCGTTGCCGGGAGCGGCAGGGTCGTAGGACGCGATCGGGCCCCTGTTGCCGCAAGTGCCGTTCTCGCCACGCATGAAGACGTTGCCGATGAAGCGGATCTTGTTGGTGCCCTTGGCGAACTCCTTGCTCTCCGACGAGCCACCGTAGGCGCAGAACGTCGACGTGCCGCCGTAGAACACGTTGTCTTCGATCAGATTGTTCTGGACGGGTGCCGTACCCCCGTAGCCGGTCAAACCGGCCGAACAGCCCGACTCGGGCGGGATCCGGGGCGCGTCACAGGTGATCCGGTTGCGGCGGATGGTCGTGTTCTGGCTCATCCGGATACCACTCAGATGCGCCTTCCCCGCAGGGTCCCCGGCCTGACCGTGCACCCAGGAATCCTCGATCAGGCAGTCCTTCTCGCAGTACATCGAACGACGACCCCCGACAACCTCTACGCGTTGAGCGGTGAAGTTGCCGTTGCCGAGGCCGGTGTCCATGGTCACGCCCGCATCGACCACGCTGTCGGAAATGGCGAACGAGAATCCGTTCTCGGGTTGCTGGACCGACACGTTGCCGTTGATCTTGGACCTGGTGATGACCACACCCGTCGTCCGGATGCGCAGCCTGCAGTTGACCACCTTGGCATCGATGACGGTGCCGGCCGCGGTGATGGTGCAAGGCCCGGTGTAGGCGGTCAGCACCGTGCCCGCGGGCACTCCCGTCGTCTTCTCGTCGGGCACCTGCTTGGGCGTGGTCCTGGTGGTGGTCGGTGCTGGGGTCCCAGTGGGCGGGGCGCTCGCAGGAGTTTCGGCCGCCGGTGCGGTGCATCCCGACACGATCAACACCGCGACTGCGAACACAGCCGACAAGCCCCCAATACGCCTCATTCATCAAGTCAACCCGATGCCCTGTCGCCCTTCAAGGCCGGCCCTGCTGGGATGGACACCGGTTGCCTCGTGTCAGGGGCCATCACTGGCAAGTCGGCCCATTTCTCGCAGGACCGCGGGTGCGGGCATCGGCGGTGAGTCGACTCCGGACATTGACCGGTGTGAGGGGCGCGCCTACAGTCAGCAACTCAGAAGGAGGTGTATCCCGCATGGTCGTGGCGCGCCCCGATGTCTCCATCATCATCGTCAACTGGAACACCCGCCAGTATCTTCTCGACTGCATCGAGTCCCTACTGGCACAGACCCACCGCGCGACCCTCGAGATCATCGTGGCCGACAACGGGTCTCACGACGACTCGGCCGAGGCGCTCAAAGACGCCCATCCCGATGTGACGCTCATCGAGAACGGGGCGAACCTCGGCTTCGCCAAGGCGAACAACATCGGCTTCAGGGTCGCAACCGGAAGGTACCTGTGCCTGGTGAACACCGACGTCATCGCGTTGGACGGCGTTGTCGACAAGCTGATGGATTACATGGATGCCAACCCGGGCGTCGGCGTCGCGGGCCCCCGCACAGTGACACGTGAGTTGGAGTTGCGCCAGAACTGCCGCCGGTTCCCGAATCTCGGCAACGCGGCGGGCGACTACCTGATGCTGAAGCGCCTGTTTCCCGGGCGTTTCGCGGGCCGCACCCTCAAGGCCGCCACATACGCACAAACCCACGACGCCGAAGTGCTGTCGGGTTGCTTCATGATGGTCCGCCGCGAGGCGTTCGACCAGGTGGGGCCTCTGGATGAGGACTTCTTCTTCTACGGCGAGGACACGGACTGGTGCAAGCGGTTCCACGACGCGGGGTGGCGGGTGGTGTTCCTCGCCGAGGCCGAGGCCATCCACTTCGGGGGCGGCAGCAGCAAGGCCCGCCCCGTGGCTTACTACCTCACCAGGGAGAAGGCCGACATGATCTATTGGCGCAAGCACCACCCCCCTGCTGAGCGGGCCGGGTATGCGGCGATGAAGATCGCCTACCATCTGGCGTGCACCGCGGCCTGGCTGCCGCTCACGCTGGTGCGCCGAGACGAACAGTCGGCGCTCAAACTGCGCGGCCATGCGGCCAGCCTCGTCTGGCTGACCACGCGCCGGTCCTTGTCGTCGTAGGCGGGTTCCCGGTCAGACGTCGTTCCCGTCGCCCTGCGTGAGCAGCCAAGCATGCTTGTCGTGAACCAGGGGGTCCGGGTGATCGGGGCTCAGCAGGAACGGGATCTTGGCGCGCGGGATCGCCAGCCCCGACAGGACGAGCCTGCGGTCGAGCCAGGTGCCCCGGATCGACCACGCCTCGACCAGCGCACAGCCCAGCCGGCGGGAGTGGTCCACGGCGATTCGTAGGAGCAACCGGTGGATTCTCGCATCCTGGGCGGGCGCCACGATGTCGACGATCTCGCCGACGGGAATGCCGTGCCGGGTCGTGGTTTTGAGCACGACAATCCCCCGCAGGAGACCGTCCCGCCGGAGGCCGTACACCGCGTAATGGTCGGGGTTTTCGACATACCTCCAGTTGAGGTACGCCGCGTCCCGGACGATCGCGACCCCGTACCCCTCGCCGACCTCTGCCCACAGCGCGTCCGCCTCCGCGTCGAACGCAGCAAGTTCTGCGACCGTCCAGCCTGCCGGCAACCGTGTTGGGCCCGCTGCACGTCTCTTGACCCTTCCCAGCGGACCGGCCACCCGGCCGAGGGCGGGGCGCATCGCCGCGGCCACCGCCGGAACGTCGAGCATGCGCGTCCGGTACACGAGTTCGAAATCCTCGCTGTAGCCCCACTTGTTCTTGAAGATCGGGTACGAGTTGGGTGAGGGTGTCACGTACCAGCCGTCCACGCCCGCCTGTCGCGCCATGGCGAAGGCCCGATCGCAGCACTTCTTGATCAACCCCATCCCCTGGTACTCGGGGTCGGTGAACATGTCCATCGTCTTGCCCATCAGGCGCCGACGGCCGTCCACCTGCATGACCTTCGGGGCAACGGCGAATGAGCTCACGATCCGATCTCCGTGCCGCGCGAGGCAGCCCATGGCAGCGCCGGCCGGGTTGGCGAAGTACATCCACCGGTAGTAGGCGGGGCTCTTGTCGCGAAGGTGCAGATCGCGGCCGTCGCCGCTCATGGCCGTGATGAGTTGCGAGATGCCCTCAAGATCGTCCGCCGAAAACGTCTCGAACTCGATCTCCCCGACCACCCGTTCTCTGCTCGCTGCGTCCACGTTGCCTCCTGAGGCCATGCCGTGACCGGGCTCGGTCGCTGCTCGGAGCATACGGATGTCCCACCACGGCCCTCAAGGGCCATTCCGGCCGCCAAACACCGGCCCTATAGTGAGCCGCACGACTTCCGGCCGTAGGAGGCAGCACGTGTCCGACTGGATTCCTGGCTTTCTCGCCGTCGTTCGCCAGGCGGGGGCACCGGCCGTGCCGGATCTCAAGTCCGCTTTGGGTCTGCTCGGGCTGACGGGCGCCTCGGTCGTCGAGACGCCGCGGCTGGCACTGGCGACGTGGGGGCTGGGCCCCGACCGCCCGACACCGGGTCACCCCCTCCTGCTGAGCGGCACCAACTGGTCGAACGAGGAGGGCGTACCGAGCGGTGCCCGACTGAGCGAATGGCTGGCGAGCCGCGACCAGGCTGGACTGGGGTCCATGCTCCCCCCGTTTGCGGCGCTCGGCGCCACCGACGAAGGGGTTGTACTGGCCTCCGACCAGATGGGGTTTCGGCAACTCTTCTCCCGTCAGGGGTCCGGGTGGCTCGGGTTGTCCACCTCGGCGCGGGCGCTGGCCGCACTGCGCGAAACGAAGTTCGACACCGCGGCGCTTCAGATGCAGAGCCTGCTCGGCTGGCAACTCGGGCAGCGCACCCTGTACGAAGGCGTCGCCAAACTCGAGCCTGGCGCAATCGTGACGGTCACCGACAACGTCGAATGGGCGGTGGACGACACACCAGAGGTCGAGCCCCTGACACTGGACGAGGCGACCCGCCGAGCTACCCGGCTGCTCCGGGAGTTCCTCGAGCGCTATCTCGATTCCCACCCCGACCCCACACTGCAACTGACGGGCGGGCAGGACTCCCGGCTGGTGCTCAGCGCGATCCCTCCAGCGAGACGACGCGGCCTGAAGGTGCTGACGATGGGCTCACCCGGGACGCCCGACGTCGACGTCGCCGCCCGCATCGCCGCTCGTTACGGCATGATCCACTCCGTCCAAGGTCTGGAGGGGCTGACCCGGCTCTCCCCCGCGGAATGTTTCGCCAGAGCTTGCGCGGCCGCGGAGCGTCTGGACGGCATGGCGGACCCGATCGCAAAGGCGGCCACGCTCTGGGCGGAGGAACGCTTCGAACAGGGACCGCGCCTCGCGGGGTTGGGGGGCGAGATCGCCCGCGGCTTCTACTATCTGGGCCGAGTTCGCCGCACACCGGTCACCCGCGCTCGCTCGGAACGACTCGCGGCGTGGCGGATGTTCGCCAACGAGACGGTGGAAGCCGCTGCACTGGACCCGAGGTTCGTGGCGGCGGCGAGGCCGGCGTCACTGGAAGCGGTGCATCGGATTCTCGCGAGCGCCGAACCTGACGACTGGTACCGCGCGACGGACGAGTTGTACTTCCGCCACCGGATGCAACGCTGGGCGGGGCTGAGCGAGTCGGCGGTGTGCTTCGACCGGCAAATCGCCAACCCGATGCTCGATGGAGGCTTCATCGCGATCGCGCGCGCCCTCGACCCCCAGGACAAGGCCGGCGCGGTGTTCCTGGCGCGGGTGCAGGTGGAACTCGACGCGGAGTTGGCGGCAATCCCCCTGGACAACCGGCCCCCGCCTGCCCAACTGGCGCGTCCCGGCCTGGCGGGCTGGGCGAGGCAGCAACGGTCGACCGGCATGCGGCTGGTCCGCAAGCTGCGTCAACGGGCGGCACGCGGCACCCTGCCCCCCGCGGGTGGCGCCGCACTGGCGTCCGGGATCGTGCGCCACCTGCAGTCGGCCCCCGAAACGCTTGATCCCTTGCGGGGGCTGGGGGTGTTCGCAGAATCGTGGTTGGACGAACTGGCGTCCGGGCGGGTGACCGCACAACCGGCGACCCTGGCGTTCGTGGTCAATCTGCTCGCCGCCTCACCACCACGCCGCCAGCCGGCCAGCGCCGCTGCGCAAGCACCGGTCACCGCTTGACCACCGCTCCCGGGTGAGCCATGCTCGGCCACAGCAGAAGACGAAGCCGAGTCGGGGGGGCCATGCCGCGCACGCACGAGCTGGACCGAATCCTCCGCGATCGAATGTGCCTGGGATGCGGCGCCTGCGCCTTCGTGGGCGAGTCGGCCGGGGTCAAGATGGTCGATTTCCCCGATGTAGGCCGCAGGCCGACGTGGACGGGGGAACTCCCCCTCACCGTCAAGGACGCGATCGTGGCCGTCTGCCCTGGGATCGCCGTCGAAGCCCCGGCCGCCTCGCTGCCCCGGCCGCGAGATCCTGCCGAACTGGTGGTGGGCCCCACCAAGGCGATCTGGGAAGGCTGGGCCAGCGACCCGGACACTCGCCGGGAGGCCTCGTCCGGCGGAGCAGTGTCCGCACTGGCCGCCTATGCCGTGGAACGACTCGGCATGGCGCTCGTCCTCCACACGGGTATGGACCCGCTGCAGCCATGGTTGAACCGCACCACCACCAGTGCCGACGTGGCAGGCCTGGTGGCAAACGCAGGGTCACGCTACGCCCCGTCCTCACCGGTCGAGGCGCTCCGCCTGATCGAGGAGAGCGACCGCCCCTGCGTCTTCATCGGAAAGCCCTGCGACGTAGCGGCCGTAGCCAAGCTACGGGTCACGCGCCCTGCACTCAACCGGAATCTGGGGCTCGTACTGAGCTTCTTCTGCGCCGGTACCCCCACGACTGCTGCCACCCTGCGCCTGGCCGGTTCGCTGGGCTTCGAGCAGCCGGACGAGATCGCCGACCTCAAGTACCGAGGCGACGGGTGGCCCGGGGAGTTCTCGGTGAAGGACCGCTCCGGCCGCGAGGCGTCCTTGACCTACGAGGAGTCCTGGAGCGCACTGGCACGGCGCCAGCGCCAACTGCGGTGCCAGTTGTGCCCCGACGGGCTGGGTGAGTTGGCCGATGTGACCGGTGGCGACGCTTGGCACCGCAAGCAGGAAGGGACCGACGGCATCTCGGTGATCTTGGCGCGCACCGACCGAGGCCGCCGCATGGTCGAGGGCGCGATCAGAGACGGGTACCTCACCGCGACCCCCAGCGACGCCAAGAAGGTAGTCCAGGGGCAAGGGCTCGTCCGGAGACGCCGCCTGGTCGGCGCCCGCATTCTGGCGCTGCGCGCGTTCGGACGCCTCACTCCGCGGTTCCGCGGTTTCCACCTGACTGCCGCCGCGGCCCAGGAAGGACCAGTGGCGATCGCCAAGGAGTTCGCCGGCATGGTCAAGCGGATCTGGACACGGGGCTATCTGCGGCCCGAGCCCAGGAACTGAGGAGGCTGGAATGGACGTTTCGGAACTCGCACTCTGGCTCTACGGACAAAGGCGGGGGGCGGCACGAGCGGCCGCCGTCAAACTGGTCATGGCCACCGAAGGGGGCGAGTTCGAATCGTCCACGCTCCGCGAGATCTTCCGACGCTTCCACGGTGTCGATGTCGGTCTCTACACCCATGGCGGGTGCTTCGTCCCACATTCATTCGGGCGGGGCACGACGATCGGACGCTACTCGTCGATCGCCCGGACGGCGTTCGCCGCCACGCTGAACCACCCGATGGACCGCAAGTCCATGCACGGCTACTTCTTCAACCCGAACCTCGGTCTTACCGACACCGAACGCGTTTACAGCCCCCTGGAGATCGGACACGATGTCTGGCTGGGCCACAACTCGATCATCCAGCCCGGCGTCGGCAAGATCGGCACCGGTGCGGTGGTCGGTGCCGGCGCGGTCGTCTTCAAAGACGTGCCGCCTTATGCCGTCGTGGTCGGTAACCCGGGGCGAGTGGTGCGGTACCGATTCAAGCCCGAGACCATCGAGACGCTGCTCGCCGAGGAATGGTGGAAGAAGGACATAGCCGCACTGAGGACCGAGATCTCCGCCTTCACGCGACCTCTTGAGGACGCGAGCGCCGAGGACGAGTTCAGCAGTTCCGCGTCCTGAAGCCCGCCACCTGGGGCGTGTCTTGGGGATGCCTGGAAGCTAGTGACCTCAACCCCAACCTGCTATTGACTTTTCCCTTGTGTGACAGGGCAAACCCCGGACGACAGGGGCACATTCGCGCATAAAGCTGAGAAACTCCTCAGAAATAACCTATGATCTTCTTATGGATCCGGTGAGATCCTGGCTTCGGACGCGCTACATGTCGGCCGCCGGAGCCTCCCCCCCGGTTTCGACATGGAAGGATCACTCCCACATGGGTAACCCCCTGCCGCTCACGGCGGCCCACTCTAACCGTCCCCGGTGGGCACGACGCGTGGCTGTCGTTGCCACCGCGCTCGTCACCCTCCCCGCTCTCCCCTCTCTCGCCGCCGCAGCCCCGGTGGCCGAGGCCGCTCCCCCCGCTGTCCCGGCGGTTGCCGCCACCCCCACCGTGTCACTGATGGCTGCGCAAGGCATCGCGCCCGTCGGAACCACGGTCACCGCCCGCGCCCGGGTCGCTCCCGCGGTGAGCGGCGCGACGGGCTTCGTCGAGGTCTGGCACGGCGGAGACTTCGTACGCGTCCAACAAGGGGTAACGAATTCGCTCGGCGGGTTCACGCTGCCCCTCAGCTACGGGGCCGGGACGCCCGGCACCTATACGTTCCGACTCGGAGCCACCGTCAACGGGACCACGGGGCGCACGCCGTCCTTCACGGTCACGCGGACCCCTTCGCTGGCACTCCTGTCAGCGAAGAACCAACTCACGGTCGGCTTCACGGGCACCGCACGCGGCGGGCTCAACCCCGCGCAGACGGGACGCACCGGATTCGCGGAAGTCTGGTACGGAACCCGGTGGGCGCGCATCTCGTCGGCGGTGACCAACTCCGCCGGCGTCTTCACCGTCCCGCTCAGCTACGGTGTGAATTCCGCCGGCACCCACACGTTCCGGCTGGGTGCGACCACTGGCACCGGCAACGTCTATTCGCGGCAGTTCGCGGTGACCCGCCGCACAGAGTCGCCGACGCCGGCGCCTGTGTCGGGTGGGTGGCCGAACGCGGCTAATACCGGTGTGCCGACGGGTACTGTCCTGACCCCTTACACGGGCCCGACCACGATCACGGCAGACAACACCGTGATCGACGCCAAGACGGTCAACGGCACCCTGCGGATCATGGCCAACAACGTGCGCATCACCCGCTCGGTCATCAACGGCGGCGTCAGCGTGCGCTACGCCACTGACGGCTCGTTCAGCATCTCCGACAGCGAAGTCCGCATCCAGAACTACCTGGGAACCGGACTCGACCGGCACAACTTCACCGCCAACCGCGTCGAGGTCACCGGCGGCCGCAGGTCGATCTACTGCGAGACCAACTGCACCATCGAGAACTCCTGGGTGCACGGACAGGCCTTCGACCCCGACGGCCAAGCCCACATGAGCGGCATCCGGATGAGCCAGAACACCACCATCCGGCACAACACCATCACCTGCGAAGGCCGCCGCACCCCGCCCGAGTCCGGCTGCTCGGCCGGCCTCACCGGCTACGGCGACACCGCTCCGGTCCGTAACAACCTCATCGAGAACAACCTGTTCATCGGTGGCACCTCCACGATGTGCGCCTACGGCGGCTCCTCAGCGAGCAAGCCCTACGCGTCCCAGGCCGGTAACATCCGCTTCATCAACAACGTGTTCCGTCGCGGCCCCAGCGGGCACTGCGGCAACCTCGGCACCATCGCCTCCTTCGACTCCAGCGCCCCCGGCAACGTCTGGACCAACAACCTCTTCGACGACGGCACCCCCGTCCGCCCATGAGGTAAAACACCACAAGTGCCCCCGCCCACCAGCGGGGGCACTTGCCATTTCCGCGTC
>WBZS01000124.1_pt1 | contig 149842 bp, 147 predicted proteins | sample 5204201 | NCBI WGS metagenome assembly WBZS01 (sample SAMN12344357, study PRJNA552823) | activated sludge metagenome | biome: Activated sludge suspended growth; feature: Nitrification reactor; material: Wastewater; isolation source: activated sludge from nitrification reactor of wastewater... | reverse complement strand
CTCACCGCCGTGATCACCAGCCTCGCTAACCCCATCAGCCCAGAGTCGGGTTGCCGATCACCCGAGACACCGGTTTCCGATCACTTGAGACATGGTTTCCTATGTCATGAGCCAGGACACTGTCGGAGGCTCTCGCTCGACCGTGAGGGAACGATGCCACGCCTGCGCAGCAAGTGGGAACTGATGATCGAACGCGACCCCGGACACTCCCAGCGGTACATCGACAGGTTCAAGATGATGGCCGGGCAGGGCGCGGATCTGCTGGGCGAGGCCAGGTTCATGGACGCCATGCTCCCGCCGCGGTCGCGCATCCTGGACGCCGGCTGTGGCCCCGGACGGCTCGGCGGCGAACTGGCCCGACGAGGGCACACGGTGGTGGGGGTCGACATCGACCCGGCGCTCATCGCCGAGGCACGTTCGGTGCACCCGGAGGCGACTTGGATCGTCGGCGACCTCGCCGACCTCGAACTCCCGCAGACGGTGCCGAACGAATACGACGGGATCCTGTGCGCCGGCAACGTGATGGGGTTCCTTCATCCCGGCACCCGGCAGGCGAGCCTGGCCGCGATGAACCGGCTGCTGGCGCCGACGGGGCGGCTGGTCGTGGGGTTCGGCGCGGGGCGGGGCTACGAGTTCGACGAGTTCTTCACCGACGCCGCCCAAGCCGGGCTCGACCTGCATCTGCGCCTGTCCACCTGGGACATGCTTCCCTACCCGGGCGAGAGCAACTTCCTGGTCGCGGTGTTCGGCAAGGGCTCAGGCGTCCATCGGTAACGGAGGGGGCGGCGTGAAGCTGGTGCTGTGGCTTTCGCTGGGCGTTGCCGCCCTTGGGGTCACGATCGCCGTGATCGGCGCCGCCGCCATGAGCGATGCGCCGTACTGCGCGGATGCCCCCATGCCTGCCGGCAGCGTGTGCCGCGACACCGACGGCTCCGGCTCGGTGGTTCGTGAACGCCCTTACGAACAGGTGCGCCGGACGGCGTCGAACCTCCGGTTGATCGTCATATCCACGGGAGTCGGCGTCGTTCTCGTCGGCTCGATCGGGGCCATCTTCGCGCTCGCGCAGGGGCCGCGGGACGCGACTCGCGTCGTCCCCCCGCAGCGGCGGTCCTGACCGCTGGATCAGCCGTCGAGGTCGGCGTTAGAGGCGTCGGCCGTGGCCTTCTTCCTGTTCTCGGTCCACCAGTACCCGCCGAGCATGACCACCAGGATCCCGATGCTGAGGTACCAGAGGTACTGGCTGTACTGTTCAACGATTGCTACCGCCGGCTCGCCTAGCAGGTAGCCGAGACCGAAGTAGATGGACGTTGACAGCAGCGACGCGAGGAAGTCGACGATCAGGAATTTCCGGAGGCTCGTGCCTGCCATCCCCAGCACCGCGTAGACGACCCCCGCCGGAATCGGCAGCGGCAGGTAGGTCAGGAAGATGGCGAGGGTCTCGTACTTCAGCGCGATCCGCTCGGCGCGGTCGGTGCGTTTGCGGGCGCGCTTCGACCGTCCCGCCCACATGTCCAGCAGGCCGCGGCCCCACAACTTGCCTGCCCACCAGTAGATCCAGTCGAACTTCATTGCCATCAGGGTCCCGGCGATGAGGGCCACCGGCCACCACGTGTCGCCGGTGGCCGCAAGCGCTCCCACCATCACGATTCCGGTCCGGTAACCGAAGCCCGCCAGCAGGTGTGGCGTGAACCCAAGCATGACCGGCCGCAGCGGCAGCATGATCAGGGCGTAGGCGGCCACGACCATGATCAACGACATACAGACGATGTCCGCACGGGTGGGCTTGTGGCTCCACGGCATCCCTGGCGCCTGCCACCAGTGCTCGGCCTCGGGTTCGGGCGCCGCGTCGACTTCCTGATTCTCGTTGTCGACCGGCTCGGTTTCCTGGCTCGCCCGGGGCGTGGCTGCGGACGGAGCGCTGGGATGAGGCGGGTCCACCGAGGGGTGCGCAGCGGCTTCGTCACTGACCATGCGGCGTAGCCTACTCACGGGCCGAATCGGCAGCCGCCGTCCGGCCGCGGACCCTTGGCAGAAGTGTGCAGACGCTTCTCAGACCGTCCGTCGGGAACCCCCGTTCACCGCAAAGTCGCGGGAGGTTCACCTGGTGGCCGCAATTGCGTCTGTGCCGCACAGGTGGCAGGATGCGAATCAGCCGTCCTGTCGCGGGACTTCCATTACGGATCGTCGGGCACGTACCTGCCCGTGGAAAGGTGTTATTCGACATGACCACGATCTCCTTCAAAGAGGCGACACGGATCTATCCCGGCTCCGAGCGACCGGCGGTCGACAAGCTCACTCTCGATATCGGAGACGGCGAGTTCATGGTGCTGGTCGGTCCTTCCGGCTGCGGCAAGACCACGTCGCTGCGCATGCTGGCTGGCCTCGAAGAGGTCAACTCCGGATCCATCTACATCGGTGAGCGGGACGTGACCCGCCTTCCGCCGAAAGACCGCGATATCGCGATGGTGTTCCAGAACTACGCCCTGTACCCGCACATGACCGTCGCGGACAACATGGGTTTCGCCCTCAAGATGCAGAACGTCCCCAAGGCCGAGCGTGAGCAGCGCGTGCTCGAGGCGGCCAAACTGCTTGGCCTCGAGGAGTTCCTGACCCGCAAGCCGAAGGCGCTGTCCGGCGGCCAGCGGCAGCGGGTCGCGATGGGGCGCGCCATCGTCCGGCAGCCGAAGGTCTTCCTCATGGACGAGCCGTTGTCCAACCTGGACGCCAAACTGCGGGTGTCCACCCGCACCCAGATCGCAGCCCTGCAGAACCGGCTGGGCGTGACCACCGTCTACGTCACCCACGACCAGGTCGAGGCCATGACGATGGGCGATCGGGTCGCCGTCCTGAAGGACGGTCTGCTGCAGCAGGTCGACACCCCGCTGACGCTGTACGACAAACCCGCCAACCTGTTCGTGGCGGGCTTCATCGGGTCGCCGGCCATGAACCTGATGTCCGGCGAAGTGACCCCCGAAGGCGTCCGGATCGGCGACAACGTCGTCCCGGTTTCGCGTGAGGTGCTCGCCAAGGCACGAGACGAGACGTCCCTCACGATCGGTGTCCGACCTGAATCCCTTCATGTCAGCACCGACGGGGGCATCCCGGTCGAGGTCGCGGTCGTGGAGGAACTGGGCGCCGACGCCTACCTGCACGGCACGCTGGCGATCGACTCCGACCTGGACCTCATGTCGGCGCCGCAGGTCGTGGCCCGGGTGCCGGCACGCGGCATTCCCGAGAAGGGCAGCAAGGTGCGACTGGCGGCCGAACCCGACCGGATTCATGTCTTCTCGTCCAGGACCGGCGAACGCCTTTCCTAGCCTGATTGAGAAGGGCGTTGATTTGACCCGGAAGCCGCCCACCCGCACACAATGGTCGAGTGCCTCGCTTCCTGTCGTCTCAGCCTGACGCACGGTTGATCCCACTGCCGTGGGCGACGCCGCTGGCCGAGTGGCCGGGCGACCACCTCGTGGCGCTGCCCCGAGGCATCTCGCGGCACGTCGTCCGCTTCATCCGGGTGGGCACCTCGGTGTATGCGGCCAAGGAAGTGGTCGAGCCCATCGCCCTGCACGAATACCGCCTGTTGCACGACCTGCACCGGCTTCGCACCCCTGCGGTCGAGCCGCTGGGGGTTGTGACCGAGCGACGCTCCGCCGACGGCGCCGAACTCGAGTCGGTGCTGCTGACGAGGCATCTGCAGTTCTCGCTGCCCTACCGGTCGCTGTTCTCGACCGGCGTGCGCCAGGACACCGTGAGCAGGCTGCTGGACGCGATGGTCGTGCTACTGGCGCGGCTACATCTGATCGGCTTCATGTGGCGCGACGTGTCGTTGTCGAACATCCTGTTTCGGCGAGACGCGGGCGAATTCGCGGCCTACCTGGTCGATGCCGAGACCGGTGAACTGCACGCGCAACTGACGTCCGGGCAGCGCGAGCACGACCTGTTGATCGCGTTGACGAACCTGTTCGGCGACTTCTCGGACCTCGAAGCCGGCCGTCTGCTGGACGAGTCGCTCGACCCGTTGCAGTTGGTCGAGACAATCGAGACGCGCTACCGCGAACTGTGGGGCGAACTCACCGGCATCGAGGAGTTCAGCGAACGCGAACTCGACCGCATCGAGGGGCGCGTCCGCAGACTGAACGCGTTGGGGTTCGACGTCGCCGAGTTGGACATCGAGACGGTGCCGGGTGGAGAGACGATCCGGATCCAGCCGAAGGTCGTCGACGCCGGACACCACTCGCGGCGGTTGATGCGGCTCACCGGCCTCGACACCGAAGAGAACCAGGCACGGCGCCTGCTCAACGACCTCGACACCTACCGGGCGCGCCGCGGGCTCGGCCACGTGGACGAGGCTGTCGTCGCACACCAGTGGCTGACGGAGTCGTTCGAGCCCGTGATCAACGCGATCCCCGTCGAGTTGACCGGCAAGCGCGATCCGGCGCAGATCTACCACGAGGTCCTCGACTACCGCTGGTACCAGTCGCAGCGCGAAAACCGCGAAGTGCCGCTCATCGACGCGACCCACGGGTACATCCACGACGTGCTGACGTCCCTCCCCGATGAGGACATGTCCCCCGACAACCTGCGCATGATCGACGATCGCACCCCAGTCAACCCCCTGGACCCTTCGCAGGGGTACGAGGACGGCGACCCGTCGCCCTACGACCCGTGGGAGGACGCCGCGGACGAACCGGAGACCTCCGGGGTGTTGGACATGGACACCCTCCGGCGCCTGCGACAGAAACCGAACCGGTTGCCGGGCGAATGAGTTCATTTCGGCGGTGCATACTTCCACTGACCCCCCAAAACGGCCCTCGGTGAAAGCCCACACCGCTCAAATGACGGCCCGTTGCGTCGGCCCTTCGCGTCGGGCGTGCCGCCGAGCGCATCCAGTCTCACTCGCTGCGCTCGCTCGACGGCCAGTCCCATCCGCGCTCGCTCACGGCACGCCCGACGCGAAGGTCCACTCGGCTGCTTGGTGCGTCTATTGGCACACCCGAGGGTGACCTGTTTGTGTACCGGTCTCTGGCTGGTACAACTGCCCGCATGCCTGATCGGGATCTCGCACGTGCCCGGCTTGTCGCACAGGGGCTGCTCACACGGCCGTTCGCGACTCCCGCCGCTGCCGTGGCCGCGGCTGGTGCCATGCAAGGGCAGGATCTGCCCGGGGTAATGGCGTCGGCGGCACTGCGGACAGCGGGGGGATCGATCGGCGAAGTCGTCGGCGATCTCGACGCAGGCAGGATCGTCAGGGGCTACCCAATGCGCGGAACGGTGTTCCTCATGTCCGCCGCCGACCTGACGTGGGTCAGCCAGTTGTGCAACGCGAACGTGCTGCGGGCGGCCGTGAAGCGGCGTGGCCAACTCGGGCTGAACGACCGGATGGTCGACCAGGCACGGGACATCGCCGCCGCGGTCCTCGGCGCGGATCCGCGGGGCCTTCCCCGTTCCGACCTCTTCGCTCACTGGGAGCGGGCGGGCATACCGACGGACTCCGGCCGCGGCTACCACGTGCTCGCTCACCTCATCGGGCACGCGGCGGTCTGCTTCGGGCCCTGGAACGGATCGGACCAGAACGTCGTACTGGCAGCCAACTGGCTACCCCCCGGCACCGATCTCGAGAGCCGGTTCAACGGCGACCGGATCGCCGCCGTCGCCCACTTCCTGCGCGCCTACCTGACGAGCCACGGGCCGGCGACGATCCGGGACTTCGCGTGGTGGACGAAACTCCCGCTGACAGAGATTCGCAAGGCCCTTCCCCTGATCGTGGGCGAACTCGAAACCGACGGCGCCGCCGAACCCAGCTACTGGCGTCCGGGGCTGCTTGACGAGACGGCGGCCCTCGGCAAGGCCACCGGCCGGCCGCTCCTGCTGCCGGGCTTCGACGAGTTCATCCTCGGCTACGCCGACCGCTTGTTCGCGATGACGCAGGCCGAGCACCAACTGCTGGTCCCTGGCAACAACGGCGTGTTCGGCCGGTCGGTCATCATCGGCGGCGGCGTGCACGGCGTCTGGAAACGCGGCGGACGTCCAGGCAAGCGCACGCTCGACATCGCCGAGTTCCGTCCCATCGCAAAGACCAATCGCGCAAAACTGGATCGCCTCTTCTGGGCATTCCCGTTCACGAGCGAGTGAGGGCCACCGTCCGGGAAGCCTTAGACTCACTCGGGTGAGTTTCCATCTGTACGACACGGTCAGGCGCAAGGTGAGCGAGTTCGTCCCGGTCGAGCCGGGCCGGGTATCGATTTACCACTGCGGCATGACCGTGGACGCCTCCCCCCACCTGGGGCACATCCGCAAGGAGGTCGTGTTCGACGTCCTGCGCAGATGGCTCACCTACTCGGGTTACGACGTCAATGTCGTCGCGAACGTGACCGACATCGACGACAAGATCCTCGCGAAGGCCGCCGCCCTCGGCGTCCCGTGGTACGCCCACGCCTACCACTACGAGCGCGAACTGCACGCGGCCTACTCCGCTCTGGGCTGCACACCGCCGACGTACGAGCCGCGTGCGACCGGGCACATCCCCGAGATGATCGAGTTGACCGAGACCCTCATCGAACGCGGCCACGCCTACGCCGCGCCTGACGGTTCGGGCGATGTCTACTTCGACGTGCGCTCCTGGCCCGCGTACGGGCGCCTGTCGGGGCAGAAGGTCGACGAGATGGAGGCCGCCGCGGACGCCGACCCGCGCGGCAAACGCGACCCCCGCGACTTCGCGCTGTGGAAGGGCAGCAAGGACACCGATCCGACCACTGCGTCGTGGCCGTCGCCGTGGGGGCGCGGCCGTCCGGGCTGGCACCTGGAGTGCTCCGCCATGGCGGGCAAGTACCTGGGCACCGAGTTCGACATCCACGGCGGCGGCATCGACCTGCGATTCCCGCACCACGAGAACGAGTTGGCGCAGTCAACGGCCGCGGGCCACAAGTTCGCCCGGTACTGGATGCACAACGCGTGGGTCACGGCAGCCGGCGAGAAGATGAGCAAGTCGCTGGGCAACACAGCCCGCGTGACCGAGGTCACCAAGCGGTACCCGGCACGCGCTGTCCGGCTGTACTTGGCGGCACCGCATTACCGGTCGGCGGTCGAGTTGTCCGAAACGTCGCTCGACGAGGCGACGGCATCCCTCGCTCGCATCGACTCGTTCCTCGACCGGGCGGGAGCGCGGACGCAGTCGGAACAGCTGCCTGTGCCCGCGGCGTTCGCGGCGGCGATGGACGACGACCTCGGCACCCCCGCCGCCATGGCGACGATCTACCAGACGGTCAAGGACGGCAACCTCGCCCTCGAGCGGGGGGACGACGACGCCGTCGCTGAAGCATTAGGGCTCGTCAGAGGCATGTTGGACGTCTTCGGGCTCGACCCGGCCGCGGACGAATGGGCCGACGGGGGCGGCGGTGACGCCGAACTGAAGCCGGTCGTGGACGGCCTCGTGGCGTCCCTGCTGCGGCAACGGCAACAGGCGCGGGAGCGCAAGGACTACGCGAGCGCCGATGCGATCCGTGACGAGTTGGCCGCGCTCGGCCTCAAGATCGAGGACACCCCGAGCGGCCCCCGCTGGAGCATCGCCTGATGGCCGGCAACAGTCAGCGCCAAGGAGCCGTGCGCAAGCGGGGTAAGGGCATTGGGCAAGGCAACACCGCCGGGTCCGGCGGACGGGTCCGGCGGGGCCTGGAGGGTAAGGGCCCGACCCCGAAGGCAGAGGATCGTCCCTACCACAAGGCGTATCGCAAGGGGCAGGGCAAGCAGGCGCCGGCCAAGGGGGGCGGCTCGCGGGCGAAGCGTACCGGGCGTCCGGGCGCGGGGCCGGAATGGGTAGCCGGGCGCAACCCTGTGCTGGAGGCACTGCAGGCCGGGCTGCCGGTGACCCGCATCTACCTCGCCGACGGGCTCGAACGGGACGACCGTCTGCGCGAGATCCTGCGCATCGCCGCCGACCGCAGCGTGCCGTTAATGCAGGCCACGAGGCTGGAATTGGACCGGTTCACTCAGGGCGCCGTCCACCAAGGGGTGGCACTGCAACTGCCGGCGTTCGAGTACGCATTGCCTGAGGATGTCCTGGACGCAGCGCTGGAGTCGGCCACCGCGCCCCTGGTCGTCGCTCTCGACTCGATCACAGACCCCCGCAACCTCGGGGCGATCGTCCGTTCGGCTGCTGCGTTCGGGGCAAGCGGCGTGATCATCCCCGAGCGGCGGTCCGCCGCGATGACAACAGCGGCGTGGAAGACGTCGGCGGGAGCGGCAGCGCGCATCCCGGTCGCTCGCGCGACCAACCTCAATCGGGCGCTCGCGAAGTTCGCGGCGGCCGGGTTCACGCTGGTCGGGCTCGCTGGCGACGGGGAGTCGGACCTCGCCGAGATCGACTACTCCGACCCGGTGCTGCTCGTCGTCGGCGCCGAGGACACCGGCCTGTCGCGCCTCGTCCGGGAGAACTGCGACTACCTGGCGCGGATCCCGATCGCGTCGGGCATCGAATCACTCAACGCCGGCGTCGCCGCCGGTATCGCGCTCTACGAGGTCAGTCGCGCCAGGGGACTGCCGGGCGGAACCGAGTAGCCGGCCGTCAGCGAAAACCGCCGCGCACCGACCCGGAAAAACCGAATCGGTGCGCGCGCGATTCAGCGCTGCGTCTGGAGATACTCGGCGAACCTGGCGTACCGCTGCTGCCAGATGTCGGCCTGGGACGCGTCCGGCTGGACGACCCTGCGCGCGGGCCGGACCATCTTCTCGACGGCCGTCTCGACGTCCGGCCACATCCCGGCGGCGACCGCCGCCGTGATGGCGACGCCGAGCGTGCCGGCCTCGGGGGCGTCCACGACCTGCAGCGGCGAGCCGAGGGCGTCGGCGTACATCTGCGTCCACAGTTCGCTGTTCGCCGCGCCTCCAGTGAATGTCGCCGCCTCCTCGAGGGGGCCGTAGCCACGCAGTCGCAGGATGTCGTACACGTGACTGAACACGACGCCCTCGTACACCGCGCGCACCATGTGCCGGATGTCGTGGTAGGTCAACAGGCCGATTAAGCCCGCCCGGCCGTCGGGCACCACGCTGCTGCCGTTGATGAAGGGCAGGAAGAACGGGTCGTCCACACTGGGCGTGATCTCGCGGATCATCTCCTCGCACACCCGGTAGATGTCGCCGTCGGTGACCTCGGCTCCTCCGAACCGCTGCAAGGTCGGCTTGAGCACGGACCTCATGAACCACTCGAAGTTGGACACCCCGTTGGGGCTCGCCTCGAGAATGATCCAGGTACCCGGCAACGCGTAGATGCCGGTCAGGAACGGGTCGGCGTCGGCGATCGGTTCGGGCGTGATGAACTCGTTGATGCTCCAGGTACCCGTGACGACAGCCAACTTGTTGGGCTTCACCACGCCGCTGGCCATCGCGGACGCCACCACGTCGACTGCGCCGCCGGCGATCGGAGTGCCCTCCACGAGACCGGTCAGCGCGGCCGCCTCGGCGCTCACTGTGCCGGCGACCTCGATCGAGCCGACCAGCGGCGGCATCTTGTCGTACCACCTGCCGATTCCGAAGTACTCCATGAGTTCGCGGTCGAACTGCTTGGCGTTGATGTCCATGAGCGCGATGATCGAGCCGTCCGACTCCTCGATGGCGGCGACGCCACTCAGCCGGTAGCGGATGTAGTCCTTCGCCAGGAAGACATGGTCGGTCTCGTCGAACAAGTGCGGCTGATGCTTGTCGAACCAGGCCAGCAGCGCTGCGGGCTGTCCCGCGTACACGGTCGAGAGCGTCTTCCTGCGCACGGCTTCGTCATGATCCGGACGGGAGTGCCACTCGTCCACGACCGCCTGCGCGCGCCCGTCTGTCGAGATGATGCCCGGCCACGGCGCGCTGCCGTCGGCGCGGCTGAGGTAGATGCCGTTGCCATGGCCGGTGAGTGCCACCGCGACGATGTCGGCCGGGTCCACACTGGCGTTGGAGATGCAACCGCTGATGGCATCGATGTTCGACTGCCAGAACGCTTCGGTGTCGCGCTCGGTCCACAAAGGATGGGGCGTCAGGGTCGGCACCTTGAAGGACGACGTCCCGACCAGGTTCCCCGTCTCGTCGTACAGGCAGGCCTTGGTGACCGTGCCCCCGTTGTCGATTCCCATGACGTACTTGGCCATTGCTCCTCCAAACACTTCGGTGTGCTGACGTTGCTGACCACCATCATGTCCCGGTATCACGTCGCTCGCAGCCCTTCGAAACTCCTATAGGTTTGGATTGCCCGATCAAGGAGGTACCCGTGGCCGATCTTGCCGCGACCGCATCCAGCGTCTATCAGCAGGCGCTCAGCATCATCGAATCCGTCGAACCCCGCGTCGCCGCTGCCACTAGGCAAGAACTGGCCGACCAGCGCGGCTCGCTCAAACTGATCGCGTCCGAGAATTACGCATCCCTGCCCGTGCTCCTCACGATGGGAACCTGGCTCTCCGACAAGTACGCCGAGGGCACCGTCGGCAAGCGTTTCTACGCCGGCTGCCAGAACGTGGACGCGGTGGAGAGCCTCGCTGCCGAACACGCGCGTGAACTCTTCGGCGCCGACTACGCGTATGCCCAGCCTCATTCGGGGATCGACGCGAATCTCGTCGCCTACTGGGCGATCCTGGCCAAGCACATCGAGTCCCCCGCGCTGGAACGCTTGGGCGCCAAGACCGTCAACGACCTGACCGAGGCCGACTGGGAGGAACTGCGCAGCACCTTCGGTAAGCAGCGCGTCATGGGCATGGCGCTGGACGCCGGGGGTCACCTCACGCACGGGTTCCGGCACAACATCTCGGGCAAGATGTTTCACCAGCGGTCCTACGGCACCGATCCCCAGACACAACTCATCGACTACGACAAACTGCGGGCCAGCGTGCGCGAGTTCAAGCCGCTGATCCTCGTGGCCGGCTACTCGGCGTACCCGCGTCGGGTCAACTTCGCCAAGATGCGTGAGATCGCCGACGAGGCGGGCGCGGTGCTGTTCGTCGACATGGCCCACTTCGCCGGTTTGGTCGCGGGCAAGGTGTTCACCGGCGAAGAGGACCCGATTCCCTACGCCGACGTCGTCGCCACCACCACCCACAAGTCACTGCGCGGCCCGCGCGGTGGCCTGCTGCTGGCAACCGCGGAGTACGCCCCGTACATCGACCGGGGCTGCCCGATGGTCCTCGGCGGCCCGCTGGGCCACGTGATGGCCGCCAAAGCCGTCGCGCTCGCCGAAGCTCGCACGCCCGAGTTCCAGAACTATGCCCAGCGCGTCGCCGACAACGCGAAGACCCTGGCCGACGGTCTGCTGCGGCGAAACGTCAAACTCGTCACCGGCGGCACGGACAACCACATCGTCCTGCTGGACGTGAGCAGCTTCGGAATCACCGGTCGGCAAGCCGAGACCGCGCTGCTCCAGGCAGGCATCGTGACGAATCGCAATTCCGTTCCTGCCGACCCCAATGGCGCCTGGTACACCTCCGGTATCCGGCTCGGGACGCCGGCGCTCACCTCGCGTGGATTCGGGGCGGACGAGTTCACGCGCGTCGCCGACCTGATCGCCGACGTCCTGGAGGGGGCCGCACCGGCGACGACGCCCGCAGGGACCCCTTCGAAGGCTAACGTGGACTTGGCTGCCGGACTCGCCGAGCGCTCCCTGGCCTCTGCTGCGGAGTTGCTCAGTGCCAACCCGCTGTACCCGGACCTGGAACTCTGAGGACGGCTGCGCCCCCTGTTAGCGGGCAGCAGTGCCCCGCACCGCCGCAGGAAGTGAGGTTGCGATGTCTCAGCAACAGCCCGGTTGGCCACAGGGGCGTCCGGACCCTCGGTTCGGGCCCCCTCCTCAAGGGGGCTGGCCGCCCCCACCGCAGAACGCCTGGCCGCAGCCGCCGCAAGCTGGACGTCCGCCCGCCGGTTTCGGCAGCCGGCCCGGTGGCGGCTTCGGGCCGGCACCGTTCGGGCCGCCGCCTGGCGGGTACCCCCCGCCCGGTTATGGGTGGCAGGGGCCTCCCCCCGGCTACGGTGGCCCCGGGTTCCCGCCACCGCCGCCGCCGCGGGGTCCTGGCTATGGGTGGTCTCCGCCGCCCCCGCCTCGCAAGTCGGGTGCGGCGAACATCGCGCTGATTGCCGTGCTCGTCGTGTTGCTGGGAGTCGGGGGGGTGATAGTTGCGGGCTGGTTGACCAAGCCTGTTGACGTCTCCCAGAACACACCTTCTGTGACCGCCGCGCCTCCACCCAGCACCACGGCACCGCCCACACCACCGCCCAGCACCACCGCACCGCCCACACCACCGCCCAGCACCACCGCACCGCCCACACCACCGCCCAGCACCACCGCACCGCCCACACCTCCACCCAGCACCACCGCACCGCCCACACCTCCACCCACGACCCCACGTCCGACGCCGACGCCGCCACAACGGACTTACCAGAACGACAACTACCGGGTGCCCAACATCAACCGGAAGCCGGGGCCGGCCCCGGCGCCGCAAACCTGGGAGCAGGCCGATCGCCTGATGGCGGCAAACGCGATCTACGCTCGCAGTGCTCCGGCCCCCGTGCGGTGCGCGGCGTCCAACATCAACGCCATGACTTCGACCAACGCCCAACGCACCAAGTACCTCAACGATCTGACTGCCTGCCTGATGCGCGTGTGGGCGGTAACGCTCTCACAGGCGGGTTATTCGATGCACCGGCCGAGTGTGACCATGTACTCGGGCCCGTTCCAGTCGGCGTGCGGCAGGATCGAGGACACTTACAACGCCTTCTTCTGTAGCGGTGATCAGCAGATCTACTGGGGGGTGAACCTGGCTCGAATATTCGCCCCGCAGCGACAGACCACCCGCTTGGTCTTCGACTACGTGTTGGGGCACGAGTTTGGGCACGCAGTCCAGTTCCGCACTGGCATCCTGGCCAGCGCCAACGCCTATCGCGCACGGTATGGCATCGAGTCGCCGCAGGCGCAGACCTACAGTCGCCGCGTGGAACTTCAGGCGGACTGCCTGGCAGGCATCTTCATGAACTCGATCGCGCTCTCGCGCGGCTACAGCGCCGCCGATCGGCGGTTGCACGTGCAACTTGCTGGTGACATCGGCGCCGCGCCGGGCGGCAGCCACGGCATACCGGCGTCCCGCCGGACCTGGACGACGAGGGGCCTCGCCACTGTCCGCATCGGACAGTGCAACACCTTCTCCGCGCCGGCGGCCCAGGTCCCGTAGGCGCTGGGCCCCGGCTGAACCGCCGCGTCCCACACACAGTTGGGCCCCGCACCCGAAGGTGCGGGGCCCAACTGCTGCGTCACCGGCGGAAGAGGTTGCCCTCGACAGTGGTGATGAAGTTGCGGATCGAGTCGGGCAGATCCTGCAGGTGCCAGGACTCCGGCGCGTGGTACCAACTCAGATCTGTGGGATCGGCCACTCCGTTGTCGTCGTCGGCAGCGACGAGGGCGGAAAGCCACCGGTCCTGACCGCCGAGAACAACGGCGTAGGGCAGGATCTCGGAGATCTCGCGGTATTCCTGCCCAGCGGGCATCTCGTCGGTCGGGTGGCTCAGCAGGCTGGAGCGCAGAGCCATGAGGCCTGCCAGAACAGAGGTGCCGCTCGAGGTGCGGGCGGGCATTCCCTGAGCCACGAAGACCAGTCCCAGTGCCAGCGCGATGAGTATCAGTCCCGCGAGGCCGAAGGTGGTGAACGCGACGAGAAGAATCGTCGCGACGATGGCGGTACCCAAAGCGATCCAACCGATGCGACCCCAGGTGTTCCTCGTGTCATCGGGACGCTTGGCGAACCAACCGCGACTGACGACGTCGTCATAAAGCTCCGACTGCACCTGCGGAATCACTCCGGTGACCGCCGGGCCGATCTCGGACACCTTGACCGTGCCTTCGGCCGGAGCCAGGGCATTCAACAGCGTCTGCTCGTAGGGCGCCAACTCGTCGTTCGGGTTGCTGACGCGCGCGAACTCCCAGTCTGTGGGCGCGAACTCCGACGCGCGGGGCAGTTCGGTGATCAGCAGGTGCCCGCGCACGGCGAGATCGATAATCGAGGCGGTGATGTCGACCGGGTCGACCCGCTCGTCGACCACCGTGCCGACGTGGCCCGGACGCACGCTGTCATTGACCTGGAACACGCTCTCACCCGCGCCGACGGGCTTGAAACTGGCAACCAGTGTCGGGTCATCCATCGAAAGGGCGTCACGGCCGATCTTGCGGTGCGCGGCATACAGCGCGGCGGCACCGAGAACCAGCAGTCCGAGGGCGGTCAGTAACTCGGCGGGTCCGGGGCGGAACGCCCGGTCGAGGCTCCACAACTCGATGACCTTCTCGTTGGCCTTGATCGTGTTCGCCGGGTACCGGACCGACGGCTTGACTATCTCGCCGGCGCCCCGCGGCCCGTCGGTGAAGGTCGGGAACTGGTTGTCGTGAGTGCCGCCACTGAACATGCGGCAAACACCGGGCGCAGCGGGAGGACCGGAGACGCAGTCGATCTCCATGATCTGCACGGCAGCGCTCATCGTGATCTGAACTTGGTCGACCGGCAGCGACAGGCCCTGCAGAACGCGCCACGAAACGGTCGTAGACCCATCGGCCTCCGGGACTGCGGCTCCGATCACCTTGTAGGTGATGATGATCTGCGTGGTGCCCTGCGAGTTCACACTGAGAACCGTGTAGTCGCCCTCTTGGGTCACGCTCGGGCCGAGGTCCTTGTCACCGGACTTGGCGGAGAGGTCCTTCACTTCGAACACCCGCTGCTTGTTGTCCAGGATTGTCTCTCGATTAGCGAACCTCTGGGTCAAAGTGGACGGCGCAGCACCGGCGAACGTCAGGGTTGCAGTGACATTCACCGTCCCGTCGTCGTCGACTCGAACGTCGGCGTTGTAGGACGCCAACCTGTCCTCCGCCCGGGCCTGCGGAGCAATTGATGCCCACATCAGACCCGCCATTAACATGACCACCGCCACGATTCTCGCGACCCGGCCGATGGTCGACGACCTCGCCATGTGCTCTCCTCCTGGAGTAGTAAGAATCAACGGGTAATGCCCGGTTCTGCGCCGCACTTTATCCCAAACAGGGGTCCCTTCCGCCACAACTCACAGCCCAGGTTTCGCCAACCGATTCTCTTCGCCCGAGGCCGAAAGAAAAGACCCGCTATTAGCCCCCGACCGTCCTATTCTTGAAGCGTGACGCAACAACCGTGGGGGCCCCCGCAGCAGGGGCGACCAAACCCTGGACAGTGGCCAAATACCCAAGGACGGCCCGGCCAAGGCGCCTGGCAGCCACCCGGACAATCCGCATGGGGCGCACCGCAACAGCCACCCCCATGGGGCGCACCACAGCAGCCAGTCGCATGGGGCGCACCACAGCAGCCACCCGCATGGGGCCGCCCGCCGCAGCAAGGCGGGTATGTCCCTGGCCCGGCACCCTCCCCCCAGGGCATGCGCCCGAACTACGGCTACCGGCCCCCCGCGCCGCCGCGGCGCCGGAGCCCGATCAAGGCGATCCTGACGGGAGCCGTCGTGGTTTGCCTGGTCGCGCTGGCAGGGATCGTCATCGTCAACTTCCTGCGTCCTGGTGGTGTCGTCGGCAACTACGAGAACGAGAGCTACACAGCGCCTCCTGTCGACAAGAACCCTGACGCTATCCCGATTCCGGGTTCTGCAGCCCAATCGACCGAGTGGATGCAGCGGAACCCTCTCTACGATCAGCGGACGCCTGCCTCGGTCCGCTGCGACATCGGGAACATCCGGCCTGCTTCCGCGAGCGACGCCGAGGCGCAGAAATACCTGAATGACCTCACCGAATGCCTGATGCGGGTGTGGGACAACCTGGTGATGCAGAAGGCCGGGTTCAAGCTCCCACGTCCGTCTGTCACCGTCTACAGCACCCAGATCACCACCAAGTGCGGCACTGCGCCGACCAGGAACGCCTTCTATTGCTCGGGCGACCAGCAGTTGTACTTCGCCACCGACGTCCTCACGATCCTGCCGCCCAACCTCCGCAATCACCGGCTCGCGCTGGACGCGGTGCTGGGTCATGAGTTCGGGCACCACATGCAGGGCAGATCCGGAATCCTCGCCGGTGCCCACCTGACCGCACGCGCTTTGGACGAGCGACCCGGCCTGGTTTACATGCGGCGGCTGGAGGTGCAGGCGGACTGCCTGAACGCCCAGTTCCTGCAGGCGGTGGGCGCCTCCCGCGGCATCACCCAGAGCGAGAAGGAGGACGTGGCTGCGATGTACTACAGCATCGGGGACGACGTCCTGTCGGGAAAGCCCGAGGTGTGGGGCGGTCACGGTCTCGGCGCCACCCGGCGCACGTGGGCGCAGAAGGGGTTCACCACCACCCAGGTGAGCGTCTGCAACAGCTTCACCGCACCTGAACCCCAGGTCCGCTAGGCTCGCCGCCACTCCGGGCACCTCGACCAGCCCGGAGAAGGAGGCGTCATGACTCAGTGGCCGCAGCCGCAGCGTGGACCCATGCCGGGTGGACCCATGCCGGGGCCGTGGAGCCCACCGGCGTCGCAGCCCACCCACGGGCACATGGCCGGGCCGTGGGGGCCGGTGCCCCCACACGGGCGCGCTCCATATCCGCCTCCTCCGCACCAAGCCTGGCAAGGGTTCCCGCCCCCACAGCCACCCAAGAGACCGCGCGGGGCCCTGACCGTCCTCCTGGCGGTCATCGTGGTCCTGGGCCTGTTCGTGACGGTTGCCATCGCAGGCATGGGGCGGCTGATCGAGGTCGTGTCCGGGCCCCAGGGTCCGGTTCCGCAACCCACCGGCAGCGAGGGTCCGGGCCCGAACCCTCCAGAACCCGAGCCGGAGCCCCCGCCGACAACGCCTTCCTATGAGAATGACGACTACCGGGTGCCGCCGCCCAACCCGACTCCCGGGAAAGGTCCGAAGCCAGCAACCTACGGCGAGGCCGACGACTACCTGCAGCGAAACAAGTTGTACAACCAGCAGACGCCGCTGCCGGTGCGGTGTCGTCCGGACGGAATCGATGCCACCCGGACCAGCGTGGCTGAGCGCGGGGCCTACTACACGACCATGACCGAATGCCTCATGCGGGTGTGGGCGCCACTAATCGGCAAAGCCGGCTTCACCATGCACCGGCCGACGGTGACGATGTACACCGCACCGATCCGGACCGCCTGCGGCACCATGGACGAGTTGGTCAACGGCTTCTACTGCTCCGGCGACGGCCAGATCTATATCGGAAGCCGTGACTACGAGGGTGTCCTGCCCAGCCAGCAGAGCCACCGGCAGAACGTCGATTTCACGCTCGCCCACGAGTTCGGGCACGCGATCCAGGACCGCACCGGCATCCTCGCTTCCGGCACCGCGTATGAAAACCGGCACAAGGGCACCGCGCTCGAGAACACCTACAGCCGCAGGCTCGAACAGCAAGCCGACTGCCTGTCGGGCTTGTTCACGAACTCGGTGGCTCAGGCTCGCGGGATCACGGAGGACGAGAAGAGATTCCTGGGCGAACTCGTGCGCAACTTCGGCGGCCGCCGCGGTGGCACCCACGGCACCCCGGAGTCGCGCCAGAAGTGGCTGCTCACGGGAACCCGCACGACGTCGCTCAGCGTGTGCAACACCTACATCGTCCCGGAGTCCGAGGTCGAGTGAGCCTTCGCTTGGCCGAACCACCTCGGTGACCACGACGACCGGCGCCGGCTGACCCCGGTCAGTGCTGTACTGATCCGGCCGAGACCAGACCCTCGGCAGCCTCGGCGGGGGGCTGCATCGCTCCCCACGATTCTGGCCCGAACTTCGGGGGGACGCATGGCCAATCATGGAATGCCCGGCTGGGTTCAACCTGGTTCGCGGCCACCGGTTCCTCCCGCCTGGGCGGGACCCCGTGGCTCCGTCCCCATGGGATCCGCAGGCCCGCCTGGGAGTTATGGGCAATCGCCGCCGCCACGGAAACCTGCTGTCGCCACCATCGCTCTCGTTGCGGCCCTGGTGATCATGGTTGTCACCGGAGCCATCCTCGTGGGCCTGCTGCTGACAGGACGGGGTCCGGGCGAGCCGCACCAACCCGCCCCCACTTACGAGAACGATGACTTCGAGGTGCCCGAAGTGAACCGCGCCCCCGGAGCGGCCCCTCAGCCCGCCGACTGGCCTCAGACCGACGAGTGGCTGCTGCGCAATGCGCTGTACAACCACCAGGTGAAGATTCCTGTGCGTTGCGAAAACGAGCAGATCGACCCGCGAACGGCGACTGTGCCTGAGGTCGAGAGGTACCTGGGGAATCTCATGGTGTGCCTCGTCCGGGTTTGGGGGCCGACCATCGACCAGGCCGGTTTCAAGATCCATCGGCCGAGCGTCACCGTTTTCACCGAGCCCATCCAGACGCGGTGCGGCACTATGAAGGACAACGTCAACGCCTTCTACTGCTCCGGGGATCAGCAGGTCTACTTCGGCTCGGACCGCTACAAGGGATACCCCGAGGAACTGTGGAACAGGGTGTCGTTCGACGTCACATTGGCGCACGAGTTCGGGCACCTGATCCAACACCGGGTGGGGATCCATGGCGGCGTTAGGCAGTACAGCATCAAGTTGGGAGAGACCAATGAGGGGAAGGCCTACGGTCGCAGGACTGAGTTGCAGGCCGACTGCCTGGCGGGCCAGTTCCTGAACTCCGTAGCCAAGGCGCGCGGCACCGACGAAGAGGAGCGCCGCCAGTTCCAGGCGGCTCGATACGCGGCGGGTTCACAGCGGGAGAACTCGACGCACGGACGCCGCGAGACCCGCCAGAAGTGGATCGCGACCGGGCTCGCAACACCCCAGATCGGCCGCTGCAACAGCTTCTCGGCTCCGGCCGGTGAGGTTCGGTAGCCGGACCCAGGGCGCGTCTACGTGTGCAGCAGAGCGGTGGCGATCGCCGCGACGCCCTCTCCCCGGCCGGTGAGCCCGAGGCCGTCGGTGGTCGTGCCTGCGACCGAGACGGGTGCCCCGACCGCGGCGGACATGGCCGCTTCCGCCTCAGCTCTGCGCGGCGCAAGCCGCGGACGATTGCCGATGACCTGGACGGAGATGTTGCCGATCTTGAACCCCGCGGCCCGCACGCGAACGGCCGTCTCCTGCAGGAACGCCACCCCGGACGCGCCCGCCCAAGCCGGGTCGCTCGTGCCGAAGTTGCTGCCCATGTCTCCCAGCCCTGCCGCGGACAGCAGCGCGTCGCAGGCGGCGTGGGCCGCCACGTCACCGTCGGAGTGGCCGACGAGACCGGAAGACTCATCGGGGAACTCGAGCCCCGCCACCCGCATGGGCACACCGACGGCCAGGCGATGCACATCGACGCCGATGCCGGTGCGGAAGATCACACCTGCCCCCGCGCTTGCCAGATCGCCTCGGCCAGGACGAGGTCGATCGGTTCTGTCACCTTGAGTGCGGCACGATGACCCGGGACGAGGACGATGTCGTAGCCGAGCGCCTCGCACACGGCGGCGTCGTCGGTTACCACAAGGCCCGCCGCCGCTGCGCGTTCGTGGGCCTCACGCAGTGCCGGCAGCGCGAATCCCTGCGGCGTTTGCACCGACCGCAGTTGCGAACGATCGATGATGCGCGACCCGGCGTCAGTCAGTTGGCGCGTGGTGTCGACGACGGGGACGACAGGGATGACCGCGGTGGCGCCTGCCCTGACGGCCGCGATGACCCCCGACACGACCGCGGCGGGCACCAGCGGACGTGCCGCATCGTGGACGAGAACGATCCGGGCATCGCGCCAGGCGGGCTCGGCGGCGATGAGGGCCAGGCCGTTGCGGACCGAGTCCTGGCGTTCGCGGCCGCCCGGGACGTATCGCACCGGTGCGTCCGCTTCGCCGATCGCGGCCGCGAACTCGTCCTCAAGCCCGGCCGGGACCACCACTACGACCGCGGTCGCACCGCCGGCCGCCATGGCCCGAACCGAGTGCGTGACAAGGGGAATCCCGCCCAGTACCTGCAAGGCCTTCGGTTGCTCGGCGCGCATCCGGACGCCTGAACCGGCCGCCACCACGATGGCGACGACCGGTTCGAGTTTCGGTTTCGTGGTCAGCTCGCGAGCACCTCGTCGAGCAGAACCTCGGCCTTCTCCTCTTCGACCCGCTCGGCCAGAGCGAGTTCGGAGACGAGGATCTGCCGGGCTTTGGCCAGCATGCGCTTCTCGCCCGCGGACAGGCCGCGCTCGCGCTCCCTGCGCCACAAATCCCTGACGACTTCTGCCACCTTCAGCACGTTGCCGGAATGCAGCTTTTCGAGATTCGCCTTGTATCGGCGCGACCAGTTCGAAGGTTCTTCTGTGTGTGGGGCTCGCAGCACGCTGAACACGCGCTCCAGACCTGCGGCGTCAACGACATCGCGGACTCCGACCAGATCGAGGTTGCAAGCCGGCACCCGGACGATGAGGTCAGTTTGGCCAACAATGCGCAAAACTAGGTAGAGCCTGTCTTCTCCCTTGATAGTGCGGGTTTCAATGTCCTCAATGACAGCGGCACCATGATTCGGGTACACGACCGTCTCACCGACTGCGAAAGCCATATTGATTAGACCCCTTTCCCGCGTACTAGTCTAGCACGGGCGCACCAAGACCGGTAGTGTTTGCGCTAGCCAGAGGGACATTGGGGTTGACAAGACACCCTGATGTATGCCGTCGCCCACCGCACGACACAAAGGAGCTCCGGTTATGCGTCGCAGCAGACTACCGTTCACAAGGGCCACTGCCGCCGCTGTCGCCTGTCTTGGTGTGAGCCTGGGGTTGGCCGGCTGCGGCTTCGATGTCCAGTCGTTGCAGCCCGATCTTTCCGGCCAGGGCGTCAATGTCAACGCTGGCCAGGTCCGCATTCGTGACTTGGTCGTGGTGGAAACCGGTGCCCAGACGGGACGCCTCGCGGGCACACTGACCAGCCCGACGGAGGATCAGATGGTCTCGGTGGCGGGCTTCGTCCACAACCTCGATGGGCGGCAGGGAGCGCCGCTGACAACCACCGGGCAGGCGGTGACTGTCCCCGCCGGTGGAGTGGTGATCCTTACCGATGGACCTGGAGTCATGGTGGCATCACCCGATCTCAAGGCGGGGCTGACGGTGGATCTCACGCTGCGGTTCCGGTCGGGCGCCCAAACCACCGTCAAGACGGTCATCGTCGACAAGTCCAACCCCGTGTACCGGTCAGTTACACCGGCGCCGTCCGTCTCGACGTCCCGAACCTGAGCACAGCTTCACTCCCCGTAGGTGTTCTCGGGGGAGAACAGGCTGCTGACGGACTCCCCGCAGTTGATGCGGCGGATGGCCTCCGCGAACAGCGGGGCGACCGATAGCTGGGTGAGGCACGAGAGATCGTTCTGGGGGGTCAATGGCACGGTGTTGGTGCAAACCACCTCGTCGATGGACGGATCGGCCTTCAGCCGGGCGACTGCGGTGCCGGTGAACAGCCCATGGGTGCATGCGATCGAGATCCGGCCGACCCCGTGGCCTCGCAGCACCCGGACGAGTTCGATTATCGAGCCTGCGGTGGCGATCTCGTCATCAAGAACGATCACATCGCGCCCTGCGACATCACCGACGATCGTGTCGATGACCACCCGATCGTCGGCGAGCCGACGCTTCGAGCCGGCTGCCATGGGGACGCCCAGGCGGTGGGCGAAGGACCCGGCTATCTTCGCGTTCCCGAAGTCCGGCGAAACTACCACCGAGTTGGACAGATCGCTGCCCAGGAAATGCTCCGCCAACACGCCGATCGCCGTGAGGTGGTCGACCGGAACCGAGAAGAAGCCGTGCACCTGCTCGGCGTGCAGCGCCATGGTCACGACCCGGGTGGCGCCCGCGGCCTCCAGCAGGTCGGCCACGAGGCGCCCGCCGATAGAGATGCGGGGGGCGTCCTTCTTGTCGGAACGCGCGTACGCAAAGTGCGGGATCACCGCGTTGACGTGGGCCGCGGAAGCGCCGCGAGCAGCGTCGAGCATAAACAGGAGTTCCATCAGGTTTTCCTGCACGGGTGGGACGAGCGGCTGCACCACATAGACGTCCCGGCGACGACAGTTTGCTCGCAGTTGCACTTGCAGGCAGTCGTTGCTGAACCGGGTGGTGCGCGACGGGTGCAGCGGCACCCCCAACAGGTCGCACATCTCCTGCGCAAACCCCGGATGTGCGGACCCTGAGAACACCGCGATATCGCTCACGAAGCACCAGACTAGGGGGTGCCGCACGGACCAGGCCCCCCGTCCATCGAGTCAGGCCTCGAACTTGTATCCAAGCCCGCGCACGGTGACCAGCAATTTCGGCGAGGCGGGCTCGGCCTCGAGCTTCGAACGCAGCCGCTTCATGTGCACGTCCAGTGTCTTGGTGTCGCCGACGTAGTCGGAGCCCCAGATGCGATCAATTAGTTGCCCTCGGGTCAACACTCTGCCGGCGTTGCGCAGCAATAGCTCCAGGAGTTCGAACTCCTTCAGCGCGAGCCGAACCGGCGTGCCGTCCACGGTCACCTCGTGCCGCTCGACATCCATCCGCACCCCCGCGGCCTCGATCACGTCCGGGATGAGATCGATGTCCTGGCCGCGGCGCAGGACGGCACGGATGCGGGCCACGAGTTCCCGGTGGCTGAACGGCTTCGTGACGTAGTCGTCCGCCCCCAACTCGAGGCCGACGACCTTGTCCACCTCGGTGTCGCGGGCAGTGACCATGATCACGGGGACTGTGCCTCGCATGCGCAACTGGCGACAAACCTCCGTGCCGGTCATGCCCGGCAGCATCAGATCCAGCAACACGATGTCGGCCCCGAACTGCTCAAAGGCCTCCACCCCCGCCACGCCGTCGGGGGCTTCGATCACCTCGTAGCCCTCGCGGCGCAGCATGTAGCTGAGCGCTTCCCGGTACGACTCCTCATCGTCAACGACTAGCACTCTGGTCATGTGCTTCCTTCCTGGAGTTCGGGGATGCGGATGGTGAAGGTGGAGCCCTGCCCCGGGCGACTCCAGAGGGAGACGTCCCCGCCATGGGCCTGGGCGACATGCCTCACGATCGGCAGCCCGAGCCCGGTGCCGCCGTTGTCACGCGAGCGAGAGTAGTCAGCCCGATAGAAACGCTCGAAGACCCGGTCCTGGTCGTCCTCTGCGATCCCGATCCCGTTGTCGGTGACGGCGATCTCGACAGCTTGCTGACCGTCGTGCTCGCCCAGCCTGGTGCTGACCGTCACGCGGGCCTTGTCGGCCGAGTACACGATCGCGTTCTGGACGAGGTTCGCGAGCGCGGTGACCAGTTGCTCGGCGTCGCCCAGCACCGCCAGATCTCCAGTCTCCGCGACGGCGAGGGTGACGTCGCGGTCCTCGGCGAGCGGGCGGCACCGGTCGACCGCCTCGTTGACGATGTCCGACACCATGATCGGCGTGGACTTCAGCATCGGGTCCTCCGACTGCAGCCGGGAAAGCGTGATCAGCTGCGACACCAGTTCGTTGAGCCGGGCGGACTCCTTGGTGATTCGCCCGGAGAACCGGGCGACCATGTCCGCGTCGTGAGGATCGTCGGCGATGGCCTCCGCAAGCAGCGCCACTGCACCGATGGGTGTCTTCAGCTCGTGACTGATGTTGGCCACGAAGTCGCGAACGGCGAGGTTGGTGCGCTCCTGCGTTGTGTGATCGGAGGCCACGACGAGCACCTGCTCACCCTCCACGGGGACGGCCCTGGCCTCGAGTTCGACGGCGATGCCCAGACCCCTGTGGAGGGTGAGACCGACCTGAGCTTCGGCCTGCTGTCGCCGTACCACCCGCACATGATCCAACAGGGGGGCGTGGACGATGCGGTTGCCCCGCGACAAACCGAGCGTGACCGCCCGGGGACTCGCCGCCAGTACTTCGTCGTGCTCCCCCACCCACAAGACCGCGGCATCTAGCAGCCCGATCAGTTCGCGGATGTCAGGCGACGGCACCTCGTCTGATTCCGGACCGGGGGTGCGCACAGTCTTGGTGGCGAGTTGTCGGATCACCAATCCGATTGCCACTCCGGCAAACAGCCCAAGCGCCGCAGCGAGCAACGGGTCCACGGGCATGATCATAGGCCGTCGTCACCGGGGCCGGTTGCCAGTGATCAGCACCGCGAGCGCGGCTGCGGCAACTAGTTCACGGCGCGTTCATCCGGCGTTCACGAAGAGGGTTCTGTGGCACTGTTGAAGCCCTATACGGTATGCAGGGTTCAGCGACGGAGCCCCCCTCGGGCGAGGGTTCGGGAAGGAAGAGCGAGATGCGGGTCACCTACCACGAGGAACTCAACGGGGTCGTCAGTGATCTCGTCACAATGAGCGGGATGGTTCGTCAGGCGGTCGCGGAAGCGACCCGGGCACTGCTGCAGGCAGACCTCGCCATGGCGGAAAAGTGCATCTCCGAGGACGAGCAGATCGACTACATGGCCGACGACCTCGAGACCCGGTGCTTCACCCTGCTTGCCAGACAGGCCCCGGTCGCGGGCGAGTTACGCATCGTGGTCGCCGCCATGCGGATGGTCAGCGACCTTGCCCGCATGGGCGATCTCGCGGCCCACATCGCCAAGATCGCCCGGCTGCGGTTCCCCGAGAAGGCCGTGCCCGAGAAGCTCGTGGGCAACTTCAGTCGCATGGCCGCGATCGCCGAGGAGATGGTCACCTCCGCGGGTCGGACTCTCAGCGAGCGCAATGTCATGGACGCCGAGAAACTCGCCGACAGCGATGAGGAGATGGACGAACTACGCCGCCATCATTTCCGTGTCATGTTGACCGAGGATTGGCCGTACTCGGTGGAGGCCGCCGTCGACGTCGCGTTGTTGGGCCGCTACTACGAGCGCATCGCCGACCACGCCGTGCTGATGGCGCGGCGAGTCGTCTACATCGTCACCGGGACCAACCCCGAGGGAGAACAGTGGACGATCGCCTGACGTCGTCCGCCGTACCGGGCGGGCGGCAAGGCCAGTAGGAGGCCTCGCCGCCCGGGACGCCCTTCTTGCTACTTCTTGCCCTGGTTCTTGACCGCCTCGATGGCCGCCGCCGCGGCCTCGGGATCCAGATACCGGCCACCAGGGTTGAGAACCTTCATGTCGGAGTCCAACTCGTAAAGCAGCGGGATACCAGTGGGGATGTTGAGGCCCGAGATCGCCTCATCGCTGATGGCATCGAGATGCTTCACCAAGGCGCGCAGCGAGTTGCCGTGGGCGGTGACGAGCGTCACATACCCGGCGCGCAGGTCGGGGACGATCGCGTCGTACCAGTAGGGCAACATGCGGACGACAACGTCCGCCAGGCACTCCGTCAGCGGCCGAGCCTCGCTCGGTAGACCGGCATAGCGTGGATCGGCGAACTGGGAGAACTCGTTGTCGGCATCGATCGGCGGAGGCGGGGTGTCGTATGACCGCCGCCATTGGAGGAACTGCTCATCACCGAACTGATCCCTGATCTCGGACTTGTTGAGGCCTTGGAGCTTGCCGTAGTGCCGCTCGTTGAGTCGCCACGAACGGCGGACAGGAATCCAGTGCCGGTCACAGCCATCGAGGGTCAGGTTGGCGGTGTGAATGGCACGCCGCAACACCGAGGTGTGCAAGACGTCGGGCAGAAGGTCATTGTCCCGCAGCAGCGTCGCGCCCTTCTTGGCCTCGGCGATGCCCTTCTTGTTGATGTCGACGTCCACCCAGCCGGTGAACAGATTCTTCGCGTTCCATTCGCTCTCGCCGTGGCGGAGCAGGATCAGTTTGGACACCTCAGTCATGCACTTGAGCCTAGCGTCGCCGGGTCCGGGCCGCTGCCGTTGACTCGACGCGGGAACGAGAGCCCCACATGAACATCGCTTCACGATAGCTTCACGAAAGCCGGAGACGCCGCTGCCACAATGCATCCATGGGCGCCGGTGTCGAGACAGTGTTGCGAGTGAGGCCTCGGCACTCGGTGCGGGTACGGATTCTCGTCTGGGTGCTGCTAATGGCCACCCTGGGTCTGGGAGTTACTGGCGTGACACTGTTCACGGTGCAAGCCGCCCGAGTGGACGCGGCAGCGGGCGCATCACTGAAACGCGGCTACCAGGAGGTCATGCGCCTGGCGAACGCGGGTGTCGATCCCGAGACGGGTGAGCCCTTTCACGATGTCCGTTCCTTTCTGATCGCGGCACTGCAGCAACACGTCCCTGAGCCGTACCAGACCTACCTCGCTCTGGTGGGCGGTGAACCCTTCGGCTACCCGGCCGGCGACCGGGTGGTTGCGCTTGAGTCGGAAACGACAGCACTGGCTGCGATCCGGGCGGTCCCAGCCGGCGCTCCAGTGCAGGTTGCTGATGTCGATACGAGCGCCGGGCGCGTCCGGCTGGCAATCATGAGCGTCCAAGTGGTGGACGAGGCGCCCGCCGGCACCTTCGTGATCGCCCATGCGATTGCACTGGAACAACGGGAACTGCGGGGTCTTGCCGGGCTGTATGCGGCACTGAGCGCCCTGTCGCTGTTGGTGATCGGACTCGTCGGATGGTGGGTGACAGGGAGGATCGTCCAACCACTCGCCCGCCTGCGCGCGGCGTCTGCCCGCACCAGCGCCGCGGATCTGGGTGTGCGGATTCCCGTCGAAGGTCAAGACGAAGTGGCCGACGTGACCCTTCACTTCAACGATATGTTGGACCGGCTTCAGCAGAACTTCGTCGAGCAGCGCCAGTTCATGGACGACCTCGGTCACGAGATGCAGACCCCACTAACGGTGATCCTGGGTCACCTTGACGTGGTCGACCCCACCGACCCCGACGCAGTTATCAAGAGCCGCGACCTGGTCGCCGACGAAGCGGAGCGGATGAGCCGCCTCGTGGAAGACCTGATAACCCTGGCAAAGGCAGGACGTCCGGACTTCCTGCACACGAGCACGTTCGAGGCCGCCGACCTGACGGTCGACATCGCCGAGAAGGCGCGCGTCCTCGGCGATCGTCGCTGGGTCATCGACGGCGTCGCCGAGGGACTCCTGCAAGGCGACCCGCAGCGCCTTACTCAGGCGGCCCTGCAACTGGCCCACAACGCCGTCAGATACAGCGAGCCGGGGAGCGAGATCGGGATCGGTAGCGAACGCGTGGGCGGTGAGGTCCTGCTGCGGGTCCGTGACCAGGGGCGCGGCATCCCTGCTGCCGAGGCTGACTCAATCTGGGAACGGTTCGCGCGCGGGGACCGGACCGGGTCCGTAGAGGGGTCAGGTCTCGGGCTCGCCATCGTCCGCGCGATCGCGCTTGCCCACCATGGCCGAGTGGCGGTGGATTCCGTCCCCGGTGTCGGCTCGGTGTTCACCATCGCTGTTCCGGCGACCTCGCCCCCGATAGACGTCAGGAAGAAACAGTGAACCGGATTCTGATCGCGGAGGACGAACAGCGCATCGCCACCTTCCTCGAGCACGGGCTGCGCTCCCACGGATACCAGACCACCACCGTGAGCGACGGACCAAGCGCCTACGATTACGCCTCGTCCGGCAGTTTCGACTTGATGCTGCTGGACATCGGCCTGCCGCTCATGGACGGGTTCGCGGTCCTGCGGCGGCTGCGAGAGGCCAATCACGCGATCCCGGTCATCATCCTCACTGCACGCGCGTCGTTGGCCGACACCGTGAGTGGCTTCGACAGCGGCGCAGATGACTACCTGGCCAAACCCTTCCGCTTCGACGAACTGCTCGCCCGCATCCGGGCGCGGCTCAGAACGACTCGCGGCCTGGAGTCGACCGCACTCAGCCACGGAAACCTCACGCTCGACTTGCTGACTCGCAGGGCGCTCGTGGGCGACACGGCGATCGACCTGTCCGCTCGGGAGTTCAATGTGATGGAGGAGTTCATGCGGCACCCAGGTGCCGTGCTGTCGCGGGAGCAACTCCTCAGCCGCGTCTGGGGATTCGACTTCGCGCCTGGCTCCAACATCGTGGACGTGTATGTCGGGAACCTGCGACGTAAAATCGGCGCGGACCGCATTACGACGGTCCGCGGAATGGGCTATCGCCTGGAGGAGAAGCCATGACGGCCGTAGGCAATCACGGTTTGATGACCGGGATCGCGATCGGCGTCACGCTCGTCGCCGCCGTCGGCACTTTGGTATTGACCTCGGTGCCCGCGCAGTGGCCCGGCGGCGAGCCAGGTATCGTCCTCCAGCCGAGCACCGCCAGCCCAAAGGCATCACAACCGCCCACCTCACAGTCCACTCCGACAGCGACGGTATCTCGGGAGCGGCCCTCCGCCACAGCCGTCAGGCCATCTGCCACCATGGTCGGCCCGGCCCCTTCTTCGTCATCGTCCCCTCGACGCACCGGGACGCCGCGCGGTCCTGGGCAGGGCGATCCGACTCGCTCCCCTGGCGGTCGTCGCTGATTCGATCGAGGGTGAAGAAAGCTTCATGCCACCTTGGCGTTTGCTTCATCACGCCGCGCAATGCTGGGCATGCACCGAAGAAAGGACAACGGACATGATGAAGCTTTCACGCGCACTCGCGGCGGGGGGCGTTGCTGCGATCCTGGGAGTCGCAGGCGCAGGCGTCGCTCTTGCCGGCGGACCAGCCGACACGATCCAGAACCGCGACCGCGACCGCATCCACCAGACCACCCAGACAACCCAGACAACTTGCAGCAACTGCCAAGCGGGCACCCCGACCCGGACCAGCAGCCCGACCCAGAACCAAACCCGGACCAGCAGCCCGACCCAGAACCAAACCCGGACCGGCAGCCCGACCCAGAACCAAACCCGGACCGGCACCCCAACCCGGACCAGCACCCCAACCCAGAACCAAACCCGGACCAGCACCCCAACCCGGACCAGCACCCCGACCGGTACTTGGACTCGCGCCCAGGACCGCACGCAATGCTCGACCTGCGGGCAGAACCCCACGAGCGTGCCGACTCAGGACCGCACCCGGGACCGCTCCGCAACTTGTGACCAGGACGGTGACGGCGACCAGGTACGCGAGCGCGCCGGAAAGGCGGGCCGCAACAACTGATTCGTCGGCACACACCGCTCCCGCGAGAGGGGTGTGAACTAGCGCCAAACAAACGCCCGGCGGCGGCTGCACAAGCAGCCGCCGCCGGGCGTTTGTTCACCAGCTCACTCCAGTTCGACCAGAGCCTGCCCGCCCTGCACAGGGTCGCCGACGCTGACGAGGATCTTGGCGACCTTGCCCGCATTCGGGGCCGTGATCTCAGTCTCCATCTTCATGGCCTCGAGGACGACGAGCACGGCTCCGGCCGCAATCTCCTGGCCTTCCTCCACCAGGATCTTGAACACGGATCCGGCGAGCGGCGCGACTACCGCATTCGCGCTGGAAGCAGGCACGGACGCCGTGCTGGGAGCGTTCGGCACGGCGAACGTGGACGCGCCACCGATCTGGATCGAGCCGAGAGTAGGACGCTCCTCCTCCTCGACTTCTACATCGATCTCGTATGCCGTCCCGTTGACGGTCACCTTGAGTTTCATATGGGTTCCTTCCGCGGGCTAGCGCAGATAAAGCGGGTGGTGTTGTTGCTGACGGGTGCGGGTCGCCGTCATCCAGTTGCGGGTGGGCGCGAACCGAACCTGGCGGATCTTCGCCCGGTGGCCCAAGTAGCCGGCCACCGCAGCCGCGATCACGACCAGGTGCTCCTCCGGGATCTCGGGCTGGAGGGCAGCCATCTGCGCCTCCAGTTTCGCGAGCCGCTTCGTGAGCTGGGCGACCTGTGCTTGTAGATCTTCCGACATTTCGTCTCCACTCAGACCGGCATGTTGCCGTGCTTCTTGGCCGGCCGCAGTTCGCGCTTAGAGACCAGCAGTTCGAACGCCATGGCTACCTCGCGGCGCGTGTCGGCAGGATCGATGATGTCGTCCACGAGCCCCCGTGCGGCCGCCATGTAAGGCGTCGAGAAGGTCTCGCGGTACTCCTCGACCAGTTCGGCCCGGCGGGCCTCGGGGTCTTCGGCGGCGGCGATTTCCCGCCGGAACACGACATTGGCCGCACCTTCGGCGCCCATGACGGCGATCTCGGCGGTCGGCCAGGCAAACACCTTGTCGGCACCCAGATCCTTGGAACACATAGCGATGTACGCGCCTCCGTACGCCTTGCGGAGTACCACCGTCACCTTCGGCACCGTGGCGGCCGAGTAGGCGAACAGCATCTTCGCGCCGTGACGGATGATGCCGCCATGCTCCTGGGCCACACCGGGCAGGAAGCCTGGCACGTCCACGAGCGTGAGCAGGGGGATGTTGAAGGCGTTGCAGAAGCGGATGAATCGTGCGCCCTTGTCGGACGCGTTGATGTCGAGCACGCCGGAGATGTACTGCGGCTGGCTGGCCAGGACGCCGACGGTGCGGCCGACGACCCGGCCGAAGCCCACCACGATGTTCTGCGCGTAACCCGCCTGGACTTCGAGGAAGTCGGCGCGATCGACGATACGTGCGATTACCTCGCGGACGTCGTAGCCCTTCTTACCTTCAACCGGGACGATGTCACGCAGTTTCTCGTCGGGCTCCACGACCGGGTCGGGATCGACGATGGGCGGATCTTCCGTGTTGTTCTGCGGCAGGAAGCTGAGCAGTTTCTTGCCCAGCAGTAACGCCTGGGCATCGTCCTCGGCCACGAAGTGGATGACGCCGGATCTTGACATGTGCGCATCGGCACCGCCCAGATCGTCCTGGTTCACGACCTCGCCCGTTACCTGACTGATCACGTCGGGACCGGTGATGAACATATGCGCCTTGCGGGTCTGGATGATGAAGTCCGTGAGCGCGGGCGAGTAAGCGGCACCACCGGCGCACGGGCCGGAGATGATCGAGATCTGCGGCACAGCGCCGCTGAGCAGCACGTTGTTGTAGAACACCTTGCCGTAGCCGGACAAGGAATCGATGCCCTCCTGCACGCGAGCGCCACCGGAATCGTTGATGAAGACGAACGGTGTGCCGGTCTTGAGGGACGCCTGCATCATCTCGACAACCTTCGTCGAGTGGGTCTCCCCCGCAGAACCGCCCGCCACTGTGAAGTCCTGGCTGGCAAGGTGCACAGGGCGTCCAAGAACCACGCCCGAGCCGGTGACTACGCCGTCGGCCGGCATTTCGGCCTCGTCGAGGCCGAAGGTCGTGGTGCGGTGCTTGCGGAACACGCCCGTTTCCTGGAAAGTGCCCGGATCGACGAAAGCGGCAACGCGCTCGCGCGCGGTCATCTTGCCGCGTTCACGCTGCTTTTGCAGGCGCTGCTCGCCACCGCCGAGTTCCATGCGCTCCCGCTCCTCAGCGAGATGCGAGAGCCGCTCTTCGATCGGATGGATCTTTTCTGCCATGTCTGTTCTCCCTCAGGCCCGCTCGACGGAAACGGTGTGGTCGCGGCCGGCAAGGCTGACCTTGTACTTGATCGGCCCGGTCACTGCCGTGTCATCGGCGCTCTTCTCGGCCTCCATCTGGGCCTGCGTCTTGCCGACGTTCTTCGGCCCCTCGGCGCGGGTTGCCAGGAAGCCGGGCGCGACGCCGGGGAACATGGCGACGGTCAGTACATCCTCATCTGTTCCGTCGTAGCCCTCCAGGCCCTTGGCCTGTTCGACGAGCTGATCCCACTCCGGTTCGAGGTGGTTCGCGGGCCGATCGGTGATGAGTTCCTTCTTCGCCTGCTTGTGCGCGATCTCGATGACCTCGGGGTCGCGCTCGCCCATGCACTCGCCGTAGTAGCCAAGCATGAGATCGGCGAACTCGCCCGTGAGCACCTTGTAGGGGCCCATCAGGACGTTGAACACGGCCTGGGTGCCGACGATCTGGGACGACGGGGTCACCAGCGGCGGGTAGCCGGACACCTTGCGGACCCGCGGCACCTCCTCCATGACCTCCTTGGTGCGATCACCGGCGCCCTGCGCCTTGAGCTGCGACTCCATGTTCGACAACATGCCGCCCGGGATCTGCGACAGGAAGATCTCGGTGTCGACCGTTGTCACAGCCGATTCGAAGGCAGAGTACTTCGGGCGGATCTTGGAGAAGTGGTCGCGGATCCGCAGCAGGCGCTCCATGTCCAGGTTCGTCGTGTAGGGAGTGTCCTCCAGCATCTCGACCAGTGACTCGGTGGGGTTGTGACCCGGGCCCAAGGAGATGGAGGAAATCGCGGTGTCGACCACGTCGGCGCCGGCCTCGATGGCCTTCATGAGCGAGACCAGCGTGACGCCGGTGGTCGCGTGACAGTGGACGCTGATCGGGACGTCGCCGTAGGTGTCCTTGATGGCCTTGACGATGTCGTACGCGGGCTGGGGCTTGAGCAACGCGGCCATGTCCTTCAGCGCGATGGACTGGGCTCCCATGTCGAGCAGGCGCCCGGCCAGCTTCACGTACCCCTCGGTCGTGTGCAGCGGGCTGATCGTGTAGCAGATCGTGCCCTGCGCGTGTTTGCCGACCTTCTGGACGGCCGCCATGGCGTGCTCGAGGTTGCGCGGGTCGTTGAGGGCGTCGAAGACGCGGAAGACGTCCATGCCGTTCTCGGCCGACTTCTCGACGAACTTCTCAACCACCATGTCCTGGTAGTGGCGGTAGCCGAGGAGGTTCTGCCCGCGCAGCAGCATCTGCAGCCTGCTGTTCGGCATCAATTCGCGGAAGGTTCGCAACCGCTTCCAGGGATCCTCGTTGAGGAACCGGATGCAGGCATCGAAGGTGGCTCCACCCCAGCATTCGACGCTCCAGTAGCCGGCCTTGTCGATGTCCTCGCACGCGTCGACCATGTCCTCCAGTGCCATTCGTGTGGCCATGAGGCTCTGGTGGGCGTCCCGCAGCGCAAGTTCGGTTACACCAATGGTTCGCTGACTCATGGCCCCATCCTGTCACGGCGCGATGGCACACACAGCCCGAAGTCCCAACTGATTCAAAGTTGCAAAGCGCCCGTGTAGTGGGCACAATCGCCCACTCAAGACTGCTCGGGACCCTGCGGCCGGACCGACGGCATCCGTCGCTGAAATTCGCTCATGAACAGGTCACGCACGGCCTTCGAATCGACAACGCCGTTGAGCATCGGCAGCTTGCCGCCGTGGGCCCGCTGGCAGACGACGAGCCATGCCTCTCCCATCGCGAAGGTGAAAACTGACGCCACCCCGGCGTTGATCACACCGCCCGCCACCGAGCCCGCCCCCGGTATGAACTTCAGCAGGTTCGCCACCGCCGATCGTCCCAGCGAGGTGGCCGCGGATGTCGACGCCACCGCCAACAGCGCGGCTCGTTCGAACTTGATCTGGTACAGCTGGGCGATGCGGCCCATCATCGCCAGCTGCAACGGCACGAGAATGGCTGCCGAGGAGAACGGGATCGGCGTGGCGGCCGAGGCAGCGGCGGCGGTCACCGTTGCTCCGATGTGAGCTTGCGCCGCCCGAGCCTTGGCAGCAAGGTCGATAGTTTGCGCCGCGGCGAGGGCTCCGTGGACTGCTGCAGGTGCAACGTGAAACGTCGCCCGCAGGAGTTCCATCAAGCCGTAAGGCGACTGACCCGTGAACTGGTCCCTCCTGGCGAAGGTCATGAAGACCCTGTTCTCAACGATGGGCAGGTTGCGCGCCTCGATCTGGCGTGCCAGTTCGAGGGCGTCCGGGTGGAACTGACCGTCACGTCGCGGCACCTGCGTCATCACGACGATCACGGGGATCTCAAGTTCGGCGAGCTTGCGGATGAAGGCCGCCTCGGCGTCCTCGAAGCGCCGGTCGAGCCCCCGGACGCAATACCACGCGACGTGGATCTGGTCCTCCAGCCGCTTCTTGCGCATGTCCGTGACGACCCGAGTGACCTCGGTCACCAGTTCCTTGTCGTCCTTGCCGATCTCCAGCCCGCGGGTGTCGACGATGCCTAGCGTCCCGCGGTTGTCCAGGTAGAGGTGGCTTGCGAGGGTGACGGGGCCGCCGATGCCGGTCGCGGCCACCTCCGCGCCGAAGATGGCGTTCACCAAGGTCGACTTGCCAACCCCCGTCTTGCCGAAGATTGCGAGGTTGAAGCGGCCGAGCTGCGCTGCCTGCTTGTCGAACTCGGCGCGGAAAGACTCCGTGAACCACTGGGTCATGGTTTCAGGGTAGGTCAGCGGGAGTCTTCGTCACCGGTGCCGGGCCCTCGTGCTTGCTACTCAGCGGTGGCCCCTGTCCCGCGACGGGCGGCAGGCGAGGGCTTGGCGGACGAGCGTCTAGACTCGCATCCGCAAAGCCCGCCTACCGGAAAGCTCCTTATGCCAGTCCGCGCCGATCTGCGCAATGTGGCCATCATCGCTCACGTCGACCACGGAAAGACCACCCTCGTCGACGCGATGCTGTGGCAGTCGGGCGCGTTCCGCGTCGGGCAGGACGTCGGAACCCAAGTCATGGATTCGATGGACCTCGAACGCGAAAAGGGCATCACGATCCTCGCGAAGAACACCGCCGTCGAGCACGTCACCCCCGACGGCGATCGGGTCACGATCAACATCATCGATACTCCTGGCCACGCCGACTTCGGCGGCGAGGTCGAGCGGGGGCTGGAGATGGTAGACGGAGTCCTGCTGCTGGTGGACGCCTCGGAGGGCCCACTGCCACAAACGCGGTTCGTGCTGCGCAAGGCGTTGGCCAAGCAGTTGCCGATCATCGTCGTCATCAACAAGGTCGACCGACCCGACGCGCGCATCTCAGAAGTCGTCGACGAAGTCTACGAACTCTTCTTCGACCTCCTGGACGACGACACCGCCGGTGCTGTCGAGTTCCCCCTGATCTACTGCGCCGCCAAGGCTGGGCGGGCTTCCCTGACTCAACCCGCCGACGGCACGTTCCCCGACTCGGAGAACCTCGGGCCTCTGTTCGCGACCCTGCTGCAGCACATTCCCGCCCCCACCTACGTGGAGGGGGCCCCGCTCCAGGCGCACGTGACGAACCTGGACGCGTCCCCCTATCTGGGGCGCCTGGCGTTGTGCCGGGTGGTCGCCGGCACGCTGCACCGCGGGCAGACGGTGGCTTGGTGCCGGGCCGACGGCTCGGTCACGACCGTAAAGCTTTCCGAGGTGCTGATCACGAAGGCGCTGGATCGCGTCCCGGCCGAAGCCGTCGGTCCCGGGGACATCGTCGCGATCGCCGGCATTCCCGACATCACAATCGGCGAGACCCTGGCGGACCCGACAGACCCCCGGCCGCTGCCACTCATCGTGGTGGACGAACCGTCCATCTCGATGACGATCGGCATCAACACCGCCCCGCTGTCGGGCCGCTCGGGGAAGAAGCTCACGGCCCGGCTGCTGAAGGCCCGCCTCGATGCCGAACTGGTCGGCAACGTCTCGATCCGTGTACTGCCGACCGAGCGTCCCGACACGTGGGAGGTACAGGGGCGCGGCGAACTCCAACTGGCCGTCTTGGTCGAGTTGATGCGGCGCGAGGGCTTCGAACTCACGGTCGGCAAGCCGCAGGTACTGACGCGCACCATCGACGGCGTGCTCAGCGAGCCGTTCGAGGCGGTGACCATCGACGTTCCCGAAGACCATGTGGGCACGGTGACCCAGTTGCTGGGGATGCGCCGCGGACAGTTGGGGCAGATGATCAACCACGGCACCGGCTGGGTGCGACTCGAATACCTGGTGCCGGCGCGGGGGCTCATCGGCTTCCGTACCGAATTCCTGACCGAGACGCGCGGAACGGGCATCATGAACCACGTGTTCGATGGCTACCACCCGTGGGCGGGCGATATCAGGACCCGCCCGACGGGGTCCCTCGTCGCCGACCGCAGTGGCACCGTCACGTCGTACGCGCTGTTCAATCTGCAGGAGCGCGGGACGCTGTTCGTCTCCCCCGGCATGGAGGTCTACGAGGGCATGATCGTCGGGGAGAACCCTCGCTCCGAAGACATGGACGTCAACCCAACCAAGGAGAAGAAGCTCACCAACGTGCGGTCGTCGACGGGCGACGAGTTGGAGCGCTTGATTCCGGCGCGCATCCCGAGTCTTGAGCAGGCCCTGGAGTTCTGCCGGGCAGATGAATGCCTTGAGGTCACCCCCGCCGGCGTCCGGATGCGCAAAACTGTGCTCAGCGCCACCGAGCGGGCCAAGTTGCGCTCGCGCGTGAGGCCATGAAAGCCGTTGTCGACGGACGCTTGAGGTTCCTGTGGAGGTGGGTCCCGGGACTGGTCCTACTGGCCGCCTGCGCGTGGTGGCTGATGCCGCTGGAGACCCCCTTGCACTCGATTGGGCTGTACGCGCTCGCATTCGCTTGGTCGGTCGTGCTTCCCGGCACGTTGGTGCACCGAGCCCTGCGGGGGCGCCCGACCACCCTGGTGGCGGACGTGGCCTTCGGAGGAGCGACGGGGCTCGTCCTGCAACTGCTCGCCTGGGCCGGTCTCACCGTCCTGGGAGTGGCCCAGTGGCTGGTGTTCTGGCCTGTGCCCGTGGTGCTGGCGTTCGCGCTCATCCCGAGCCTGCGCAGACACTGGACGCTCGCGCGTTACGACCGCGCCCTGCACCCGACGACGTCCTGGGCGATAGTCCTGGCGGCGATGATCGCCGTCTACGGCGCTTTCCGGACGAGTTCCGCGACGAGCGTGCTTCCGCCCGCCGCGAGTAGTTGGTATCAGGACTCCTACTGGCACCTGTCGATCGCGGCCGAAACCATGCGCGCCTTCCCGCCCGAGATGCCGCAGATCGCCGGGCGGGCGTTCTCCTACCATTGGTTCGCCAACGCCCACATCGGCGCGATGACGTGGACCACCGGGCTCGACCTCCCGCTCGTGTTCTCCCGGCTGTGGGTGGCTCCGATCATCGTCCTGGCCGTCATGGGAATCGCGGCCGCCGGACAGCGGCTGACCGGCCGGGCGTGGCCGGGGGCGCTGGCCGCACTGATGGCGGCCGCAGGCGCCGTGATCCAACCGGCCTGGTTCGGAGTCTACGGAGTCACCAGTTTCAACTCGCTGTCTCCATCCCAGCAGTTCTCACTGCCCCTTATGACGCTGGCGCTTGCACCACTCATCGACGCGCTGCGCGGCATCCGACTGCGCTGGGGATCATGGCTATTGCTAGCACTCGCCACGCTCGGGGTGTCCGGGGCGAAGGCGTCGGTGATCCCAGTTCTGGTCTGCGGCCTCCTACTGGCTCTGGTCGTCGCTCTGATCGCCAACAGGGGCCTGCTGCGACCCGTTGCGATCGCCCTGGCCGTCGTTGGTGTAGTCGGTGCACTGACCTGGCCGCTGGTCGCAGGCGGTGGCAGCGGAGTCCGGCTGCAACTTTTCGCCACGATCAGGGCCCTTGATCCCTGGGTGCGATTCAGCGGGGTACCGGTTGCTGGCGGGATCGCGCTAGGGCCCCTCCCGCCCGGAATTGAGAGGCAGGGTGGGGTGATCCTGCTGATCTTGCTCCTGGTCGCCTACGGAATCGCCTACCTGTGGCTGCTGGCTGGGCTGCCCGCGTTGGGAAAGTCGGATTTGTCGGGCTGGATGCTCCTCGGCGTCGGGATAGCTGGATTCGGCGCCATGATGCTGATCAACCAGGACGGTCTGTCGCAGGTCTACTTCATGTCGGGCGCGATCATCGCCTGGCATCTGCTGGCGGCGTGGGGCGTCAAGCTTCTCATCGACAAGGCGGCCGTCCGCTCGTCGGGGTGGACCATCGCCAGCGCCATCGTCCTCGGACTCTGCGCCGGCTACGCTGCGGCAAGCACCATCCGCAACATCACGGGCCCTTACCGCGGGGCGGAGCACCTCAATCGCACTCTGGTCATCAGTTTTTCGTGCGTCGCAGCAGCGGTGGGAGTCTGGCTCGTGCTGGCGTTTCTCGCCCGGCGGCGCCCAGCAGCCCGTCATGTCGTGCCGGTCGTCGGCGTCATGGCGCTGATCGGGGCCGCGATTCCGACCTGGCATCTGGCTACGATCGCGCAGTTCGTGGGTCAGTTGAACCCCACCCAGGGCGCGAGCACGATGCTGGTCGGGGCCATAGTGTGTGGGTTGTTGGGCCTTGCTGGGGTGATCTGGTTCGGAGGGGCGCGCCCCTCAGACCCGCAGCCGGAGTTCCCCCAGTGGATCAAGATCGTGCCCGCAACTGCGCTGGCAGGTGTCGTCTTGGTGTCCATCTCCACGCCCGTCGTCGACCCGAACCGCCCACCGCCGACCGCGAGCCCGGGGCGCATCGTCCAATCGACCGAAGCCACTGCCGCGCTGTGGCTGAGGGACACCACCGATCGGTTCGCTATCGTGGCGTCCAACGTCCACTGCCTCGCCAAGAGAACCGCGCCCAACTGCGACGCCCGCGCATACTGGGTCGGTGCGTTCAGTGAACGGCGCATCCTTGTCGAGGGCTGGGGCTACACCGCGGCCGCCCATGAGGCGCACGGACGAGGCGGTCGTACCTATTCCCAGCAACCCTTCGAGGACCCGGACCTGTTCGCCCTCAATGAGGCGGCGTTCTATGCGCCGACCCCTGAGGTCCTGTCGCGGCTGCGGGCGCGCGGCGTGAGCTACCTGTTCGCCAACTCCCTCGCCGGCCCGGTCTCACCGCGCCTGGGGGAACTCGCGCCGCCGGTGTTCGTCAGCGGACCCGTGACGATCCACAAACTGGAGCCGTGATCTCGATCTCGCCAGTGACCGCTCTGCAACTGCTCCGCTGAACGGAGCAGTTGCAGTGTCGCGTGGCTGGGGATGCGGCGCGGCGAGCGCAGATGGGCCTGGCCGTCGAACGAGCGCAGCGAGTGAGACTGGCTGCGAGACCGGCTCATCCGCATCCCCAGCCGCATCGGTCACCACAGCGGACGTTAGGCGCCGTCGCGGGCGTTAGGTACTGGTTGCTGCCGTCACACAGCCCGCAGCCATGCTCTAACGCCCGCGGCGGTGCAGGTAGGAGGTGCGTATGCGCCGAGGCGAGCGCGGATGGACCTGGCCGTCGAACGAGCGCAGCGAGTGAGACTGGCTGCGCGCGCGGCGTCTACGCGACTGTGGCGACGCGTCCGGAGCCCAATAGCTAAGCGGACAGCAGTCCCGGACGCACGACGTGCGCGACTGTGGCGACGCGTCCGGAGCCCAATAGCTAAGCGGACAGCAGTCCCGGACGCACGGCGTGGACGGTGGTAACGGCCGCGTACGGCTTGAACCCCGCGCGGACCCACGCGCGCTGGACCCGGACGTTGTGCGCCTGCGTGGAAATGATCACCCGCGCACAGCCGCGCCGGACTGCCTCCGCGCCTATGCCGGCGAGCAGGTGACCGTAGAAGCCCCGGCCCTGGCTGGCGCCGACGATGCCCGCCAACAGGATTTCGAGATCCTCGCCGTCCCGTTGCAGGGTGGCGATGCCGACCGGACTCTCATCGTCCGTGAGCAGGACGACGTCTGCGGGGTTGTGGACAAGCGACCGCTCCGCCCAGTCCAGATAGCCTGCAAGGGCTAGTTTCGGATCGAGCAAGGGGTTGGCGGTGTAGTGATTGCCGTAGCCCGCGAACGAATCGGACACAACCTGCTGCAGGGCCGAGCGCGCGGCGGCGTCGGCCACGACCAGCGGACCTGCTTGCAGCCGTCCCGGCTCGGGCGGTGTGGCCAGCAGATCGGCGGGGACCTCCCAGTAGGTCAGGACATCGGCGGGGATGATCGCTCGCCCGCTCGCCGCGACTGCGGCGCCGAACAGCACGTCCTGCGCCGGCCAGCGGACGATGAGCAGGTCCTCGATCGCGTCCCGGACGACTGCCGTGAGACGGGCCCGCACAGCCTGCGCCTGAGTGGGATCGGCGACAGCCCCCGCCCCGACGACTACCCGCGCCACCGACAACCCGAACCGCTTCGTCTCGACTGCGCTGGGGGCCAGCCGGACGGTGTCCCCGCCCAGCCCCGCCCAACTCATGCGCCGGTCGCCCGGTACTCGGACACGGCCTCGACGACGCGCTCGACGTCCTTCTTCAACAGCGCGGCATGCATCGGCAGCCGCACCAGCCGCAGCGACCGGTCAGCCGTGACGACACACGGGTTAGGGGTACGCCCAAGCCTGCGCCCGGCCTCGGACGAATCGAGCGGCTGGTAGTGGAACGTCGCCACGATGTCGCGCTCCTTGAGGTGCGCGATCAACCCCATCTGGTCGGCGTGGCTCGGCATGATGGCGAAGAACATGTGCGCCGGCTGCTCGCACTCGGGGGGCTCCGTCATCAGTTGCACCCCGTTGGCGGCGGCCCACCCGGGCAGGGCCTCCGCGTAGCGGTGCCACACGTACTGGCGACGCTCCTGGATCTCGTCGAACCGCTCGAACTGCGCGTACAGCAGCGCGGCGAGCAGATCGGAAGGCAGGAACGACGAACCCTGATCGACCCAGGTGTACTTGTCGATCTGTCCCCGCAGGAAGCGCGACCGGTTCGTCCCCTTCTCGCGGACGATCTCGGCCCGCTCGGCGTAGGCCTCGTCGTTGATCAGAATCGCGCCGCCTTCGCCACTGGTGACGTTCTTGGTGTCGTGCCAACTCTGGGTGCCGAACGTCCCGAAGGTGCCGAGGTGCCGGCCGCGGAAGTACCCGCCGATGCCGTGCGCGTTGTCCTCCACTACCTTCAGACCGTGCGCCGCGGCGATGGCGCCGATGGCATCCAAGTCGACGGCGACCCCACCGTAGTGGACGACGAATATCGCCTTCGTCCGGGCAGTGATCGCGGCTTCGACGGCGGCCGGGTCGATGTTCATGGTCTCGGGGAGGACGTCCACGAACACCGGAGTGGCGCCGCGGATCGCGATGGCAGTCGCCGTGGAAGAGAAGGTGAAGGACGGGCAGATAACCTCGTCCCCGGGGCCGATTTCGAGCAGGATCGCCGCCAACTCGAGGGCATGCGTGCAACTTGTGGTGAGGAGCGCGGATCCTGCCCCGGTCTTGTCGAGCAACCACTGCGTGGCCTTGGCCGTGTACTCGCCGTCCCCGTGCCACGACGTCGAAATCAAGGCGTGGTTGACGAACGGACCCTCCAACCCGGCCAGGTAAGGCTGCGAGAACATGATGCGCTGCTGCATGCCTCCAGCATCCCAGATTCAGGCGGGGGACTAGAGTTGCGCCCGATGTGGAATCTCTTGCAGCGACTCTGGTCACAACACCAGATCCGCTATCTGATCGTCGCGGGCACGACGTCGCTTGCCTACATCGGACTGGTCGCCGCCGGGCTCGCACTCAACCTGCACTACATGGTCGCGATCCTGATCGCGCAGGTCATCACGATCGCATGCGCGTTCCCCGCCTACCGAACTTTGGTGTTCGAGTCACAGGGCAAGATCGGGACGGACTTCATCCGGTTCCTCTCCGTGTGGGCGTCGGGGGCCATCGCAGGCGTGGTCGGGACGCCGTTCCTCGTCGAGGTGTTCGGGATGGACCCGCTGATCGCACAGGTGATCGCGATCATCATCGTGGCGGTGGGCTCCTACTTGGGCCACCGTTTCTTCTCGTTCCGCACCGCCAAGTCGGACGACACACCCGACGTCCCGGCGGCGGACACGCCGAGAGCAGACTGATTCACAGCCGCACCAGGCACCCCGAGTGGAGTGGGTGTCTGCGATTCGGGACGATCTTCGCCTGTCCAGGGATCGCAAAACGGCTGCCTACGCCCCCGGCGACGGCTAACGTCAAGACAACCTTCGGGGAGGAGAAGACGTCATGAGGAAGCTTGCACGGGTCGCACTTGCCGGTGTCGTCGGTTTCGCGGTGACGTGTGGCCTTGTCGGGACGCCTGCCAGTGCGGTTCCCACAACGGCGGATGCCGCGAGCGTCAAGATCGCCGCACCCGTTAAGCCCGCCTTCACCACCCTGCGTCTGGGCATGCGCGGCGAGGCAGTGCGGCAGGCACAGGTGAAACTTGTGCGCATCGGCTACCTCGCCACCGCCGACGGGTACTTCGGCACCTCGACGCGAGACGCTGTCGTGCGACTGCAGACCGTCTACGGCCACACCGTCAGGAACGGCGAGATCAACGCGGCCACGATGACGACGCTGATCATGGTCTACGACCGCGCGCTGCGCGTCCCGGCAGGCACTCTCACCCCGGGCACGACCGGTGAGGCCGTGCGCCTGCTGCAGCAAGCCCTCGCCACGATCGGTTACTTCACCGGTTCGGTCAACGGCACCTACAACGGTGCCACCAAGGAGGCGGTGGCTCGCTTCCAGCGCAACTACGGCGTCCGGGCCATGCGCGGTTACGCCACCCCCGCCACGCGCACCAGCATCGACACTGCGTACAAGAAGGTACTGGCAACACAGCAGACCAACCTGCACGCCAACTGCCGGTACGGCCGCGCGATCTGCATCGACAAGACCGCGCGAAAGGTGTACTGGGTCGTGAACGGCCGCATCCTGAAGACTCTGGACGCCCGCTTCGCCAAGCCCGGGTATTCGACCCCCACAGGCAACTACCAGGTGTACACCAAGATCTACAAGGACTGGTCCCGGGCCTACAGCGCCTGGATGCCGTTCTCGATCTACTACGACGGCGGCCGGGCAGTGCACTACAGCTACGGCTTCGCCGCCGACGGCTACAACGGCGGCAGCCACGGTTGCGTCAACCTGCGCGACTGGGCCGGCGCCGAGTGGCTTTACAACCAGGCCCGCGTCGGCGACAAGGTGATCGTCTACTACAGCTAACGTAGGTTCGCCCGGAAGTGGAGCCCCACGTCCGGGTCGACCAACACCTCTTGGCTGGCCGGAATCTCCCCAGCCAGCAGCACGGCGTCCACCGGGACAGCCCTCTTGACGAGCGCGAGTGCGATCGGCCCCTCCTCATAATGCCGGGACGACCCGCCCACGAAGCCGGCCGGTTTGCCGTTCCAGGACAGTTCGGAGCCTGCGGCGGGCAACTCGTCGGCACTGCCGTCGAGTTGCAGCCGTGCCAACCGCCGCGGCGGGCGCCCCAACGAGTGCACCTTGGCGACCGTCTCCTGCCCGCGATAGCAGCCCTTCTCAAGGTGCGTAGCCATGCCGAGCAGCGGCCCGTCCGGCATCGCGATCTCGTTCGGGATCGTCCGGGCGTCGGTGTCCACCCCGACGCGCGGCACACCGGCCGCGATCCGGAGGGCGTCGTAGGCCCACGTGCCGGCGCGGACGTCGCCGAGGTGGGAAGACAGGTCGGCCCGCGGAACGAACGCCTCCCAGCCGCCGAACGTGTCAGCCCACCGCCGCACGACCGAGACGCCAGGAGCGTCCCCCACGCCCCAGATGACGGCGATGTCCGGCCGGACACCGACCTCCACCCGCAGCGCGAACCTCATCGAATTCAGCCACGCCACCAGCGCGGACGCCGTCTCGGCGGCCGTGTGGGCCCAGAAGATCTGGCCGTCGTCGAATCCGGCGAGCGCGTGTTCGATGCGGCCGTTGGGGTCGAGGACGAAGGCTGCGGTGGACGACCCCGGAGCGAGTCCTTCAAGGCGCTGGGTCGTGAGCGAATGCAGCCAACTCAACCGATCCGGTCCGGTGACGGTGACCACTGCCCGATTCGACAGATCGACGCGGCCACTGCCGGCAACCAGGGCGCGCTGTTCGCCCATCGGGTCGCCGTAGTGCCAGGGCAGGCCGGTATCCGGGCCCGACGTGACGGTGATCATGCCCGCACCAGACTTGCCCACGTGTGTGGCTGCAGCTCGTGCTCGGACGTAGCGCGGTCGAAGGACCACAGCAGGTTGCCGTCGACGAGGCCGTACAGGCGGCGTCCGGCGGTGTAGGGCACGGTGGCCGCGTGGGTGCGGACGACCGCGTCGGTGATCAAGTCGATGCGGGCGGGCTGCGCGGTGCCGTACCAGATCTCCACGAATCCGTCCGGGTTGGCCAGGCCGACCTCGACCATGCCGTCCTCCAGCGGGCGCCAGAATCCTGCCTCCATCGCCAACGGGGCAACCGGCCGCCCGTCGGCGTCGACGGTGAACGTCTGGCAGATGTAGTGGAGGAATGCGCCGCCGTTGTCGGTGAAATCGATCTGCTGGAAGCATTCGACCTTGTCGGAGCCGGGTTCGGAGACATACCCGGTTCCCTCCCAGCGGCCGCGCAGCCACGCCAGCCCGACCAGGGCAGGGTTCAGGTCATCAGGGATCTCGAACAAGTCGCACCTTTCTCGCACGCCACACCCGCAGTCTAGCCAGCGGTGATTCCGCTACGGTCGAGGTCATGCGGGCGGTGGTGCAGCGGACGAGCAGGGCCGAGGTGCGGATCGCCGACGAAGTCGTCGGCCGGATCGACCGCATGGGCCTGACCGTGTTGGTGGGCGTCACCCACACCGACACCAGCGAGGCCGCCCGCAAACTGGCGGCCAAGATCTGGACGCTGCGAATCCTGCCCGGCGAGCGGTCGTGTGCCGACGAGTCCGCACCCCTGCTGGTCGTCAGCCAGTTCACTCTCTACGGCGATGCCCGCAAGGGCCGTCGCCCCTCCTGGAGCGCGGCGGCCCCCGGCACGGCGTCCGAACCGCTTGTGGACGAGTTCGTGAAAGCGCTGCGCGAACTCGGCGCCACCGTCGAGACGGGCAGGTTCGGCGCGATGATGGAGGTCACGCTCACCAACAGCGGGCCGTTCACCGTGATCCTGGACTGCGACGCCGATTAGTCCGCGCCGCCCGCCAGGCGGCAGAATGGTCCCGCCCGGGCCGCTCCGGCCGGGTGACAGTCCTGCAGGGGAGCCGTGGCCCAAGTTCTGCTCGTGACATTCGGGACGGATGAGCCCGCCACGGCTCTGCGCACACTTCCGGCCCTCGGACTCCTCAGCCACGAAGTGCGCGCGGTGGCGGGCGACACCCAGGCGCTCACCGAGTCGTCCCGCTGTGACGTGGTCGTCATCGACGGCCGCCATGATCTGGCCGCCGCCCGGACGATGTGCAGGCTTTTCTCCAGCGCAGGAGTGACGATTCCGCTGCTCTTGGTGGTGGCAGAACCCGCTCTCGCCGTCCTGAATGCGGAATGGGGAGTCCAGGATGTGATCCTGGAAGGCGCCGGCCCCAGTGAATGGGACTGCCGCCTGCGCCTGCTGGCCACCGTGCGTCCCGAGGATGGTGTCATCACCGGCGGCGGCATCACCATCGACGAAGGTGCCTATTCGGCGACTCTGAACGACCGCCCCCTGGACCTGACCTACACCGAGTTCGAGTTGTTGAAGTACCTCGTGCAGCACCCCGGACGCGTGTTCAGCCGCGAGCACCTGTTGGCCGAGGTCTGGGGGTACGACTATTTCGGCGGCACCCGGACCGTCGACGTCCACGTGCGGCGGCTGCGAGCCAAGCTGGGACTGGAGCACGAGTCGCTGATCGGCACCGTTCGCAACGTGGGATACCGGTTCGCAAGGTGACCGCTGTCCAGGACACGTGCCTAAACCAACGGCCGCTTGTCACACTGGGATCGACTAGGAATGAGGCCATGACCAGCTATCCGAATGATCCTTACTCCGCGGGCGATCGCCAGAATCCCGACGAGTACGACGAGCGCTGGGCAACGTATGAACCGCCGCCCGAACCCCTGGGCTACCCGCCCCCACCGTCGTACCCTCGTCCCGGGGCCCACCCCGGTGCTGTCGCCACCTACGGTTCCCTCGGCGGGCCAGCGCCCTATGGCATCGAACCACTGACGGGCCTTCCCTACTCGCCGAGGTCGAAGACCGCAGCCGGTCTGCTCGGCGTCTTCCTGGGTGGTTTCGGCATCGGCCGCTTCTACACGGGCCACGTGGGGCTGGGAATCGCCCAGTTGCTGACGACCTTTGTGACCCTCGGCTTCGGCGCGCTGTGGGGAGTGATCGACGGCATCGTGATGCTCGCCGGCCGCCCCACCGATTCCGAAGGCCTGCCTTTGCGGTGACACGTGCCGCGCTGTCGCAACGCCCCCGACTTTGGGCTCGCCCCTGTAGTCTGCGGCGATGACCCCCGCCTCGTCCCTGACCGCATCTGCCGCCGCGGGAGTCCGTGCCCTCGCGGCCGCGGTGGCCGAGGCCGACGGCATTTCGCCCCTCAACGACGCCGGCGACTTCGCTCTCGCCACTCCCGAAGCAGCGGCGCACTGGCTCGTCACGAGCGATGAGACGACCGTCGGCTACGCCCAGTGGCATCACCGTGACGAGACCGCACTCGTGTTCGTCCACCCATCTCATCGCCGTCAGGGCAACGGGAGCCGACTGCTGTCCGCCGTCGCCGCCGAAGCGGATCCCGCTCTGGCCGTGTGGGCGTTCGGGGATCTAGCACCGGCACGGGCACTTGCTGCGAGGTTCGGGTTGGTGCCCGGCCGGGCGCTCCTGCAACTCGCGCGCCCGCTGACCGCCACCGAAGCCACCCCCGTGCCCCCCGACGTCCAGATCCGCGCCTTCACCCCCGCCGACATCGAGGTTGTGCAACGCATCAACGCCGAGGCGTTCGCGAGCCACCCGGAGCAGGGACGACTGACCGTCGCCGACCTGCGGCAGCGCATGACGGAGCCCTGGTTCGACCCGGAAGGCCTGCTGCTGGCCTGGAACGGGGACGTCCCACTGGGCTTCCACTGGAGCAAGACATCGAACACGGACACAGGTGAGGTCTACGTCTTGGGGGTATCCCCGTCCGCGGAGGGGCTGGGGGTCGGCAGGGCGCTTCTGGGTGCGGGGCTGGCCTTCCTCGCCGCCCGAGGCTGCGAGCGGGTCGAGTTGTACGTCGACAAAGCCAATGAGAGGGCTGTAGAACTGTACGAGCGAGCCGGATTTCGGACGGTCCGCGCCGATGTCCAGTACCGCAGACCAGGGGGTGACGCTGAATGACGAGCATGCCCACCGGTTACCGGGGGACACCTGAGCTTCCACTCGACCGCTACCTCGACCGGGAACTGTCCTGGCTCGACTTCAACAGTCGCGTCCTCGACCTCGCGAAGGACACCGAACGAGTGCCGCTGCTGGAGCGCGCCCGGTTCCTCGCGATCTTCTCCTCAAACCTGGACGAGTTCTTCATGGTCCGGGTCGCCGGCCTGAAACGCCGCATGGCAGCGGGCGTGGCCTCTCCGGGCTCGAGCGGCATGCTGCCGCGCGACCTGCAGGATGCGATGCTGACGCGCGCGCGCGAACTCATGGAGGAACAGGCACAGGTGTTCGCCCAGGACGTGCGGCCCGAACTGGCCGCGCACGGCATCGAGATCCTGCGCTGGGATCAGCTGACCTCCGCCGAGGCGGCTGAGATGGACACCCTGTTCACCGAACGCATCTTCCCCGTGCTCACCCCACTGGCCGTCGACCCGTCCCATCCCTTCCCTTATATTTCGGGGCTATCGGTGAACCTGGCGGTCATGCTGAAGAACCCGCAGACCGGTGCCAGGCAGTTCGCACGGGTCAAGGTGCCGACGCTGTTGAGCCGTTTCATGGACCTGGGCGAGGGAAGGTTCCTGCCCCTGGAGGACGTGATCTCCCACAACCTTGATCGCCTGTTCACCGGCATGCAGGTGCTGCAGCACAACACCTTCCGCGTGACCCGCAACGAGGACGTGGAAGTCGAAGAGGACGACGCCGAGAACTTGCTGTTCGCCCTCGAGAAGGAACTCCTGCGGCGCAAGGTGGGCCAGCCGCCGGTCCGGCTCGAGATCGAGGAGGACATGGACGAGCAGATGCTGCAACTGCTCATGAGCGAGTTGGACATCACCACCAGGGAGGTCTTCCGCCTGCCGGGACCGCTTGACCTGCGCGGGCTGTTCTCACTGGCCGACACCGACCTGGAGGGTCTGCAATACCCCTCGTTCCTGCCGAAGACTCATCCGGAGTTGGCCGAGCGCGAGTCCGCCCAGCCAGCCGACATGTTCGCGGCACTGCGGCAACGCGAGGTGCTACTGCACCACCCGTACGACTCCTTCGCCACCAGCGTTCAGCGGTTCATCGAACAGGCGGCCGCCGACCCGTCAGTGCTCGCCATCAAGCAGACCCTCTACCGGACGTCGGGCGACTCTCCGATCATCGACGCCCTCATCGAGGCCGCGCAGGCGGGGAAGCAGGTGCTGGCCCTGGTCGAGATCAAGGCCCGCTTCGACGAGCAGGCCAACATCGCCTGGGCCCGCAAGTTGGAGCGCAACGGCGTCCATGTGGTCTACGGCATGCTCGGCTTGAAGACGCATTGCAAGCTGTCGCTCGTCGTGCGCGACGAGCCGGCGGGCCTGCGCAGGTACTGTCACATCGGAACGGGCAACTACAACCCGAAGACCGCAAGGCAGTACGAAGACATGGGTCTGCTGACGTCCAATCCGGTGATAACCGACGATGTGGCGCGGCTGTTCAACCACTTGTCGGGCATGACCCAAGAGACCCAGTACCGGCGGCTGCTCGTGGCGCCCCACGGCATCCGCACCGGGTTGTTGGAGGCAATCGCGGCCGAGATCGCCAACCACGACGCCGGCCGGCCCGCCCGGATCCGGATCAAGGTCAACTCCCTGGTCGACGAGGCGATCATCGACGCCCTCTATCTCGCCTCCCGAGCCGGCGTTCCCGTGGATCTGTGGATCCGGGGCATTTGCACGATTCGCCCTCAGGTGCCTGGCCTGAGTGAAAACATCAGGGTGCGGAGCATCCTGGGACGGTTCCTGGAGCACAGCCGCATCTTCTGGTTCGAGAACGGAAAGGACACACCCCGTGTGGGCATCGGTTCGGCCGACCTCATGCACCGGAACCTCGACCGGCGGGTCGAGACTCTCGTCCGCATCACCAAGCCGAACCACGTCGCGCAGATCAACGACCTGTTCGACCTCGCGTTCAGCCCAGAGACGGCTGCCTGGTGGCTGGACGGACAATCCGGTTGGACACAGCACACCGCCGATGCCGCCGGGCAGCCGTTGCGCGACATCCAGGACCATCTGATCCACGCCGTGAGGCAACGGAGGAAGTAACGTGCCCATTCCCCGCCCGATCCAGGCGGCCGGCGCCGTCGTCTTCGGCGCGGCGGGCGACATCCTTCTCGTCCATCGGCCCGCCTACGACGACTGGAGCCTGCCGAAGGGAAAATGCGAGCCGAGCGAATACCGTCCCACGACCGCCGCGCGGGAGGTCGCCGAAGAAACGGGGACGACGATTCGGCTCGGCGCCCCGATCCAGACAATCGGATACGCAACCGAGAAGGGCAACAAGGTCGTCCATTTCTGGCGGGCGACGACCGTCGACGTGAGCCGATTCAAACCCAACGGTGAGGTGGACAAGATCGCCTGGCTCAGCCACGAAAAGGCACTTCGCCAACTCAGTTACGCCGATGAACGTCAAGTACTCGAACATGCCCTGCGGATCCCGCCCACAGTCCCCATCGCTGTCGTCAGGCACGGCAAGGCGATGCTGCGCCGAAACTGGTCGGGCAAGGACTATCTGCGGCCGCTTGACTCCCGCGGGCGAAAGCAGGCCCGAGATCTCATCGGACCGCTGTCCGCGTTCGGCGTCGACCAACTGGAGAGTTCGACGTCCACTCGCTGCGTCCAGACGCTCCAGCCATACGCAAAGCACATCCGCGCGGACATCCACACCTGGTCGACACTGGCCGAAGAGCACGGCGCTGAAAACCCCAAGGACGTCCGATCCTTGGTGCAACGGCTGGTCAAGCAGGCGGTGAAGGCCGATCAGCCCCTCGTCATGTCCGGCCACCGGCCCGTCCTCCCCACGATGCTCGAGGTCATCGGCATCGAACCGCGGCCGATGGTGCCCGGCACTCTAGTCGTGGCACACGTGGCCTTCGATCGGCGTGTCGTCGCGACCGAGTGGCACCGCCCGCTGCGGTGACCGGGGCCCGCACCCGCACGACGTCGCTGACTGCGCGCACGAACGCAACCTGACGCGTTCACTTTCCGTTCACCTCACATGTCCAATCTTGTTATGCAGTTTCCTTAGCGTGCGACACGGGAGCCCTGCGGCTCCAGACCAGCCGCCCGCGCGAGGGATCTCGGCAGGGCGAAGACACTTGAAGGGAAATACGTGAAGATCTCGAAGTTCGGGGCTCCGATAGCCATCATTGCCGCCGCCTCCTTGGCGCTGGCCGGGTGTGCCACCAATGAGCCCGCCACCTCCTCGTCCGGCACTTCCGGCCCGGCGCTGTCCGGCACGCTGACGGGCAAGGGTGCCTCCTCGATGAAGGCGGCTCAGGAGAAGTGGATCGCCGACTTCCAGACGGCCAACTCCAACGTCACCGTGAACTACTCCCCCGATGGCTCCGGCGCCGGGCGCGAAGGCTTCATCGCCGGCGCCGTGGGCTTCGCGGGTTCGGACCGTGCCTTCAAGGACTCGGAGATGGGCGCCGGCAAGTTCGCCGGCTGCGCCGCCACCTCGTCCGCGCTGAACCTGCCGGTCTACATCTCCCCGATCGCCGTCATCTACAAGATCGACGGAGTCACCGAGCTCAAACTCGACGCCGACACCATCGCCGCCATCTTCAAGGGTGACATCAAGAAGTGGAACGACGCGAAGATCGTGGCACTCAACGCAGGCGTCCAACTGCCCGACTTGGCCATCACCGCCGTGCATCGCGCTGACGACTCGGGCACAACCGAGAACTTCACCGACTACCTGCACCAGGCCGCCCCCACCGTGTGGGACAAGGATGCCGATGGCGAGTGGCCCTACGCGGGCGGCGAAGCCGCGAACCAGACCTCCGGCGTCGTGAACGCAGTCAAGGGCGGCAACGGCACCATCGGTTACGCAGATGCGTCGGCAGCGAAGGACCTGAGCCACGTTCAGGTCAAGGTCGGAAGCGAGTTCTTCGGTCCGACGGCCGAGGCAGCGGCCAAGATCGTGGACGCTGCGAAGAAGGTAGAGGGCCGCAAGGAACATGACTACGCCTTGAAGCTCGACCGCAAGGCCGAGGGCGCCTACCCGATCGTCCTGGTTGCGTACGCGATCGTGTGCGAGGAATACAAGGACTCCAAGGTCGCCACGCTGGTGAAGTCGTACGTCGGCTACATGGTTTCGGCGGACGGCCAGAAGTCCGCGCAGGCAGCTGCCGGCTCGGCGCCGCTCTCGGCTGACTACCAGACGAAGCTCAAGTCCGCGATCGACTCCGTAAAGTAGCTCCGTAATGCGCTCTGCTGCCCGTCCTTCCCCGCGAGGGGCGGGCAGCTCTCCTGTCTCAGATCACCGCGCGCAGCGCACAACCAGCAGGGGCAGACATGTCGACTGACACCGCCACCGAATTGCCCGTGGAATCACCTCCACCTCCCGCCGCATCGGCGCTCATTCCCACGAAGAAGCGGGTTGGCGATGCTGTGTTCAGATTCCTGTCCACCGGCTCGGGCATCACGATCCTGCTGATCCTCGCCCTCGTCGCCGCCTTCCTCCTGTTGCTGGCGCTGCCGGCCCTCACCGCCGGAGCAGAGGTCTCCGAAGAGCAGGGGTACGGCGCTTTCGTCCAGTGGGTCATTCCGTTCGCCTTCGGCACGGTGTGGGCGGCTCTGTGGGCCCTGCTCATGGCCGTGCCGGTCGCACTGGGCATCTCACTGTTCATATCGCACTACGCACCCCGCCGGCTATCGCAGGGGCTCGGCTACGTCATCGATCTGCTAGCGGCGGTGCCGTCGGTCGTGTTCGGCCTGTGGGGCATCATCATCCTGGCCCCGACCGTGCAACCCATCTACACCTGGATGACCACCTACCTCGGTTGGATCCCCATCTTCGCCGGGCCTGCCTCGGGCACCGGCCGCACAATGCTCACGGCCGCGGCCGTGCTGGCAGTCATGATCCTGCCGATCATCACCTCCATGTGCCGCGAGGTCTTCCTGCAGACTCCCAAGCTGCACGAAGAAGCCGCCTTGGCCCTCGGCGCCACGCGCTGGGAGATGATCAAGATGGCCGTGCTGCCGTTCGGGCGCGCCGGCATCGTGTCCGCCTGCATGTTGGGCCTCGGGCGGGCGCTGGGCGAGACGATGGCGGTGGCCATGGTCTTGTCCGGCAGCAACGTCATCTCCATCAAGCTGCTGACGTCTGCCAACCCCAACACCATTGCCGCCACAATCGCCCAGCAGTTTCCCGAGGCATTCGGGCTCAAGATCAACCAACTCATCGCGGGCGGACTCGTTCTCTTCGTCATCACGCTGGCCGTCAACATGGTCGCGCGGTGGATCGTCGCGCGCCGCGCCCAATACTCAGGAGCGAACTGATGTCAGGCACAACAGTTCCCAAGGTCTCCCTGACCGCCAACCAACTGCCCGCGTGGGCGACTTGGGCGGTGCTCGCCGGCAGCATCCTTGTCATGGGTGTCTTGACGATCCCGCTGTTCGGTAGCCTCAACGTCGCCGCCGCGCTTGTGGCGGGTGTGATCGTGTTCCTGGTCGTCATGCACATTCTCTCGTGGGCGGTAGAAGGCGGCAGGAAGGCCGCCGACCGGCTCGCCAAGCATCTGGTCGTCAGCGCGTTCGCGCTCGCGCTCATCCCGCTGATCTCATTGGGCTACGAGACGGTCATCCGTGGCGTCGCCCGCTTCGACAGCAAGTTCTTCACCTGGTCCATGCGCAACGTCGTCGGTGAGGGCGGCGGCGCCGTCCACGCCATCACCGGCACCTTGTGGGTCACCGGAATGGCCACCCTCATCTCGGTTCCGATCGGCCTCATGACCGCCATCTACCTGTCCGAGTACGGCAGGGGGGCTCTCGCACGCTCGATCACCTTTTTCGTGGACGTCATGACGGGCATCCCCTCGATCGTCGCCGGCTTGTTCGCCTACTCGATGATGGGGCTGATCTTCGGTGTCGGTTACGTCAGCGGCATGGCGGGCGCCATTGCCCTATCGGTGCTGATGATCCCGGTCGTGGTCCGCTCGACCGAGGAACTGCTGCGCATCGTCCCCAACGAACTTCGCGAGGCGTCCTACGCCCTCGGGGTTCCGAAGTGGCGGACGATTCTGCGGATCGTGATCCCCACGGCGATCTCGGGCATCGTGGCCGGCGTGATCCTGGCAATCGCACGCGTCACCGGAGAGACGGCCCCCCTCATGGTGGCGGCCGGTTTCACGGCGTCCCAGAACGGCAACCCGTTCAGCAATGCGATGATGACGTTGCCCGTGTTCGTCTACGACCAGTACTCCCGGCCCGGTATCGATATCCAGGCCTATTGGGATCGGGCCTGGGCGGGGGCGCTGACGCTCATTCTCATCGTGATGTTGCTCAACCTCATCGGCCGGGTCATCGCGGCCCGCTTCGCACCCAAGACCGGCCGCTGACGCCGCGCAAGAGAGGAACCCTGTGTCCAAGCGAATTGTGGTCAACGACCTGAACGCCTACTACGGCAAGTTCAAGGCCGTCGAGGACGCCACCATGGTCATTGAGCCACGCGCAGTAACGGCCTTCATCGGCCCGTCCGGGTGCGGCAAGTCGACAGTGCTGCGGACGTTGAATCGCATGCACGAGGTGATCCACGGCGCCTACGTGACCGGTGAGGTTCTGGTCGACGGCGAGAACCTTTACGGCCCGGGCGTCGACCCGGTGCAGGTGCGCCGCCTCGTCGGCATGGTCTTCCAGCGGCCCAACCCGTTCCCGACGATGTCGATCAAGGAGAACGTCCTGGCAGGCGTCCAACTCAACGCGACGCGCATGCCCAAATCCGAGAAGGACGATCTCGTCGAGCAGTCGCTGCGCGGCGCCAACCTGTGGGAAGAGGTCAAGCACCGCCTCGAACTCCCCGGTTCGGGGCTGTCCGGCGGCCAGCAGCAGCGGCTGTGCATCGCCCGCGCGATCGCGATGAGCCCGCAGGTGCTGCTGATGGACGAGCCCTGCTCAGCCCTCGACCCGATCTCGACGCTGGCCATCGAGGACCTCATCCAGGAACTTAAAGAGACCTACACGATCGTCATCGTGACCCACAACATGCAGCAGGCCGCGCGGGTGTCCGACTCCACCGCGTTCTTCAACATCGCCGGCACCGGCGCCCCAGGAAAGCTCGTCGAGATGGGCCCGACCGAGAAGATCTTCTCCACCCCCGAGAACAAGCAAACCGAGGAATACATCACCGGCCGCTTCGGGTAAGTCAGCGATGAGCCTGAGGGGGTCGGACGCTTGTCCGGCCCTCTGCGCTTGTCCGGCCCCCGGCACGCCGCCGCGGCCTACTGCCTTCCCGTCCCACTGCTGCTCGCGGCTCCCTTCTGCTTCCCGGCTGCCTTCTGCTTTTCCCGCCCCCAGACGCTTCCCGCCGCCTGCTGCCTTCCCCGCCCCCGGACGCCGCCGCGGGCGTTAAGTCGCGGTTGCGGGCGTCCTACCGTCCGCAACCATGCGCTAAAGTCCGCGTCGGCGCTTACCGCCCGCGACGCGACGCCGCTAGGACTGGACGTGGAGGTGTGCGGGAGGTGGGGGGGGACGTGTCGGGGACAGGTCGGCGCCGCTGGACATTCCCCGCCCCCGGACGCCGCCGCGGGCGTTAGGTAGCGGTTGCGGGCGTCCTAACGTCCGCAACCATGCGCTAGAGTCCGCGTCGGCGCTTACCGCCCGCGACACGACTCCGCTAGGACTTGGGAGGTGTGTGGGAGGTGGGGGGGACGTGTCGGGGACAGGTCGATGCCGCTGGACATTCCCCGCCCCCGGACGCCGCCGAACAGGTCGACGCCGCTAGGACGGGTCAGGGTGCCCCGGGTCCGGGACGATGTCGGGGTACGCGAGGACGATCTCGCGGTGCGTTTCGAGGAGAGCGAGCAGATCCAGCACCCTGCCGTCGGAGAAGCGCGGCCCGCCGACTTGGACGCCGATGGGCAGCCCAGCGGTGGACAGCGCCACCGGGACCGTGCCCGCCGGCATGCTCGTCAGGTTGTAGGGCGATGTGAACATCAGATTCTCGAATGGCATCCCCGTCTGTTGCGGCCCCATTTGCGCTGCCGGGAAGCCGACGACGGGCAGCACCGGTGACAGGGTGAAGTCGAACGCGCCGAGGGTGGCAGCCCACCGGGCACGGACCTGTTCGATCTGCCGCTCGAGAGCCAGGTACTCCAACGCCGTCATCCCGCGGGTCGCCAGCAGCGCCTCGCGGATCGGCGCCGGGACCGCGCCCCACTGCTCCTGGGGCGCCGCCAGCAGATCGGGCAGTGCCCTAACGGCACCCAGACGTCCGAATGCCTCGATGTCGGCGCGAGTGGCGTAGGCGTCCATGATCGTCACCTCGGCCCCGAGCCCGGACAGCAGCCGGGCTTGCGCTTCCACAGCCTGCGCGACCTCGTCCGCGACGTCGGTCAGTCCGGGTGCCGTCGTCAGCAGCACCCCGATCCTGACACCGTCCAGCCGGTCGCTCTGCGCGGGCCGCCACCGGAATCCGCCGGGCAGGCTCAGGTGGTCGGAGGCGTCGGGGGCCCCGATGACCTCCAACAATGCGGCGGTGTCGGCGACCGACCTGGACATCGGCCCCGCGGTGCCGATCAGTTTGGGCGGGTCGTACGCCACGAGCCCCTGCGTCGGCTTGAGGGCGACCAGGCCGCAGTGGCAAGCGGGCCCGCGCAGCGATCCGGCCATGTCCGTGCCCAGCGCGAGCGTTCCCACCCCGGCAGCAAGCAGCACCGCCGCCCCGGCGCTCGAACCACCGGGACTCAGCGCGGCGTCCCACGGGTTCGTGACGACGCCGAACCGCGAACTGATGCCCGACGCGAGAAACCCGAAATCCGGCATCGTCGTCTTCGCGAAGACGATCGCTCCCGCCTCTCGCAGTCGGCGAACGGGTGCTCCGTCGTGGGAGGACGGCGGCAGTCCGTCGTGCACCACGCTGCCGTGCCAGCGGTGTAGTCCCGTCACGTGGAATGAGTCCTTCACCGAGACCGGAACGCCGTCCAGGAGCCCGAGAGGACGCCCCGCGCGCCAGCGCTCCTCGCTCGCGACGGCCTGGGCGAGGGCCCGCTCGCTGTTCAACTCGGTGACGGCGTTGTGGCGTCGACCGGCGATGGCGGCGGCTTCCAGGGTCCGCTCCAGCACTGTCACGGGAGAGCCACCTGCGGCGTAGAGCCGGTTCAGTTCAGCTACGGAGGCAGTCATGGCTACGACGTGCAATCCAGTAGGCCGACCTGGGTCTTGAGCGCCAGGACGCGGGCGGCCTTCGTCTTGACCGTGGCGGCGAACTCGGGGTCGGCCTTCGCACGGGCTACCGTTTGGGCGAACATCGCCTCGATGGACGACGCGTCGACATTGATGACCAGATCTCCACCCGCATCCAGGAACTTCACGCCCCTATCCTCGACCGGGATCGACCCGACCGCCGCAGCCGCACCCAGATCGTCCGAGATGATGACACCCCCGAACCGCAGGCCGTCCCGCAGCAAACCGATCACCTTCTTCGAGAACACCGCGGGCGTGCCCGGTTCGATCTGCGTGTAGACGGCGTTCGAGATCATCACCGACGAGGTCCCGGCCGCGATTCCGGCTTTGAACGCCCCGATGGCCGGGCTCGTGGGCCCTGTCACCGAGTCGATGACGGTGCGGGTGTGGTCGGTGTTCCCGGTGACCATGCCCAGGTTGGGGAAGTGCTTGACCGCGGTTGCCACGCCGGCCCCCCGGTAGCCGCTGACTGCAGCGCTGACCTTGGCGCTGACGGTCGTCAGGTCGGCTCCGAACCCGCGCTGCAGGGCCCCGATCGGCCTGTTCAGCGTGCCGATGGTGGCCGGAACCGTGTCCGCGACGGGAGCGAGGTTGTACATGACGCCGGACTGCAGCAGTTGGTTGCCCCACACGCCCGACCGCGTCTTGACCTCTGCGTCCGGCAGTTTGCCCTGTTCCAGCGCGGACGGGATCCTCTCGAAGCCTTCGCCCTGCAGGTGCTGAACCTGCCCGCCCTCCTGATCGACCGCGACCACCACGGGCGTGTGCGGCGAGATCGCCGCGATCGACCCGGTTAACTTGCTGACCTGGGAGACGCCGCCAGTGGTGTTGCCGACCAGGATCACCGCCCCGGCCTTGCCGGTGGTCAGCAGCTCCCGGACATCGCTCGGGACCGTGGTGGCTGTGGCCGCCACCCCGACCATGAACAACTGCCCGATCTGCTGCTCAAGATTCAGGCGTCCAGCAACGGCCGTGCAGGTGTTGTCCGGTGTCTGGGACGGCCGAGCCGTCGTCGGCCCGGACGTTGCGGTGCCGGTCGGGCCAGTCTGGACGGGGCCACGCGCGCACCCGGCCAAGCCGATGGCCACGGCTGCGAGGACGGCCCCCAACCTCCACACGCTGCGCACGCTAGTTCTCCACATCCAGTGCCAACAAGGCATTCTCGACGACCTCCGGCAAGCCGGGATGAGCCCAGTACTGGCCACGGGCCATGCTCTTCACGTCGAGGCCGAAGGTCATCGCTTGGATGAGTGGCTGCAGCAGGGACGTCGCCTCCGGTCCCATGATGTGCGCGCCCAACAGCAGTCCCGTGGCGGGGTCTGCCAGCAGTTTGACGAAGTGCTCGGTGTCTTCCAGTGCCCAGCCGTAGGCGACCGATGCGTATTCCTGCACCGCAGTCACGTACCGGAGCCCCCGCTCCTGCGCCTCTTCCTCGGTGATGCCGACAGCCGCAACCTGCGGGTTCGAGAACACCGAGTGGGGCACGTACCGGTGGTCGGACGCAACGAGCGCATCCGGGTGCAGCAGGTTGTGCTGGACGACCCGCGCCTCGTGGTTGGCGACGTGCTTCAGCATCCGCGGCGAACAGACATCGCCCAGCGCCCAGACACCCGGCACCGTAGTGCGCTGGTACTCGTCAACCTTGAGGAAACCACCCTCGGTTACCTCCAGCCCGGCAGCCTCCGGATTCAGGTCGGCCGAGTTGGGCTCGCGTCCGAGCGCCAGCAGCAACCGGTCGGCCTCGAACTCGTACTCGATGCCGTCGGCGTCCACGGTGCCCACCGCCACCCCGCGAGGTGCCGTCTGGACGTGAGAGAGGGTATGCCCGAAGCGCAGGGTCACGCGCCGCCCGATCTGCTCGGTGAACCGCCGCGACACCTCGGAGTCCTCGTGACGCAACAACTGCGAGCCGCGATAGATGATCGTGACGTCGGCACCCAGGCCCGCGAAGATGTGGGCGAACTCGGCTGCGATCAGGCCGCCTCCGCAGATGATGATCGAACGCGGGAATTCCTCCACCCGCATGATCGAATCCGACGTGTGGATTCGGTCGGAGACCCCCGCGTCATGGATGCCGGGGATGTCAGGGATCAGCGCGGTCGATCCGGTCGCCAGGACGATCTGGGGCGCCGTGATCTCGTCCTCGCCCACTAGTAACGTGTGCGGCCCGACGAACCGGGCCTCGGCGTCAAACAGGGTGACGTTCGGGTTCTGCTCGCGCCATTGCCGACCGGCGACCGAGATCGGGTCGATGCGACCGAAGATGCGGTCACGGATCGCCGCCCAATCAGCCGTTCCGCCCGGGATTCGCAGTCCCAGATTGTGGCTGGTGGCGGCCCACGTCATCACGTCGGCTGGGTGGACGAACATCTTGGTCGGGATGCACCCCATGTTCAGGCAGGTGCCGCCGAACGTGGCGGACCGTTCGATCAGGGCCACCCGCTTGTCCGCGAACTGCTCGTCGACGATCGAGTTGCCGCTGCCTGTGCCGATGACGATCAGATCGAACTCCTGCATCTGCATCCTCCGCTCACTGCCGCCCCAGGCTTGCCTAAGGTACTGGTATGGACTCTAGCGCTCGCCCTTTGGCCATCGTGACTGGCGCCTCGTCGGGGCTGGGTCTCACCTTCGCCGACAAACTCGCCGAGCGCGGCCACGACGTCGTCCTCGTGGCCCGCAGCGCAGAGCGACTGCAGCAGGGAGCCGCGCGGATCGCCAGCCACAACGGTGTGACGGCGACGCCCTTGGCGCTTGATCTCACCGATCCCGCCGCGTGGGCCGAACTACAGGACCGGGTACCCCAGACCGATCTGTTGGTCAATAGCGCAGGCTTCGCGTCGTTCGGCGATTTCGTCTCGGTCGAGCCCGAACGCCTCCTCGCCCAGGTCACCCTCAATTGCACTGCGCCGGTCGCCCTCACGCGCGCCTACCTGCCGGGGATGCTCGAGCGGGACAGTGGCGGCGTCATCAACGTGGCGAGCACGGCCGCCTTCCAGCCCGTTCCGACGATGGCGGTGTACGCGGCGTCCAAGGCCTTCCTGGCGTCCTTCACCGCGGCGCTGTGGGACGAGGTGCTGCACAGCCGGGTACGGGTCCTGGGGGTCTGCCCCGGGCCGACGCATACGGGGTTCTTCCGGGCGGGCGGCGACGAGACTGTGCTGCGACACCGGCGCAACCCCGACGATGTCGTCAGCACCGCGCTGGAGGCGTTCGACGCCACAAACCCTCTCGTCGTGGATGGCCGCGGCAACTCGTTCCTGGCAGCCCTCTCCAAGATCGCGCCGACGCGGATGCAGTTGCCGATCGCACGCTGGGCGGTGCGGCCCGCGAAGAACTGAGCCGACGCCTGGAATCTGCCAGGCGCTCCGAGTCGAGTCAGATTCCAGCGTAGGAATGCATGCCGCTGACGAGCAGGTTGATGCCGACGAAATTGAACCAGAAGGTAGCGAGCCCGACGACGGCGACCCAAGCGGCCTTCGCGCCCTTCCATCCTGCGGTGAGCCGAGCGTGGAGGTATCCGGCGTAAACGACCCAGGTGATGAGGGACCAGGTCTCCTTCGGGTCCCAACCCCAGAAGCGTCCCCACGCGTACTGCGCCCACACGGCCCCTGCCAGGATCGTGAATGTCCACACCGGCAGCGCGAACGCGTGCATCCGGTACGCGAAGGTATCGATCTTGGACGCCGCGGGCAGCCGCGTGATGTAACCGCTTTGCTGCCCCCGTCGAGTCGCGCGCACCCGGAGCAGGTAGAGGAGCGACGCGAGCCCACCCAGGTTGAACGCCCCAGCCGCGATTACGGCAGCAACGATGTGAATGATGAACCAGACCGAATGCAGCGCCGGCACCAGCGGCGCGACGTCCACGTAGAGAACCGTCACAGCCAGCCCCTGCCCGATGGCAGCCAGCAGCGTCACGAACAGGCCCAACCACCGCATGCCTTTCCAGACCGCGAGCACCAGGTAGGAGATGACCACGACGAGCAGCGCTGAGGTCACGAACTCGTACATGTTGCCCCACGGGAACCGATCCGCCGCTATCCCCCGCAGAATCACCGCGGCCAGGTGAGTTGCGAAGGCGATCATGGTCAAAGCGATGCCGACGCGCCCGAAGAGATCGAGCCGGATCCGGGCGGCGAGGGACCCCGAAACGTCCGGCGCGGCCACTTCGGGTGCCGGCGGCTGCTGTTGACCGTGGCCGACGCCGGCACGCGCCAGTTCGCGGGACGGCGCAACTTGCGCCGCGGGAAGGGTCCGGGCGGCGGCCCATTCGGCAGCGTGGGCCAGCAGCGCGATCAGGTACAGCACGGCCGACGTCGTCATTGCCAGGTCGGAGTATTCGCTCACTCGTCCTCCTTGTCGGCGCCAGCCGCATCGGCTTGCGGTGCGGTCACCTTAGCTGTCGTGTCGGTGGCAGCAACACCCCCGACGGCGGCAAACAACGCGGTCACCTCTTCGTCGAGTCCCGTCCGCGACTCGGCCTTGTCGAGCCCCGCTGCTTCCACGCCGCCGTCTGTCACCCGCAGCCACAGCCGGCGCGGCCGGACGAACAACGACAGACACAGCCCGATCATCGCGAACGCCACTGCCGTGATCGACAGCCACGTGCCCGGGGTCTGGGAGACCTGCACCTTGACCCAGCGCTGCCAGCCGTCGAGTTTGATTGACCCGCCCGGCGCTGGTAGCTGGAACGTCTCACCGGGGGCCAGCCGGAATGCGGTTACGCTGCCGGAGGCGTCGGTGTACTGGGTCAGCCCCTCGGTGTCCAGTGTGTAGACGTTCTCGGGCGTCCCGTCCTCCTGCTTCGGGGCGCCATGCCAGGCGTTCAGGAACAACTCGGGGTTGAACGCGTCCGGAAACACCGACCGCGGGCCCCGCTCGTCCACCACGGCGGTCGGCAGGAAGAGGCCTTCGAACGCCATCCGGTCGGGGCGGGCGTCAGGGGCCTTGATCACCCCGGACGAACTGAAGTTGCCGTCCTGCGGGAGGAACACGACCGGTCCCGAATACGCGATGTTGCCGGAGGCGTCGGTGACTGTCACGACCGGCGCATAACCGTGCCCCAGCAGGTGAACCTCGGTGCCGCCGATGGTGAGCGGGTGGTTGACCTGTAGGTCGGCGTCGCGCTCGCCGCCGGCAGTGGTGACGGTGACGTCGGCCCGGAAGTCGCGCGCCGCTCCGCGTTGGACGTCGCCTGTTTCGAACCGGACGTGGAACTGCCGCAGCACCAGCGTGAACGGCTCCAGCCTGCTCGGGTCGAACACCGGCCCGGCGGACAACTCGTCGTACTGGGTCAGCGTGTTCGAGAAGCCGCCGCGTTCGACGATGACTGCTGTGCCGCGGTAGCCGAGCAGCGATGTCCACGCCAAGCCGGAAAGCAGGACGACGAGGCTCAGGTGGAAGACCAGGTTGCCGGCCTCACGCAGGTACCCGCGCTCGGCACTGACGCTGTCGGTGCCGGTGGTGACGCGGTACCGGCGGCGGCGCAGGTGGGCGGCGGCGGCGTCCAGCACCGCTGCGGACGGGGCGGAGACCGTACCGGAAACGCTCGCCGCCAGCCGCTGCAGGTTGCGCGGCGTGCGCGGCGGCGGGGTCCGCACGGCCCGCGCGTACACCCGGATGCGCGGCACGATGCACCCGACCAGCGACACGAACAGCAGAAGGTAGACGGCCGCGAACCACGGCGACCCATACACGTCGAACAGCCCCAGGCGGTCGTACCAGACAGCCAGATCGGGGTTCTCGCGCGCGAAGTCCCTGACCCGCAGAGGGCTGGTTGTGCGTTGCGGGATCAGAGACCCGGGGATCGCGACGACGGCCAGTACGAACAGCAGCAGCAGCGCCGTGCGCATGGACGTCAGTTGCGCCCACGCGATGCGCAGCGCCTCGGGGAGAGTGAGGCGCTTGCGGGCAGGAACTTCGGCTGTCATCAGATCAGCGTCCCGAACCCGGAGATCCACTGTCGCGCCCACGCCATGAGCCAATCCCAGACGCCGGTCACCAACAGGACACCCACCGCCACCATCGCCAGCCCCGACCCGATCTGCAGGGCCCGCGCATGCCGTTTCACCCATTCGAGGCGCGTGGCCAGGCTCGTGAAGGCGACGGCCGCGATCACGAACGGCACGCCCAACCCGAGCGCGTAGCAGATGGCCAGGACACCGCCGCGCACCGCAGAACCCTCACTCAGCGCAAGGCTGAGCACGACCGACAGCGCCGGTCCGATGCAGGGGGTCCACCCCAACCCGAAGACGATGCCGAGCAACGGTGCCGTCGCGAGCCCGGCGCGCCGGGGCAACTGCACGCGCAGGGTGTTCTGCCCGAGGGGGACGAGCCCCGCGAACACCAACCCCAGCACGATTGTGACAACGCCGACACCGATGCTGATCTGGCGCTGCCAGGTGAGCAGGAACGTCCCCAGCCCCCCTACGAGCACCCCGCTGGCGAGGAATACCAGCGTGAACCCCGCAACGAACAGCAGCGTGCCCACCACCATGCGGGCCCGCGCGCGGGGGGCGACGTCGCCGCCCGCGAACTGGGAAGCCCCAAGCCCGGTCGCGAACGACAGGTATCCCGGCAGCAGCGGAAGCACACAGGGCGAGGCGAACGAGACGAGCCCCGCGAGTACCGCAACGGGCATCGCCAGCAGCATCGAGCCTCCTACGGCCTCGCGTGCCCATTGCGCCAGGTCCAGTGCAATCACTTGCCTTCAGCCACCTCGGTGATGAGGGCCACGAGCGTTGCCTCGGTGACTTCGCCCAGCACTCTGGCCGCGAGGCGTCCCTGCGTGTCGAGGACGAGGGTGGTGGGGATCGCGCTCGGCGGCAACTGACTGCCGAACTGCAAGAGCAACTGGCCACGAGGGTCGTACAGGTTCGGGTAGGTGATCGCCTGGGAGCGGACGAACGCCTGCGCGGGCGCCGGGTCGAGATCGCGGGTATTGATCCCGATGAACTGCGCGGTGCCTGCGACGCGGGCAGCAGCGGCGACCAGCGCCGGGGCCTCTTTGCGGCAAGGCGCGCACCACGAGCCCCAGACGTTGTAGACGATGACCTTGCCCTTGTAGGCGGCGACGTCGAGGGTGCCGCCGGCCAGCGAATCGCCCTGCAGAAGAGGGGCCGGACGTCGTTGCTCCGCGGAGATGCGAGTGATCGACCCGTCGCCGGACACATAGCCGCCCTCCGCGCTCGGTCCACTGCCGCAGGCCGCCAGCGCCATCACACAGACCAAGGCCAACAGCTTCGACCCCGCCCGGTTGCCGGGTCGGTGACCGCGAAGGGGCGACCAGCGGACCGCGCTCATGCGTGCGGGATCCCGGGCCGGAGCAGGTCTTTCGCAGGCTCTGCGTAGTCGACCCTCACGATCCGGCTGCCGTGCAGAGTGAACGAGGTGACGGACGCGAGGCTGCACTGTCGCCGGCGCGGGTCGTGGACTAGCGGCCGGCCCTCGGCAGCCGACCGGGCGATCCAGATCGGCAGTTGGTGGGACACGATGACGACCTGCTCGCCCGGGTGGGCCGTCGCGGCTTCCGTGATCGTCTCGTGCACGCGCGCGGCGATCTGTTTGTACGGCTCACCCCATGACGGCTGCCACGGGCGGACCAGGTACCGCCAGTTCGCGGGCCGGAGCAACTCACGCTTCGCCACCTTGCCCTCGAAGACATTGGTGGTCTCGATCACCCGTTCGTCGATTGCGACTTCGAGTTTCGGGTGCGCGTCCGCGATGGGCCCCATGGTCTCGCGCGCACGTTGCAGCGGCGAACTGCGAAGTTCCGCCAGATCGAAGTCGGCGAAGTACTGGCCCAGGCGCGCGGCCATTTGGCGGCCTTGGGCGGACAACCCGAAGCCGGACAGACGGCCGTACAGCACGCCCGTGGGGTTGTCCACCTCACCGTGACGCACCAGATGAACGACTGTCTCAAGCATGGCGCCCACTCTAACCGCGTCGGCAGCAAAACCGGTGGGACCGAAGGCTCGCCGATCAGCCTTGAGGCCTGGACGTTGGCGAGGGTTCCGTCGAAAGTGCAGCCGTAAGATCGGCGGCGGTCAAAAACCAATAGGACAGGAGCCGACCGTCGACGGTGGTCACCGGCACATGATCGCTGTAGAGATCCAGCAGCGCGGGGTCGGAATCGACGTCCTTCGCTGCCCAGGGCACGCCAAGCCCGGCGCACACCTGTTCTGCGATGGCGAGCGCCTCGTCACAAAGATGGCAGCCCACGCGGGTGATGACGACCACCCGCGGGTCGGGGGTCATGGGCGGGGCGGTTACTTGCCCGCGCGGCGGCGCTGAATCCGCGTCTTCTTCAAGAGCTTGCGGTGCTTCTTCTTCGCCATCCGCTTGCGGCGCTTCTTAATAACCGAACCCACAGTTGATCCTTAGAGAAAGAGAGCTGGACGGTGTCCACTGGCCAAGCACTTGATCCTACCCGCGCCGGGCGACGCACGCGAAATTCTGGGAATTCCACGCCTGCGTAGACTGAATCTCATGCAGAAGGCCCGGCCGTACATCGTCGTCACCGTCATTGTCGGGTTGCTCATCGGGGCCCTGGCCGTGGTCGACTCCGTCGTGCGGGGCCAGGCCGAGAACCAGGTGGCCGGCAGGATCGCGACGTCCCTCAACCTGCAGTCACCGCCGGACGTCACACTGCACGGATGGCCGTTCCTGGTGCATGCGCTCACCCGGTCGTTCCCGAAGGCCGAGGTGACCGCGTCCGAGATAACGGCGACGGCCGGGGACACACCCGCCAAGCTCACCGATTTGCGCATCGTGGCGACGGACATCGAGCCCGATGGGGGCGACTACATCATCAAGCACATCGATGCGCGTGGATCCATCAGCTACGAGTCGTTGTCCCAGTTCACGGGTGACAGCACGGTCACGGGTAGGGACAACGGCCGTGTGGCCATCACCTACACGACGCAGATCCTCGGGCAGACGATCCAAGCAACCGTCACCGGCGTGCCAGTGCTGGACGTGGACAGGCAGGAAGTCGATCTGCGGCAGACCGCGGTCGAAGTTGCGGGTGTCGTGCTGACCGACGAACTTTCGCAACGGCTGATAGCAGCGGTGGCGAAGCCGGTTTCGATCCGGCAGGCGAACGTCACGGTTCAGACCATCGAGGTCGGCGCCGACGGTGTGGTCGTGACAGCGACAGCCGACAATCTCACCGTCTCGGGCTGACCTACTTCGATCCGCGCGCCATCTCGCGACTGCGGTTGCGGGCGGCCTCTATCGCGGTGACGAACGCGGCACGGACACGGTGGTTCTCCAACTCCCGCACCGCTGCTGCCGTGGTACCGCCGGGCGAGGTGACCTGCTCCCGCAACTTGGTGGGGTGCTCTCCGGTCTCGCGGAGCAGTTTGGCCGAGCCCAGCATGGTTTGCACGGCGAGTTCCGTGGCGATGTCGCGCGGCAAGCCCAGCAGGACACCGCCGTCGATCATGGCTTCCACGACATAGAACAGGTATGCCGGGCCCGTGCCCGACAGCGCTGTCACGGCGTCCTGGTACCGCTCTGGCACGACGACCGTCTTGCCGACGGCCTGCAACAAACCGATGGCGGTCTCCATGTTCGCAGGAGAGGTGTGGCTGCCGGCGGACAGCGCGGCCATGCCCTCGGAAACCAGCGCCGGCGTGTTCGGCATCACCCGCACGACCGGGGTACCGGCCGGCAGCGCGTCCTCGAGCAGTTGCGTGGTGATTCCCGCGCACAGCGACACGACGAGAGTCCCGGGCTTGATGACCGGAGCGATCTCGGTCAGCAACTCCGGCACGTCCTGCGGCTTGACGACGATGAGCAGCGTGTCCGCCAGTTCGGCGGCCTCGGCGTTGGTCACGACCCGGACACCGTACTTCTCGGTCAGTTCCCGCTGGCGATGGTCGCGCCTGTCGGTTACGACGATGTCGGCCAGGTTCCAGCCCGCCTTCAACAGGCCACTGAAGATCGTCTCGCCCATGACCCCCGCGCCGAGGACACCGATCATCGAGCGGCCACCAGTTCGGCGATCTGCACGGCATTCAGCGCGGCGCCCTTGCGGAGGTTGTCGTTGGCGAGGAACAGCACCAGGCCCTTACCCGCGGGGGCGGCCTGGTCGGCACGGATGCGGCCGACGAAGGACGGATCCTTGCCGGCTGCCATCCGCGGCGTGGGCGCGTCCACCAGCGAGACTCCCGGGGCGGACGCCAGCAGTTCGGCCGCCCGCTCGGGCGACAGGTCATCGGAGAACTCGGCGTGAACCGCCAGCGAGTGGCCCGTGAACACCGGCACTCGGACGCAGGTTCCCGACACCAGCAACTCGGGCAGGTGCAGGATCTTGCGCGACTCGTTGCGCAACTTCTGCTCCTCGTCGGTCTCTCCCGTGCCGTCGTCCACCAGGGCGCCGGCGATCGGAACGACGTTGAAGCCGATGGGTGCGATGTATGGGCCGAGATCGCCCGCGGGCACGGCCCCGCCGTCGAAGGTGAGGCGCGCGGGATCGGTTGCGGCCGCGACCTGATTCGCGAGTGTCGAGACGCCGGCGAGCCCCGAGCCGGAGACGGCCTGGAACGTCGTGACGCGCAACCGGACCAGCCCTGCCTCGTCCGACAACGGCTTCAGCACCGGCATGGCCGCCATCGTGGTGCAGTTCGGGTTGGCGATGATTCCCTTGGGTGGGTTGAGCACGTCACCCGGGTTCACCTCGGAGACCACGAGCGGAACATCCGGGTCGAGCCGCCAGCAGGACGAGTTGTCGATGACGGTCGCACCGGCCGCTGCCACCTTGGGGGCGTACTCGCGGGACGTCTTGCCGCCGGCGGAGAACACCGCGATGTCGATACCGGCGAAATCGGCAGTGGCAGTGTCCTCCACCACCACCTCGCCCCCGGCCCACGGCAGGGTCTTGCCGGCCGAGCGAGCCGACGAGAAGAATCTGATCTCGGACACAGGGAAGTTGCGTTCCGCCAACAGGGACCGCATGACGCTACCGACTTGACCGGTCGCGCCGAATACACCAACACGCATGCGGCGTACATTACCGCCGGGCGCTGGGCGGGACGCCAGCCGTCCGCTGCGCGAGGAGTTCAGAACAGGTCGGTGTAGCCGGCCAAAGCCGCATAGCCCACGAAGGCGGCGACGTCCAACAGCGTGTGCGCCACCACCAGCGGGCCGACCCGGCGCCAGTGCAGGTAGAGAAGACCGAAGACCACGCCCATGACGAGGTTCCCCACGAACCCGCCGAACCCCTGGTAAAGGTGATAACTGGCACGAACAAGGGCGCTTACCAGGATGTAGGTGATGGGCCCCCACCCGATGCGGCGCATGCGATTGAAGAGGAACCCAAGCATGATGACCTCTTCGAGGATTCCGTTCATGGCGGCAAACCCGATGAGAACCGGCACGGTCCACCAGTGCTCGGCCAAGTTGGCCGGCGACACGGACGTGTTGAACCCGAGGGCTCGCGCAGCGAAATACAGCCCGAGACCGGGGATCCCGATGCACAGCGCGACGACGAACCCTCGGAGCGAGTCGCTGCCCGGCCGGCGCAGGTCGAAACCGATCTCCTTCCGGTCGCCGGACAGGTGCAGCAGGTACAACGCCAAGAGCACGGGCACCAGGGGGAGCAGCATCCCCGCCAACTGATAGGCCAGGTCCAGCCACGGCCGGTCGGGGGTGACCGAGGTGTTGATGGTCGTGGTCTGCTCGTTGAGGGGACGGTTGACGGTCAGTTTGTCCACGATGGCCAGGATCGAGTAGACGGCCGATCTGCCGAGGGACACCCCGAGCACGAGCAGAATCTCCCATCCGAAGCGCGGACGGGGCGCGTTCGGGGTCGCGAGCAGACTGTCGAGTTGGTCGGGAGGCCGCACCGCGCTCACTTCCGCCGGATCACCGACTTGGCCAGCAAGCCGAGGTTGGCCGGCCGCTCGATCAGCCGGCGGACGAAATACCGGTACCACTGTCGACCGTACGGAACGTACAGCCGCACGGACGCACCGGCCGCGAGCAACCGCGCCTGATCGGGCGTCCGCACGCCGTAGAGAAACTGAAACTCGTAGGTGTGAGGTTCTCGCCCGGAGCGGGAGATCAAGTCCTCGGCGATGGCGATCAGCCGCGGGTCGTGGGTAGCGATCATCGGGTACGCGGTCGACTCCAGAAGCCGCCGCAACAGGCGGACGAATGCCTTGTCCACGTCGGCCGACCTACGGTGAGCAACGGTTTTCGGCTCGATGTAGGCGCCCTTGCAGAGCCTGATCCGGCGACCGGGGGCCAACACCTCATCGAGATCGGCGGGGGTGCGTAGAAGGGACGCCTGCAGCACGCCGCCGGTGCCGGAAAACTCGGCGTGAAGCCGGTTCCAAAGGCGCAGGGTGGCGTCCGTGGCGGAGTGGTCCTCCATGTCCAGGGTCAATGTCGTGCCGACGCCCCGGGCGGCCGCGCAGACGAGTCGGGCGTTGTCGAGAGCGATCTGTTCGCCACCGTCGAGAGCGATTCCGAGGGCCGACGGCTTTACAGAGGCCTCCACCTTGGTGGTCAGCCGTTCGACAGCGAGCCACTGCATGAGGTCCAGGTACTGGGTGGTGATCGCACCGGCGTCCTTTTCGGTGGCCACGGATTCTCCCAGGCAGTCCATGGTGACGAGATAGCCCTCCTCCACCAGTTCCTTCACGCGGGGCAGTGCTTCACCGAGGGAGTCGCCGGCCAAGAATTGGTGCGCCAGTTGGCGGACGGGCGGCATCGCCACCGCCACCTTCTCGACGGGCGTTACGTTGGCCAGAGCAGCCAGCGGTTTGCGCAGCATCACAACCTCCTGGCGCTCGACTCTACTCGTGCCGACGTCAGCCGATTCGCGTCGCGAACTGCCCCAGATGATGCCTGGTGAACTGGAGCGCATCCGCCAGCAGTTCCTCACGCCGTGCCTTGGACCCGGCGAGGCGGCTGTTCACCTCGACAACGACCTGGCCTTGATACCCATTCGCCGCCAGGAGCTGCAGCACACCGGCAGCGTCCTGGTCACCCATGCCGGGCATCAGATGCTCGTCCTTGAACGAACCGGTGCCGTCGGTGAGGTGAACGTGCCGCAACCGCCGGCCCCACTCCTGGGCGTAGGACAGCGAACTCTGCCGGGCCGTCGACGCGTGCGAGAGGTCGAGCGTGAGATGGTCGTAATCGAAGTCGGTCGGGTCCCAATGGGGCCCGTAGGCCTTCAACTCCCCCGCCGGAGTGCGCCACGGGTACATGTTCTCGATGCAGAACGTGACGCCGGTGCGCTCCGTCAACTCGCGCACGCCCTCCACGAATCCCGCCGCGTAGGCGGCCTGCCACCGGAACGGGGGGTGGACGACTACGACGTCGGCGCCGAGTCGTTGCGCCATCTGGCCGGAGCGTTCGAGGCGCTCCCATGGATCGGTGCCCCACACGCGCTGGGTCACCAGGAGGCACGGTGCATGGATCGCCGTCACGGGCACTTGATGGTAGTCGCGCAACTTCTCGACAGCGTCGATGTCAGCGGCTACCGGATCGATGCCGACCATGACTTCAACACCGTCATACCCCAGGGTGCCGGCCACCTCGAAACCGCTAGCGGTTGACTCGGGGTAAACCGAAGTGGTGGACAACACGATCGGCGTTGGCCTGTCAGCATTCACCCAAGAAGTCTACGCCACCGGTTCCGGACCGCATCGGCGGTGCCTACGCCGGGATGGGCACTGACGTACCTCGTGGTCAGCTTGACTTTGCGGCCGGCACGGGGCCGATTTCGCTTAGTGGCACCCCGCGGTCCAGAATGTGGGGCATGCACGTGGATCATCTGGTGTTCGCTGCTGGTCCGGACGGACTTCTGGCCGAGGTCGACCGTCTCGGCGCCGCCTTGGGGTGCAAGTTCCGCGATGGCGGGTTTCACCCACGTTTCGGAACCCGGAACCACATCCTCCCGCTCCGCGGCGCTCGCTACCTCGAGGTTGTGGAGGTCCTGGAACACCCCGCCGCAGAGAAGGCCCCGTTCGGGCAGGCCGTTCGTGCCCGTTCGGCCACCGGCGGCGGCTGGCTCGGCTGGGTGGTATCGGTGGACGATCTCAAGCCGTACGAAGAGCGGTTGCAGCGGTCAGCAGTGGCCGGTCAGCGGCGGTTCCCTGACGGCCGCCTGCTTGAGTGGGATCAGATCGGCATCCGTGATCTCATGGCCGATCCGCAGGTGCCCTACTTCCTGAAGTGGCGCAGCGACGACTCGCTGCTACCCAGTGCGCTCCCGGCGGAGGCCGAGTTGGTCGAGGTCGAGATCGCCGGCTCCCGCGCCCGCGTGGAGGACTGGATCGGCGCCCCGATCCCTGACGTGTTCGACGGCGTCAACCTCGTTTTCACCTCCCCCAACGGGCAACCCGGCATCCAATCCGCGATCTTCGAGTGCCCCCTCGGCACCGTCCGCATCTGACAAGCGCGAGGCAACCTTCCGCGTGACCCAGGTGGTCCGCGAAAGTGTCGGACCCGTTGTCTAGCGTGGGTCCATGGCCAAGAACACACAGCCCGGGTTCGCGTGCAGCGACTGCGGGTGGCAGACGTCGAAGTGGGTAGGGCGGTGCGCGGGCTGCGGGGAATGGGGCAGCGTCGTCGATGGCGGATCCGTCTTGGGCGAGGCGGGGGCCGGTCAAGTTGTGTCGGTCTGCGACGTCCCGACTCAGAACCAGGCGGGGCGAGCCACCGGCATCGGTGAACTCGACCGGGTCCTCGGCGCCGGTGTCGTCGCCGGGTCGGTGATCCTGTTGGCCGGCGAGCCGGGGGTCGGCAAGTCGACCCTCGTGCTCGAAGTGGCTGCGAGGTGGGCCTCCACCCACGGTCGCACGCTCTACGTGACGGGCGAGGAGTCCACCACCCAGGTAGGGCTGCGCGCCGGCCGTACGGGCGCGCTGGTGCCCGATCTGCTGCTCGCGGCTTCAACCGACCTGGGTGAGATCCTCAACCACATCGCCGCCGTCGCTCCGTCACTTGTGGTGATCGACTCGATCCAGACCGTCCAGGTGGGCGGGTCCGACACCGCGCCCGGCGGCGTCAGCCAGATCAAAGAGGCGACCGCCGCCATCATCAAGGTGGCGAAGGCCCGCAACTTACCGGTGATCCTCGTCGGCCAAGTCACCAAGGACGGCGCGGTCGCCGGCCCCCGCTATCTCGAGCACCTCGTCGACGTCGTCCTGACCTTCGAAGGCGAGCGCCAGTCGGGCATCCGCCTTGTCCGGGCCGTGAAGAACCGCTTCGGTGCCGCCGACGAGGTCGGGTGTTTCGAGCTCACAGAAAAGGGCATCGTCGAAGTGACCGATCCGTCGCGGGTGTTCGCCGGCCGCCGGGCCGATTCGGTGGCGGGCACCAGCCTCACGGTGACTCTCGAGGGTCGCCGCCCGCTGCTGGCCGAGGTGCAGGCGCTGGTGGCCGTGAGCGCAAGTTCCCCCGTGCGCCGCATGACGCACGGATTCGATTCCGCCCGTACGGCGATGCTGTTGGCGGTGGTGGAACGAAAGGGAGGCACCCGGCTGGCCAACCGCGACGTATACGTGTCGACGGTCGGCGGTGCCCGCATCACCGACCCGGGCGCGGATCTGGCGGTGGCGATCGCCGTGGCATCGGCAGCGCGCGAGGCCGCGCCGCCTGGCCGCCTGGTCGCGTTCGGAGAGGTCGGATTGGCCGGGGAGTTGCGTCCGGTGCAGGGGCTGCAACGACGCCTCACAGAGGCGGGTCGCCTCGGGTTCGCCCACGCGCTCGTCCCGGCAGGCAGCCAGGTGCCGGCGGGCAAGTTCGACGGAGTCTTCGTCCGTCCGGTTGCATCCGTGGGCGCCGCTCTTGCCGAAATCGGGTTGGGGAGGCCCATGAAGGCCGTTCACGACAACGATCTGGTCAGTCCTCCCATGCCCGTGACTACACTTCCCGTAGACCATGGCGGGCTCGCCGTCCTGCAGTGGCACCGAGACTCGTGAGGAGGCAGGGTGAGCCAAACCCGGTTGCGGAAGTACGAGGCGCTGCTGGCACCGGGCACTGAGTTGCGTAACGGGTTCGAACGCATCGTTCGGGGCCGCACCGGGGCCCTGGTGGTGATCGGCAACCCTCCTAGTGTCCAGCGAATCAGCACAGGAGGGTTCGGTCTCGACGTGGCCTTCAGCGCGACAGCGTTGCGGGAGTTGGCCAAGATGGATGGCGCCATCATCATGAGTGCCGACATGACCCGGATCCTCGCGGCCGGCGTCCACCTGATGCCTGACGCCGCGGTGGCCACGTCCGAAGTGGGAACGCGGCATCGCACGGCCGAAAGAGTGTCGCGCCAGACCAAGCAGCCCACAGTGACCGTTTCCGCGTCCATGTCGACCATCGCGCTCTACCTCGACGGTGAGCGGCACTGGGTGCAGAGCACCGAGCAGTTGCTGATCCTGGCCAACCAGGCGCTGCAGACCCTCGCCCGCTACCGCCAGCGGTTGCGTGAGGCGACGTCACGCCTGTCATCACTTGAGATTCAGGATGAGGTCACGGTGAAGGACGTCGCACTGGTCGCCCAGCGTCTCAACATGGTCGAACGCCTGGAGCACGAGTTGGAAGGTTACGTGGTCCAACTGGGCACCGACGGCAGGCTCGTCCAGTTGCAACTCGACGAGATGATCGCGGGATTGACCGACCTAAGGTCGCTGCTCGAACGCGACTACCAACCGGCGGCAGACACAAAACGTGTGTTCGCACTGGCTCCCCTCAATGAACTCGAACTGGACGATTTGACGAACCCCGCTGTGGTGGCTCGATGCATCGGCTTCGACCAGGGCGAACCCCTTGAGACGCCGCTGAGCGGGCGCGGGTACCGCCAGCTTGCGCAGATAACCCAGATTCCAGCTTCACTGGGCGCGCGGCTAATCGAGCACTTCGGCGGACTGCAGCACTTGTTCGGGGCCAGCATCAGCCAGTTACGCGAAGTCGAAGGAGTCGGAGCAGGAAGGGCGCTGGTGATTCGCGACGGGCTCGAGCGCCTCGCCGACGCCAGCTATCTCGAGTTGGCCACCGACACCTGAGGGTCCGCGGCACTTAGCGCCGCACCAGGAACACGTGCCGATCGGTCTCCTGCAGGTAGGTGGCGGTGCCGACGTAGGTTCCCGGTCCGAGCGTTTCGGCCGTCAGCTTGCAGCCATCCCCGGACCGGCGCACGGGCCAGGTCACCGGCCAGGTCTGCGACTTGCCTGGCTCGAGTGTGACAACACCCACGAGCCCCCAGTCGGCGCAGTGCCCGGTGCGCCAGATCTCGTCAGTGCCCGAGGTCACCTGCAACTCGAAAAAGTCCCTGGTCATCACGAGATTGCAGGGGTCGGTGCCGGAGTTCGTCAAGCTGACCGAGAAGACCTGCGGGGTGGCCAAGGACGCAACGGCGGCACCGTCCACCGAGACGGTCACCGTCTGCGGCCGGCAGTCGGAGAACACCAACTGCGGGGTGGCGTAAGAGGTGGTCGGCACCGCTGTCGGCGCCGCCTGCGTACCTGGCGACTCCCGCGGCCAGAGAGCGCCTGTAAGCACGAGCAGTCCCACAACGCCGACGGCTCCCACCAGCAGGCGCCGCCGCCAATAGACCACAGACCCGAGACGTCCGACCGGACGCACCCAGGTGTTCATAGGGAAACGCTAGGCGCGATCGACCCCCCGCGGGCGGATACACGCCGCGAGAAGAGTGCGGGGCACCACGACATCTAAATGCTGGAAGGGCTTTGCGGTGGAATAGCATCGTCGCTAGGTTTGTGTGGTAACCCGACTTTGACAAGGAGCACAAGTCATAATGAGCACCCCCTACGGCCAGACCCCCTACGGTCAGCCAGCCGAACACCCCAAGGCCCAGATGGTCTTCATCATGGGCATCGTCGGCATCTTCGTCAGCATCCTCGCGTTCGTGGCGTGGTACATGGGAGGCCAAGTCAAGAAGGAGATCGAAGCCAACCCCGGCGGCCCCTACCGGTTCGAAGGCAACGTGAAGACCGGCTACACACTCGGCAAGATCTTCAGCATCCTGTGGATCGTCGGCGCCGTGATCTACGTCATCGCGATGATCGCCATCTTCGCGCTGGCCGCCACCGGCAACTGACCTCCGCCGACTGACTTCCAGATACCGGCTTCAGGCGGCGAACGCCCGGCGAGGAGGAACCCCGCCGGGCGTTCGCACGTCGTCATGGTTACCGCGACTGCCAGTCGCGGTGCACAATGGATTTCGACCAGACCAACCGCGAAGGGCTTCAAATGAGCACCCCGTACCAGAACGACCCGACGATGCAGGACCCCTACGCATCCAATCCCGCCAGTTCGGGATCTCCGTCGGGGTACTCGGGCTACGAGAGCCCCGCCTACAGCGCCTCGAGCTACAACTCTTACCCGCCGGTCCAGCAGCCACCGCAGCCTCAAGAGCCCAACTTCGGCTACGAGTCCCCCGGCTACGCCACCTACGGCCAACAGAACCCGTATGCCACCCAGGGCATGCAACCCTACGCTGCCGTACTTCCTGACCATCCGCAGTCGACCATGGTGCTCGTGCTGGGGATCATCTCGATCGTGGGATTCGCCATCACCGGGCCGTTCGCCTGGTTCTTCGGCAGCAAGGCACGCAAGGAGATCGCTGCCAATCCCGGCGTGTACAAAGAGGGCGGCATTCTGAACATCGGTTGGATTCTGGGCATCATCGGTACGGTGTTCCTGATCCTCGGGACCGTGGCCATGGTTGCCTACTTCATCTTCATCTTCGTGGTGATCGCGGGCAGCGGTTCGTTCTGATCGATCCCCAATGCTGAGGGCGCCGACTCCGTGTCGGCGCCCTCAGCATTGCGCAATCCCCGTACGCGGGGCAGCGGACCGCTCGGTCAGACGATGTCGACGACCTCGGGGACCTTGGACTTCTCCGTTCCGGTGAAGGTGAACACCGACTCCGAACCCTCGGGGGCGACGTCCACCACCACGATCTCACCGGTTCGGACCTCGCCGAACAGGATCTTCTCCGCCAGCAGATCCTCAATATCGCGCTGGATCGCTCGCCGCAGCGGCCGCGCTCCCAGCACGGGGTCGAACCCGCGCTTCGCGATCAGCGTCTTGGCGGCAGGGGTCAACTCGATGCCCATGTCCTTGTCCTTGAGGCGATCCTCGATCTCGCCGACCATCAGGTCGACGATGTGGAGGATGTCGGTCTCGGACAACTGGTGGAACACGATGATCTCATCGACACGGTTGAGGAACTCCGGACGGAAGTGCTGCTTCAACTCGTCCGACACCTTGGCCTTCATCTTGTCGTAGCTGCCCTCAGAGTCGTCCGCCCGACTGAAGCCGAGGTTGACGCTCTTCGAGATGTCCCGCGTGCCGAGGTTGGTCGTCATCACGATGACGGTGTTCTTGAAGTCGACGACCCGGCCCTGGGCATCGGTGAGGCGGCCCTCGTCCAGGATCTGCAGCAGCGAGTTGAAGATGTCGGGGTGGGCCTTTTCGATCTCGTCGAATAGCACCACCGAGAACGGCTTGCGCCGCACCTTCTCGGTGAGTTGGCCACCCTCCTCGTACCCGACGTAGCCGGGAGGCGATCCGAACATTCGCGACGCCGTGTGCTTCTCGGAGTACTCGCTCATATCCAGAGTGATGAGCGCGTTCTCGTCGCCGAACAGGAACTCGGTCAACGCCTTGGTCAGTTCCGTCTTGCCCACACCTGACGGCCCAGCGAAAATGAACGAACCGCTGGGACGCTTCGGGTCCTTCAGGCCGGCGCGGGTGCGGCGGATCGAACGGGAAAGCGCCTTCACCGCGTCGTGCTGGCCGATGTAGCGCTTGCCGATCTCGTCTTCCATCTTGAGCAGCCGGGACGACTCCTCTTCGGTCAGCTTGAAGACCGGGATGCCGGTCGCGCCGGAGAGAACCTCGGCGATTGCCTCCTCGTCGACCTCGGCGGGCACGTCCTGGTCGCCGGCCCGCCACGCCTCTTCCTTCTCGGCGCGGGCCGCGAGCAGTTTCTTCTCGTCGTCTCGAAGGTTGGCTGCACGTTCGAAGTCCTGCGCGTCGATCGCGGCTTCCTTCTCAAGCCGAACGGCCGCGATGCGCTCGTCGAACTCGCGCAGGTCGGGCGGGGCAGTCATGCGCCGGATACGCAGCCGAGCGCCGGCTTCGTCGATCAGGTCGATCGCCTTGTCGGGCAGGAACCGATCGGAGATGTAGCGATCGGCCATCTGCGCCGCTGCGACGAGCGCGGCGTCGGTGATGGTGATGCGGTGGTGCGCCTCGTACCGGTCGCGCAGGCCACGCAGAATGTCGATCGTGAGTGCGATGGACGGTTCTGCTACCTGGATGGGCTGGAAGCGTCGCTCAAGCGCCGCGTCCTTCTCGATGTGCTTGCGGTACTCGTCCAGCGTCGTGGCTCCGATGGTCTGCAACTCGCCGCGGGCCAGCATCGGCTTCAGGATGCTCGCCGCATCGATCGCACCCTCTGCGGCACCCGCACCGACCAGGGTGTGGATCTCGTCGATGAACAACATCACGTCGCCGCGCGTCTTGATCTCTTTCAGCACCTTCTTCAGGCGTTCCTCGAAGTCGCCGCGGTACCGTGAACCGGCGACGAGGGCGCCCAGGTCCAGCGTGTAGATCTGCTTGTCGCGCAGGGTCTCGGGAACGTCGCCGCGCACGATCGCCTGAGACAGCCCCTCCACGACGGCGGTCTTGCCCACGCCCGGCTCGCCGATCAGAACCGGGTTGTTCTTCGTCCGGCGCGACAACACGGTCATGACCCGTTCGATTTCCTTCTCGCGCCCGATGACGGGGTCGAGTTTGTTCTCACGAGCCGCCTGGGTCAGGTTGCGGCCGAACTGGTCGAGAATCGTCGCGGAGGACGGGGATCCGGACGACTCGGGAGCACCGGAGGTGGTGGCCTCCTTGCCCTGATACCCGGAAAGCAGTTGCAGCACCTGGTTGCGCACCCTGTTCAGGTCTGCTCCCAGCTTGATCAGCACCTGGGCGGCCACGCCTTCGCCTTCACGAATCAATCCCAGCAGGATGTGCTCGGTGCCGATGTAGGAGTGGTTGAGTTGCAGCGCCTCCCGCAGGCTCAACTCCAGCACCTTCTTGGCCCGCGGCGTGAACGGGATGTGGCCTGTCGGTGCCGCCTGGCCGCGCCCGATGATGTCTTCCACCTGCTCCCGCACTGCGTCGAGGGAGATCCCGAGTGACTCCAGTGCCTTGGCAGCGATGCCCTCACCCTCGTGGATCAATCCCAACAGGATGTGCTCGGTGCCGATGTAGTTGTGATCGAGCATCCGCGCTTCGTCCTGAGCCAGAACAACCACCCGGCGGGCGCGATCGGTGAACCGTTCGAACATGCCATCTCCTCACTTCGGCGTCCGCGCACCACAAAGCCGCAGGGACACCGTCCAGTCTATGCAACGAGTTATCGCTCCCGACTGTTCCGGTGTTCGCCTGCGGCTCAATCCGGTCTGCCGAGAGGGTCTCAGCCGTTCTCGGCCTCGTAGGCGTCTTTGATCTCAGCCGGGACGCGACCGCGAGCACTCACCTGTAGACCCTTGGCCTGCGCCCACGCCCGGATCTCAGACCCGGTGGCGCCGGTAGTGCGCGCACGTCTCTGGGCGGTGCGCCGCGACCGGCGCGCGTTGGCGATCCACGGAGCCATCTGTTCCCGCAACTTCTCCTCGTTGGCAGCGGAAAGGTCTATTTCGTACGAAACCCCGTCGAAAGCGAAACTGACGGTGGAGGCGGCCTCACTGCCGTCCACGTCGTCCTCCAGGATAATCTGCACCCGCTGTGCCATCGCGACTCCTCAACTTCGAATAGATTGCATCTGTATCCCTCGCGGTAGGAAGAATGCCTAAGTCGTTCCGGCGCGACGAGGAGCGAAATGCCTGCCGACCATGTTAAGTGATCCGACTATCACATTCAATTGAGAACTACCGTTGCAGCCGGGCCGCGGCCATTCACCTGCGCCGGCAATCGTGTGAGAATCCGTTGCACGATGTGCGACCCAACGCCCGGCGGACGTGCCCGAACAATGCCGGACAATGCCCAGCCCAGCCATCAATAAGGAGTCCAGCCCACCACCTGGTGAACTGGACTGTGGATTGGGAACGACTCAGGCGTGTTCGCGCCTGACCTCCTCGACGAGCGGCGTCGCGAAGGCCTGCAGATCGATCACCGTGGGGAACAGATCTCGCTCGATCGTGTCGTCGCTGCCGGGGCGACCCGCACGCCGCGGGAGCAGCAGCACCTCGGCGGTCTCGTCCTCGCCGCGGGCAAGTGCTGTCTCGAGGTCCGCCAGCCTTGCGCGCAGGTCCGCGATCTCGCCTGCTGCCTGCGCAACCTCGTCGCTGAGGGCGCTCTTGTCACCCCGCAGCGCGTTGAGTTCGATCAGGCGGTCGGCGTGCTTGATGCGCAGTTCTCGCAACTGGGAACGCAATGCAGCGTTACGGTCCTCGATCGTGCCCAGCACCTCCAGATGTTGGACGCGTTCACCGCTGGTCGCCTCGGCTGACCTTGCCATGACCTCGACGACGTCGGCACCTGCCTGGACGCGCGCGATCTTGGACTCTCGCCAAGCGAGCACGCAGGCAACCAGCCCGGAAAGCAACGCGACTGCGACTCCGGCGCGCACGAACCAGATCGGCCCGAATGCGGCCGCGATGCTCAGAACCCCGCCGGTCACCAAGACGGCAACGCCGGCCTTGCGAATGGTGGTTGCGCCTGCCGTCAATTGCGGTTTGCTCTTGGTCACGCCTCAATGGTAACTACAGTTCCCGGCACGCTAAGGGAGTTAGCCGTTCGACTCGCCGGTATCGTCCGTCTCCGGTGTGATGCATGCCCTTTCGAGGAACCATCCGGCGACGGCCAATCCGATCGCTGCCACGGACGCGAACCCGCTGTTCAGCACTCGTTCCAACGGCAGCGGTGCAGTGGCCCGGGGAAGGTACAACAAAGCCACCGTGAGATAGCCCGCGGCAAATACCGCACCGGCCAACAGCGCCGTCTTGCCCAGCACCAACAACGCCACCGCGCGCGGCGGGTCCACGTGTTCGCGGCGCCGCTGGATCTGCTGATGCGTCGTCCATGCCAGCACACCGGTCGCGATCGCGATTCCCCCCACCGAGATCCACGCGATCGGCGGGACGCGGGGGGCACTTTGTTGCAGGTTCTCAAGCGTGGCAAAGAAGATGTATGTGACCAACGCGCCGATCATCGCCGCCACGGCAACCACGGTCAGCGGAGTCGGACGGAGTTTCTCTTGTGGCTCTGTCACTGCCGCATCACCAAGTCCGTGAGTCGGACACCGGAGGCATCCACTCCGCCGATCAGTTCGGCCACCGGCCCGTGTCCCGGCAGTTCCGCTTCCGGATCCAACTCGAGCCACGGGATCAAGACGAAGGCGCGCTGGTGTGCACGCGGGTGCGGCAAGATGAGCCGCTGCGATTGCAGACGAAGTCCGCCGACCGTGACGAGGTCGACGTCCAAGGTGCGCGGCCCCGGCCGGTGGCCCGGTGGGCGACCCAGTTCCTTCTCCAACTCGAGTGCACGTTCGAGCAGCGCGCTCGGGGCCAGCCCGGACTGCGCGACGACCACGACGTTCAGGAAGTCCGGCTGGGGCTCACCCACCGCCACCGTCTCGTAGACGCGCGACACGAATTCGACCTTCACCCCAGGCGTGCCCCGGAGCCCGTCGAAACCCCCTTGGAGGTACGCGAGCCGATCGCAGACGTTCGAGCCGAGGGAGAACACGACCCGCCGCACGGGCTGTGAACCGTCGCCTGGGGACGCGACACCAGTCTCACCCACCGCGAACGATCCGCTCTCGCGGGCCCCAGTCTGCCCACTGCCAGCCCGCGGACACGAGCCTCTCGACCGCCGCGATCGCCTGCACGTGCGGCTCGACGAGGTGTGTGCGCACCGCCCATACCCCAAGCGTGGTCACCAGCGCGGTCACCGCCAGGCTAGCCGCATCGCGGTTGGTCGGGCTCTCGTCCCGCCCGGGTCGGCCGAGGAATCCCTTGCGGGAGACGCCCACCAGCACGGGGTACCCGAGGTCGATTATCTGGTCGAGGCCGGCGAGCAGCGTCCAGTTGTGTTCGGGTTGTTTGGCGAAGCCGAAGCCGGGGTCGATGCGGAGTTTGTCCGCAGCGATGCCCGCACTGAGGGCGGCGGAGATGCGCTCGGACAACTCCGCCCGCACCTCGGCGACGACGTCGGCGTAGCTCGCGCGCTCGTACATCCCGAGCGACTGGCCGCGCCAGTGCATCGTGACGTAGGCGGCACCCGACTCGGCCACGGCTGCCAGCATCTCGGGATCTGCGAGCCCACCGGAGACGTCGTTGACGACGCCCGCGCCCGCGGCGACGGCAGCGGCGGCGACATCGGCGCGCATGGTGTCGACACCGACGGGCACCCCGGCCGCGGCCAACCCCGCCACCACGGGCAGGATTCGGCGTGCCTCCTCGGCGGCGCTCGGCCGTTCCGCGCCCGGCCGGGTCGACTCACCGCCGACGTCGACGATCGTGGCGCCCTCTGCCGCCAGCCGCACTCCGTGAGCTATGGCTGCGTCGGGGTTTCTCCACCGTCCTCCGTCGGAGAACGAGTCGGGTGTGACGTTCAGGATGCCCATGACCACGGTCATGGCGTCACCCGATGATGAGGCTCATGGCCTCGGCGCGCGTGGCGGGGTTGCGCAACTGCCCGCGGACGGCGCTCGTGACCGTGCGCGACCCTGCTTTCCGCACCCCGCGCATCGTCATGCACATGTGCTCGCATTCGATCACGACGATCGCTCCCTGAGGGTTCAGGTTCTCCACGAGAGCGTCGGCGATCTGCGCCGTGAGGCGTTCCTGAACCTGCGGCCGCCGAGCGTAGACGTCCACGAGGCGCGCCAGCTTGGAAAGCCCCGTGATGCGATCGGAGGGGATGTAGCCCACGTGCGCCACCCCGGTGAAGGGCAACAGGTGGTGCTCGCACACGCTGAACACTCCGATGTCCTTCACGAGCACGAGTTCGTCGTGCGGGATGTCGAACACGGTGGACAGCGCCTCGGCCGCGTCTGCACCGATGCCCGAGAACAACTCCCCGCACGCACGCGCAACCCGGTCAGGGGTGGCGGCCAGCCCAGGCCGATCCGGATCCTCGCCGACGCCGAGCAGCAATTCACGGACGGCGGCCACGACGCGGTCGTGGTCGAAGGTGCCCGTCATTCCCTTTCCTCCGGCCTGGGTGCCGGGGGCGGCGGCTCGGCCACACCCGGCCCCGACAAGGGCTTCCCCGGCTGCGGAACCAGGATCTTGCCGCTGGGGCGGGACGGCGCGGGCGGAGTCCGCGGAGCCGGCCGCGGCGGAACTTCGACGATCGGCAGGTCGGAAGGGTGCCGGTCGCTCGACCCGGTCCAAGGCCCGCGGCGTGGCCACCGCTGCAACGGCGCGAAGACATCGCTCAACTGGTCCTTGTCCAGCGTCTCCTTTGCGAACAACTGCCGGACGAGTTCGTCCAGCACCGCACGGTTCGTGACCAGCACCTCGTACGCCTCTTGATGGGCGGCGTGAATGAGATGCGTCACCTGTTCGTCGATCCTCGCGGCGGTTTCCTCTGAGTAGCCGACGGTCTGGCCGCCGTACTCCCTGCCGAGGAAGGGTTCGTGCTCGCCGGCGCCGTACTTGACGGCCCCCAACTCGGACGTCATGCCGTACTCGGTGACCATCGCGCGCGCCAGTTTCGTGGCCTTCTCGATGTCGTTGCTGGCACCCGTCGTGGGGTCGTGGAAGATCATCTCCTCGGCCGCTCGGCCGCCCATCATGTAGGCCAACTGGTCGAGCAGTTCACCCCGGGTCCGGGAGTACTTGTCCTGGTCGGGCATGACCATCGTGTACCCCAGCGCCTTACCGCGAGGCAGGATGGTCACCTTCTGCACCGGGTCGTTGCCGGGCATGGCGGCCGCAACGATGGCGTGCCCACCCTCGTGGTAGGCGGTGATGAGCAACTCACGATCGTCGAGGATCCGGCTGCGGCGCTGCGGCCCCGCGATCACCCGATCGATCGCTTCGTCGAGCGCCTTGCCACCGATGATCCGCTGGTTGTTGCGGGCCGTCAGCAACGCGGCCTCGTTGAGGACGTTGGCCAGGTCGGCGCCGGTGAACCCGGGAGTCCGGGCCGCGACCTGCTCGAGGCTGGCGTCGGCCGCCATCGGCTTGTTCTTGGCGTGCACCTTGAGGATCTGAAGGCGGCCCGCGTAGTCGGGTGCCTCAACCGGAATCTGCCGATCGAAGCGGCCCGGCCGCAACAGCGCCGGATCCAGGACATCGGGCCTGTTGGTGGCGGCGATCAGGACCACACCCACACGGCTGTCGAAGCCGTCCATCTCGACCAGCAACTGGTTGAGGGTCTGTTCGCGTTCGTCGTGCCCGCCGCCCATGCCGGCGCCTCGGTGGCGGCCGACGGCGTCGATCTCGTCGATGAACACGATGGCGGGTGCGGCTTCCTTGGCCTGCTCGAACAGGTCGCGGACCCGCGACGCGCCGACCCCGACGAACATCTCCACGAAGTCCGAGCCGGAGATCGAGAAGAACGGCACGCCCGCCTCGCCGGCGACGGCGCGCGCGAGCAGGGTCTTGCCGGTGCCGGGTGGCCCGTACAAAAGCACACCCTTGGGAATCTTGGCCCCGACGGCCTGGAACCTGGCTGGCTCGGCCAGGAACTCCTTGATCTCCTGGAGTTCCTCGATCGCCTCCTCGCAGCCGGCGACATCTGCGAAGGTGGTCTGCGGAGTGCCCTTGTTGACGATCTTCGCCTTTGATTTTCCGAACCCCAGCAGTCGATTACCGCCACCCTGGGCGGAGTTCAGGAAGAAGAACAGCAGGGCACCGAACAGCAGGAACGGGATCAGGGTGAAAAGCAGCGTCCCCCAAATGTTGCCGTCGGGATTCTCTCCCTTCCACGAATCAAGGGTTTTCGCGGTCATCCGCTCGTTCAGGCGCTCGATGATCTGCTCGGACTGGGTGCCGACCCACGTCGCCCGGATCTTGGTCGACTTGTCGTCCTTGATCTCGACGCGGATCTCCTGCTCGCCGTCGACCATTACCACCTCTTTGAGTGGTTGGTCGCCATTTATCACGGCAATGACCTCGGACGTCGGCTTCGGCTGGTAGCCATTTGCGTTGCTGATGAAGTCGACGATCAGGAAGACCGCCAGGGCGCCCAGCAGAATCCAAATCAGTGGCCCGCGAAACAGCCGCTGTGCTTTCAAATTTCCATTCCCTCCGCCACGAGCACCTCGACTCTAGCGGCCGCGGCCAACTTGGCCTCAGCTATAGACGTGGGCGGCCAGGGTCCCCACATCGCGCAGGTTACGGTATCGACCCGCGTAATCGAGCCCGTACCCGACTACGAACTCGTTCGGCAGGTCGAACCCGACGTACTTCGGGACGACGGCGCTTGCCTTCGCGTCGGGCTTGCGGAACATCGTCATCACCTCAAGACTCGCGGGTTTGCGGGAACGCAGGTTCTGGATCAGGTAGGCGAGGGTGAGCCCCGTGTCGATGATGTCCTCGACCACGAGGACGTGGCGGCCTTCGAGGTTGGTGTTCAGGTCCTTCAGGATCCGCACCACGCCTGACGACTGTGTGCCGCCACCGTAGGAAGAGATCGCCATCCAGTCCATCTCGCAGTGTGACCGCAACGCCCGCGAAAGGTCAGCCATCACCATGACGGCCCCGCTCAGCACACCGACCAGCAAGATCTCGTCATTGCCGTAGTCATGGTCGATCTCGGCGGCCAGTTCGAGCACGCGCGCCTGCACTTGCTCCCCGGTGAAGTGAATCTTGGTGAGGTCACCGGCAACGTCTGCAGCATCCACGGCAGAACACTACCGGTAACTTCGCCCGTGAGCGCCGCCGCATCGTCGCGTGGGAATGGTGCACCTCTGGCCTGGTCAGGGCACAGGAGTGGCCGTGAGGCGTCCACCGCTGCGGCGGACCACCAGCCCGGGCACGGTGATGTGGTTCTGACCGTGCCAGTTCGTTACGAGCGCCTCCACAGCATGGACGTGCGCCCAGGTCACCTCGGTGGCGCCGGACGAGGTGAGCCAGGCCTTCAGCGCCCGCGTGCGCAGCGGCCCGGGGGCCGACGCAAGGATCACGCAATCGCCCGGATCGGTGATCGCAGCGGCCAGGTCGTCGAGGAGATCGGCATCGGCCCGGGCGAGTCCGGCCGTCCGCGCCAGCGCCGCCGCTACACCCGGGCCGAGCGCAGCCTCCAGCACGGGAAGCACCTGAGTGCGCACGCGGACGCGGGCGAACCGCGGATCGGCATTGTGGGGATCGGTGCGTGGCACGAGACCGAATTCCGTCGCAGCTGCCTGCGTAACTTCGCGCGTGATACCGAGCAGGGGCCGGATGAACCGTCCCCTCGTCCTCGGCATGCCGGCCAACGAACGGATGCCCGATCCGCGGGCCAGTCCGAGCATCACGGTCTCGGCCTGGTCATCCAGCGTGTGGCCCAGCAGGATCGACTCCCAGTCATGAACGGCCTCATCCAGAGCGGCGTAGCGCGCGTCGCGGGCGGCCGCCTCCATCCCGCCGGCAAGGCCGACATCGACCCTGATCACGTCGCAGTCGAGGCCGAGTTCGGCGACCTGTTCACGAGCGTGCCGGGCCATCTGAGGCGACTCGGACTGCAACTGGTGATCGATGGTCACGGCGCGGCACTGCAGCCCGCCGCGGCGCGCCACGACTGCTGCCCCCGCGGCCAGCGCAAGAGAATCCGCACCTCCCGAAACCGCGACCACCAACCCCGTCGCACCTGCTTCCTCAACCGCGGCGGCCACCGCCTGGACGACGGCCAACGACGCCGGGCCGAGTTCCTTGCGGGCCATCAGCCGACTCGCCGCAGCCACGCTGCCGGGTCGGCCACCTCCGCGATCGTGGGCAGGGCTTCGGGGGTGGTCAACGGCCGGTGCAGCACCTCCAGGCCGCCGGCTCTCCACAGCGCCCGGCAGAAATCAGTGCCGGTCTCGTACTGGGCCAGTTTCTTGCTGAGGCCGACGACACGGCCGAGCATGTTCGTGAGGGACGTCGACTGGCGACGCCGATCCAGCAACGTGCGCAGATAACCGGCTGTCCTGATCTCGGTGTCGCCGATCTCGTCCATCAGCACCTCGGCGTGTCCCTCCAGGTAACTCATCGCCGCGGTGATCCGGTCGAGGACGGCTGTGGAGTTGTCCGCCGCCAGAAACTGGGCGACGAGCCCAGTCAGATGATCCCTCAGCCAAGGGGCCTGACTGAACTGGAACTGGTGAGCCTGCTCGTGCAGGCAGACCCAGAGGCGGAAGTCAGGAACATCGACCCTGGTCTTCTGTTCGAACGCCACCAGGTTGGGCGCGACCAGCAGCAGCCGGGGCGTTGCAGCCAGCCCCTCGAACTGCCCGAGGATCCGCGTGCTGACCACGCCCAGGACGGCTCCCGCCTGCCCTCCCAGGGCGGCGGCCAGGGGGCCCCGGGCGGTGCGCGGCTGCTCACCCAGGATCTGGCGCACCCTTGCGAGCAGTTCGTCCGCCATCGCCGCGTTGGCCTGGATCCAGCGAGCCCGATCGATCACGAGCACCGGCGCTGTGGCGTCACCTCTGAGGCCACTGCGGTCCGCGAGCAAGTCGGTCGCCCGTGCGGCCGCCACTCGCAGGCCTGCGACAGCGGCCCCGATCTCGGTTGCCGTGACGGCCGGCCCCACGGGCACGAGGCGCGCTCCGAGTCGCGCGGCTGCATCCCAGTCGATCTGCGGAACCGCAGCCATGTCACCCCTTACAGCCGCACGCCACCACGGCGGAGGCCAACTTGTCGAGGGCCGGTTGCGCGACGGCGCGTCCCGCAGGCCCGTTGATCAGCATCGCGAACACCACCACACTGCCATCGCGGGTTACCAGAAGTCCGCTGAGGCCGTGGATCCCGGCCAGAAAACCCGTCTTCGCCCAAACGTATCCCCTCCCAGCGAAATCAGGCCCATACCGGTCTCGCAGCGTCCCACTCCCCCCGGCGAGAGGGAGCCCGGCGATCACGTGATCGAACCGGGGCTGACGGAGAGCCAGGCGCAGTGCCTGTGCGAGCATCACGGTGGAAACCCTCGACCGCTTCGAAAGCCCGCTGCCGTCCGCTACCACCGCGCCGTCCTGCCACAACCCGAGCCGGCGCAACTCCTGGCTGAGCGCAACCGCCACCCCAGCGAAGCTCGCCGGGTTTCCGGTCGCCGCGGCGGTGTGGCGGGCGAGCACCTCGGCGGCGTCGTTGTCGCTGTGCAGCAGGATCTCCTGGGCGATCACCGCGACGCTGGGCGAGGCGCCGGCCGCGATCTCGGGGGCACCGATCGGTGCGCGGATCGGCTCAACTCCCAGAACCCTGATCCCTTGCTTCGCCAGTTCCGCCGAGAAGGCCTGCGCGGCCACGGCGGGTGGGTTTGGCTGTCGCACGCCGTCCGGGTTCCTGCCACGCTCCACCCACAGCGAGGTGATGGGACTGACTTCGGTGCGGTAACTGTCGGTCCAGTCAGGGTGCCACGCGGGGCCGGTGAACAGCGACGTGTCGTACCCCAAGCGGACTGTTGTGCGCCCCGACTGCTTGAGCGCGGCGGCGGCCTGGCGCGCTAGAGCCTGCAACGACGTCCCCTGCGGGTAGGCGCGTGGTTCGGACGTGAGGAACGGGTCGCCGCCACCGACCAGCACGATCCGGTCGGGCGCGGTCCGGACCACCGTCGTCTCGAAGGTGGTACCTGGCCCCAGAACCGCCAGCGCGACCAGCGTTGACAGGACCTTCATGTTGGACGCCGGCGTCAACAGCACCGCTTCGCGTTCCTTGTGGATCACCGCCCCGCTGGCCGCGTCCAAGAAGACCATGCCCACCGAGCCCAGGCCCGCTCGGGGGATCTGGGAGAGGCGGCGGCCCACGACCGCCGCGGACGGCTTCTCGACACGGGGGCGCGGCTGCAGAACCGGTTCTGCCAGCCGTGGTGCGGCGGGATCGGTCGGAACCGCCTCGAAGAACCCCGGCGGGACGGTGGAGTTGGTGCCGTCCACGTAAACACGGGCCGCGTACAGGGCAGGGCGCCACCCCACCGTGACGCCCGTGGCGACGAGCGTCACACAGATCACGAGCAGCAGCCACGGGACCAGCAGGGAGCGCCGCTCAGCGCGCTTCGACAACGGCCCTCCCGGACGATAGAACTGTGTCACCGACCACCCAAGCATAGAGAGGTGCACAGTGGACCAGTCGCGTCTGGAAGCCATCGCTGCGAAGACGGGTACGCCCTCGGCCCTCGTGTTCGACGTCACGATCGAGATCCCACAGGGAACGAAGAACAAATACGAGATGGATCACGAAACGGGTCGGATCCGTCTCGACCGCACGCTGTTCACCGCCACCGCCTACCCGCAGGACTACGGATTCATCGAGCGCACGCTGGGTCAGGACGGCGACCCGCTCGATGCGATGGTCCTGCTGTCCAACCCGACGTTTCCGGGGGCGCTCATCGAGTGCCGTGCGGTGGGGATGTTCCGGATGACCGACGAGAAGGGCGGCGACGACAAGGTGCTCTGCATTCCCACTGCCGACGTGCGGAGCGACCACATCCAGGATCTCGACGACGTTCCGTCGTACACGATCCTCGAGATCGAGCACTTCTTCACCGTCTACAAGGACCTGGAACCGGGCAAGTCCGTCGAGGGCGCCACCTGGGTCGACCGAGCCGCCGCCGAGGCCGAGATCCACGCGAGCATCCAGCGGGCGAAAGGCACCAGCTTCGAGGGCATGCACGTCAACCTGGGCTGACTTTGGGGCCCGCTACTTCAGCAGTCCCTGTGCGAGCCACTGGCCGGGCTGCCACCCCGGCAGGATCGCGAACACGGCCGAGCCGATCGTGGTCGTCCATTCGTTCAACGCGTCCTCGGCGTCGAGCGACGCCTGTACGGGCACGAATTGCTCGGCCACATTGGCGACGAATGCCATGAAGATCAGTCCCACCGTTAGCCCGGGCTTGGTGGCTACTTCGGCGCTGTGCTGGTAGTTCCAGGCTCGACGCAACATGCGGCGCCCTGAGTTCGTGTCGGGATGGGCCCGGCGGGAGTGGGCGTCGCGGGCGATGACCGGAGCGCCGTCGGCCTTTGTTGCTCGCAGGTCGAGTGCGTCGAACTCCTCGCTCTTTCCTAGCGGGGCGCCAGTGTCGAGCCGGCGGCCGACGACGTCCTCCTGGGCCGAGCGGGTCAGCCGGTTCCAGTTGGGCATGTTGAACTCGATGCGGCGAATCACCAAGCACGTGCCGCCGTCGAACCAGTCTGGGCCGTCGGTGTTCCACAGAGCACGGGCGAGGTCTTGCCCCTGGGGGTTGGCCGTGCCATCCACCTGCCCGAACAGGTTGCGCCCGGTGACGGGCTTGCCGGCAGCGTCTGTTCCGCGCCAGGAGCCCACCTGCACCCAGCGCAGGCTCGCGAACGGGGCAGCGTCCCCCAGCAGTCGATCCTCCGCGTAGCACACGGTCGTGTCGTCGTCGGCAGAGATCAGCAGGAGGAGATCCCCGCCGTTCCAGCGTTCGTCCAGCCGATCGTGCGCCATCGGGGGGACGTCGATGAGGCCGGTCGGTTTGCTGCGTTCAATCCCCGCGACTTGGAATACCCCAGGGCCGAAGCCAACGGTGACGGTGAGCGAGACATTCGACTGGGCCAGGACGCCCGCGTGGTCGCCCGGTACGGGGACACCGGACATCAGGTTCTCGATGTCGGTGGTCCAGGTGCGCATCAGGCGTCCCAGCGCCGCCTTGTCGGTGCCGGGAAGCAAGGTCAAGGACACCGCATGGAATGCCGCGGGCTTCGGGGAGGTGATGCCGGCCTGATGCTCGCCGTGTGGGCTGTAGGACTGCCTGGTGACTGCGGCCGTGACCGGCGGTGCATCGGCCGGCCGTGGTACCGCGAAACCGGCAGTACCCCCCAGCACGGCCCCCGCGCCAACCGCGCCCACGTAGCCGAGCAGGTTGCGCCGGCCGACCCGCTGGGGCTGGGCGACCGGCATGTCGGGGATCACTTCGGGAGTGTCCGGGACCCCCGCGGGAGGGGTTTGCGACATCAGTACCGCCCGGTCTTGGTCGATGTGGGGGCCGGCATGGAGGGCTGTGTCCGTGCAGACGTGGACGGGGCGGGAGCGGTGGTGGGTGACGGCATCTTCGTTCCGCCCGGCGACGTCATGGACGGAGTCATGGCAGGCGATCCCATCTGGCCGGGCGTCGGGTCACCTGGGTGGTAGTGCTCACCCTCCTCCGCCATCTGCTTGACCGGCGCCAGCACCTTGATCTTCTGGCCGGTGGAGAACGTGAGCTCCATTTCTATCTCGTCCCCAAGCTTGAACTCCCTGCCGAGCTGCATGAGCATGATGTGCAGCCCGCCGGGGGTGAGGTGGACGTGAGAGCCCCCGGGCACCGGAATGTCGGGGACGGGTTCCATCACCTTCTGCCCGTCCCGCTCGACGACGTGATGCAACTCGACCTTGCCCGCACCATCGCAGGTGGCGGATAGGAGCTTCACCTCCGCGTCGCCCGGATTGACGATGGACATGAAGGCGGCGGTCATCATCTTGTTGGCGGCACCCTCGGTGGTGCGGACCCACGCATTCTCTACGACCAATGCCACAGTCGCGGACTCCGTGGCAGCGGAAGCACAGCCGGCGAGCACGCCTACTGCGATGGCGGCGGTGGCGCCGAAGAACTGGCGACGGTCAAGCATGTTGAGAGCGTACCTGCGTGGATCGTCCAGCGACACGTCAGTGGCGGATTGGCCATCGGTACCTCCGGCCGCCGAGCAAACCCCGCGTGACCTAATCGGCGATGGCCTGCAACAGCCGGGCGGCCAGCAGCCTGGGCGTGTTCCGGAAAGCATCGGCGGTTACTCCCGCCGAATGCGGGGTGAGGGTCACGTTGTCGAGGGTGAGGAACGGTGACCCCGGCGGCAAGGGCTCTCGGTCGAAGACGTCCAGCGCGGCGCCCATGATTCGACGGTCGGTGAGAGCGGCCACCAATGCGGCCTCGTCGATCAACCCGGAGCGAGCGGAGTTCACGAGCACGGCGTGCGGCCGCATCCGCGCCAGCTCAGCCTCCCCGATCAGGTGATGGGTCGATTCGTCCAAGCGGGCGTGAATGGTGACGATGTCCGACATCGCCATCAACTCGCCCAGGTCGTCGATCTTCCGCGCAGGCGGGGTGGCGGGAACGTACGGGTCGTAGAAGACAGGCACCGCGTCCATGCCGGCGAGGAACCGCGCGACCAGCTTTCCGACGTTGCCGAGCCCGACGATGCCGATGGTTCTACCACCGATCTCGGGCACGTCGTCACCGTTTGCGAACAGCTTCGGCCACGCTCCGGCCCGCATGCCTTCGTGGGAGCGGGCGATGTTGCGCACCTCGCTCAGCAACATGCCGATCGTGAACTCGGCGACGGCGCGAGCGTTGCGCCCGGGAGTGTTTATGACCTGCACACCGTGCTCGGACGCCGATGTCGAGATGTTCTCGATCCCCGCCCGTAGTACGCCGATGTAGCGGAGCCCTGCCGCTGCGGCCCTCCGCAGCAGGTCGTCACCGATGGGCGCGAACTGGGTCACGACGATCTCGGCACCGAGCACGATGTCTTCGATCTCGCGTGGCAACGCCACGGCGTTGGCGCCGCCCTGCTCGACGATGATGTTGTCGGCCTGCAAGGCCTCACGTGTCCCGTGGTACCAGGCGACCACCTCGACTTCGTGCCCCGCGGCGATCATCTCCTGCAACCCGACCAGCATGTCCTCTGCGCGGATGAACTCGTCCGCGATAGCCACAATCCTCATCGACCTTGTCTCCTCTCGATCCAAACCTGGCGGGAAGCCGGGCTGGCGTCAAACGACGTTCAGCGTGGGAGCACGTACACAGTGGAGTTGCTCCCGCCGGTGCACTTGATCCACTCTCCGCGAGTGCACTGCATGACGTAGGTCCGGTTGGTGACGGGTGAGTAGGCGCGTACCCGCAAGGGCTCGGCGGATCCGGCGGCCCACACTGCCTTGGCCACGTTCTGCGCGAACTCGCACGAGGTGTTGGCGCCGATGCCCACCTCCGCGCTGCAGGCCGTGGCGCCCGCCGGGAGCGGCCGACCGGCGCGCGAGGCCGCCGGCGGGGAGGCTGCGGCCGAGGTGGTCGTCGGTTGCGCCTGCCGGCCCGTTCCCAGAATCCCCATCCCCACCAGCACTGTGATGGCCATGACGAGGACGGCGAGCGCGGCCATCAGCACTACCCAGCCGCGGGGCCGCCGGGAAGGGGCACGCGCAGGGGTGGCGGACGGCACGGTTCCGTGCGAGCGGGTGACTTGCGGATCGACTCGCGCCCAGGGCGCCTCTGCAGGGTCCACCGGCGGGAAGGCGGCATCCGATCGCACCCGGGTCGCGTCCAGCGCCTCCGCTTCGGGATCGCTCACCACCCGGGTTGGGGCCGGTTCGGGCGGCGGGGCCGAAGCCTCGGACTCGTCTCTGAACAAGGAATCGAAGTACGACATGTCATCGGCTTCGGGCAGCGCGGCGCCGCAGTGCACGCAGAACTGCGAGCCCGGCTCGATCCTCCGGGCGCACTGCGAGCACGTGATCATGCCGTCCTCCTCACGTACGAGTGTCCCATAGCCGACGGACGGCGCCTGCTGCCGGTCCCCGAACTGCGAACCGACGCCCGAGCCGACCCTGCGACGATCAGATGCAGGCAGGGGTCGCATGCTAGGAGTAGTGGCATGCAAACCCCGGATGTGGTGCTGGCCCACGTCAGCGATCCGCATTTCCTCCCGCCCACGCATCCCGACCAACCACGCACGCGCGCGCGGCTGGCCCACGTACTGGACGCGATCGTCAACCGGCGGGAACCGCCGGCCGCGATCGTCATCACCGGCGACCTCACACAGAACGGGGATCCGAGCGCCTACGCCGCGCTGCGGGAGCAGGTCGTGACGGTCGCTACCCGGCTCGGGAGTCAGCTGATGTGGCTGCCAGGCAACCACGACGAGCGTCACGCCTTCGCGCGCTCACTCCTGGGCAGCTCGGACGACGCTGCGGCGATTCAGGTCATGGACGTCGCCGGGCTCCGGCTGATCGGGCTCGACAGTTGCGTCCCCGGGCATCATCACGGGTCTCTCACCGACGCGACACTCGCTGCGCTGCGGGCCGAGTTGGCGACGCCCGCCCCTCGCGGCACGGTGCTGGCAATCCACCATCCGCCGCTGCCCGCAGTCATGGATTCCCTCCAAGACCTGATGCTGCGCGATCCCGCCCCGTTCGCCGCCGCGATCGTGGCCACCGACGTCCGCTGGATCCTCGCCGGCCACGTCCACTCGGCCTGCACGGGGGTGTTCGCGGGAGTGCCGGTCACGACGGCTTCTTCCACCAGCCGGGCCATCGACCTGTCGCAGCCGACGTCACGCATCATCGACCGCGACGGCCCCGTCTCCTACAACCACGTGGCCGTTTATCCGGAGACAATCACGAGTTCTGTCGTATCAGTCGGCTGGTGGCCGGAGTTGCCCCCGGCCCACGCAGGCGATCACCGGTAGGTGGCGTGAAGCCTCAGTTGGTGCGATCGATACTGAACGCCGGAGTAGTGAAGGTCTCCACGTGGTTCGGGTTGCGTTCGCTCCCCAGCGCCTTGGTGACGGTCAACTCGAGGATGTAGCGCCCGTCCGGGGCAGTGAGGACCTTGACCCTCTTGCCCTGACTGGTCGGGTAGGTACCGTCCCAACTCAGGGCCAGGAAGCTTGCGTCGCGGCCCAACGGCCCGAACTTGTGCACAGTCCAGACCGGGCCGTTCACCGTCGTCCTAGCCGCGTTCGCCGGACGCACCCTCACTTTGAGGGCGCTCACCGGATACTCGAGATGGAACAGGAGCACGGGGACGTCGCCGGCGGCCATCGTGTAGGACTGGTTGGCGTCGGCGTAGTCGTACCCGCCCGCTACGACCTTTCCCAGAGTGGGCAGACCCATGCCCTGGTCGGTGAGCACCTTCACGGCTTGGTAGTCGCCGTAGATGCCGCTGAACGGGACGACCATCCGGCTGGTCGCCGACTGCAGCACGACCCATCCGCCGTACATCCAGCCCGTGCCGAGGTCGGGTTGGCTGATGGTCACCTGCACGAGCCGGGAGGCACCCGCAGGGATGGTGATCGACTGCCGGTTCGTGCTGAACGCCGCCGGCGAGTAGTCGAAAGACGGGTTGCCGGTGGAACCGCCGACCGCGATCGCGTCGAGCACGGACACCTCGTAGGTGACCGCCCGCGCGGACTTGTTGGAGATCGTGAGCCCCCGCTTGACTGGCCCGCGTGCCGCTTCTCCCAGGTCCAGCTTGCTCGGGGAGACGCTTATCCGTGTGGTTATCATCTCGTCCACGTCGATGACGCCGGCGCCCTGCCGAATGACCGGCTCCGGCAGTTCGACGGCAGGGTTCAACGACCAAGTCCGAATCGGGTCGGCCGTGTTATGCACGAGGGTCTTGACGAGACCGGGCCGCTTCCTGAGAGACGGACGCGCCTGCAGCAACAACGCGACCGCGCCGCTGACGTGGGGCGCCGCCATGGACGAACCGGACAGGTTTGTGTAACCGTTCTTCTCCAGTGGGTAGGTGGACCAGATGTTGCCACCGGGTGCCGTCACATCGGGCTTGAGGCTGAGGTCCGCAGCGAGGCCGTACGAGCTGAAGTCAGACACCAGCCCCGCCTGCGAGTTGGGCGTGACTACGACTTTGTCGGTCCAGGTCATGGTGACGGCACCGGCGGCGAGCAGGGAGTGCAGCCTGATGCCGTCGTCCAGAGAGACCATCACGACCGGAATCCGGATAGGGGGTTCACCTTCGACGGTCGGGCTGAGGAGCCCGGGCGCGTTGTTGGCCAGGACGACTCCCGCTGCGCCCGCTGCGACCGCGTTGAGAGCCTTGTCGCGGAACGTGCAGCTACCGCGATCGATCAGCACCATCGTGTTCGCGGGCAACGATGCGATGGGTGTGCACCCCAGCGCCGCCGGAGTACCTCGCGCACCCGCCGCGCGCATGGCGAAGGACCCGGACGTGGGCGCGATCGGCGCTCCGGCGGCGTTCGCGTAACCGATGCTGGAACCGCCCGGGGCGACAACGAACGCCGGCGTCGTGATGGAACTGTTCTCCAAGGACGCGACCGTTATCGCCGATCTGGAAGCGGCCGGCTCACCGGTCGCGAAAGTTCCTTCTTCCCCCTCGTTCCCCGCCGAGACCACGACGACGACGCCCTTGCGGGTCAGCGAGTCGGCCGCCTTCGAAGTCGGGTAGCCGGGCCAACTGTCGAAGGCGCTGCCGAGGGACAGGTTCACGATGTCCATTCCGTCCTTGCCTGCACGCTCCATCGCCTTGAGGACGATCTCGGTGTCGGTGGCTCCCGCGCAGCCGAACACCCGGTAGGAGCCGAGGGTCACGCCCGGAGCCACGCCACGGACGCCACCCTTCGCGAAATCGCCGTTCGCGCCCACGATGCCGGCGACGTGAGTGCCGTGTCCCCCGCAGTCGTCCGGGAACCGGTCGGGTCGCGGAAGTGAGCCCGTGCCCGCCTGGAAGTCGTCGCCCACGAAATCGAAGCCGTAACGCACCTTCTTCGTGGGGAAGAGGCGGGAGTCGGTGACGCCTGTACCGCCGAGGTCGGGGTGGTTGTAGTCGATGCCCGTGTCGATGATGCCGACCTTGATGCCCGCGCCGGTGAACCCGAGTTCCGACTGGGCGATGTCGGCGCCGGTCACCGAGAGGGCGGACGCCAACTGCCGGTCGAGCGACTTCGTCTCGGGGCGCGGGACCTCGGCCACCGGGTAAACGCCGGTGACGCCTGGCACCGCCCGGGCAGCCTCGGCCTGTGAATCGTCCATCTGCACCGAGATGCCGTTCCACGATTCGGTGAACGATCCCGAGACACTGATTCTGATTCCGGCAGCCGCGAAATTCGACTCAACCTGCAGTTGAGCCTTCTTCACCGCAGCGGCGTTGCCGCCGTCGCTCACGGAATTCCCCTGCACCTCGATCAGCCACTTCCGCGGGACCAGATCCATGGGGCCGCGGGCCGACGCTCTCACGCCGTGATCGCTGGCGGTTCCCAGCCCCTTGTCGGAGGGGTCTGCAGCAGCAGGGCTGGCGAGTGCGGTTCCCACGACCGCGAGCACACTCAGGGCCGCGAGCAGCCTTCCGCGCCGGACGTTCATGCTGCCTCCTGGCGTTCGAAGAGAGGTTTGAGGCAACCTAACCGCCGCCGAATGCCGGCGTCTACCAGCGATCGATTTGTCGGCGGAGCGTGAACTGCTCGGATCGGCGTTGGCCAGGGGCGGGTCAGGCCGCCGCCTGGGGATCGGTGAGCGGCTTGAACCCGCGCAGGCGCAGGCTGTTCGACACCACGAACACGGACGAGAACGCCATCGCGGCCCCCGCCAGCATCGGGTTGAGGAGACCGGCGGCCGCGAGCGGCAGCGCCGCGACGTTGTAGGCGAACGCCCAGAACAGATTGCCGTAAATCGTGCGCAGGGTCCGGCGGGCCAGTCTGATGGCGTCAACCGCCACCCTGAGGTCGCCGCGGACGAGGGTGAGGTCGCTTGCCTCGATCGCCACGTCGGTGCCGGTTCCCATGGCCAGCCCGAGATCGGCCTGCGCGAGGGCGGCGGCGTCGTTGACGCCGTCTCCCACCATGGCCACGATCTTGCCCTCTGCCTGCAGTCGCTTGACGACGTCCACCTTGTCAGTGGGCATGACCTCGGCGATCACATCTTCGGCCGCGATCCCGACCTCGGCGCCGATGGCGCGCGCAACGGTTGCGTTGTCCCCCGTCAGGAGGATCGGTCGCAACCCCAGATCGCGCAGGCCCCGGATCGCGGCGGAGGAGGTTGGCTTGACGGGGTCGGCCACGGTGAGGATGCCCCGAGCAGACCCGTCCCAACTGACCACCACGGCGGTCCGTCCCGCAGCAGCGGCGGCGTCCATGGCCACCCGGAGGTCTGACGGCAGGGCGGCACCGGCGTGCAGGCGCTCCCTCCCCACGGACACGATGCGACCGTCCACCACGCCGTTCACGCCGAGACCCTCGGAGTTGGCGAAGCCGCTGACGGCCGGCAGGTCGCCGAGCTGCTCGGCCGCGTCCCGCGCAATTGCCTGCGCTATGGGATGTTCCGACGCGCTCTCGACCGCGCCCGCCAACCGCAGCACCTCGGCCGGGGACTCGCCGGCGGTGGCGACCACGTCCAACAGCGTCATGCGGCCTGTGGTGACTGTGCCGGTCTTGTCCAGGACGACGGTGTCGATGCGACGGGTCGTTTCCAGCACCTCGGGACCCTTGATCAGAATCCCGAACTGCGCACCGCGGCCGGTGCCGACCATGAGGGCCATCGGGGTGGCCAGCCCGAGCGCGCACGGGCAGGCGATGATCAACACCGCGACGCCGGCGGTGAAGGCCGCTGCCAGGCCGCTGCCGGCACCCAGCCAGAAGCCGAGCGTGCCCACGGCCAACGCGATGACGATGGGGACGAACACGCCCGAGATGCGGTCGGCGAGGCGTTGCGCCTGCGCCTTGCCGGTCTGGGCCTCCTCGACGAGCCTGGCCATCTGAGCGAGTTGGGTGTCGGCACCGATCCGCGTGGCCCGAACTACCAGGCGCCCGCCGGCGTTGATCGTCGCGCCGATCACCCGATCGCCTGCGGCTACCTCGACCGGAACGGACTCTCCTGTGAACGCGGACTGGTCGACAGCCGAGGCACCGTCATGGACGACACCGTCCGTGGCGATCTTCTCGCCGGGACGGACGACGAACAGGTCGTCGATGGCGAGTTGCCCGATCGGGATGCGCTGCTCCCGCCCGCCGCGCAGAACGGCCACCTCTTTGGCCCCGAGATCGAGCAGGGCCCGCAGCGCGGCCCCGGCCCGGCGCTTGGATCGGGCCTCGAAGTAGCGTCCGGCAAGGATGAACGTGGTTATCCCGACGGCGGCCTCGAGGTAGATGTTGCCAGCGCCGTCGCTGCGCTGGATGGTGAGTGCGAACTCGTGGGTCATGCCCGGGGTGCCCGCAGTGCCCAGGAACAGGGCATACAGCGACCACCCGAAGGCGGCGATGGTGCCCATCGAGATGAGGGTGTCCATGGTGGTCGCGCCGTGCCGAAGATTCGTCCAGGCCGCCTTGTGGAACGGCCAGGCGCCCCACACGATCACCGGGGCGGCCAACGTCAACGACAGCCACTGCCAGTAGGTGAATTGCAGCGCGGGGATCATCGCCATCGCGATCACGGGGGCCGACAGCAGGGCCGAGATGATGAGCCGTTGTCGCAGTGGAAGAGTCGGGTCTTCCTCGGGCGTCTCGACTGGGGTGTCCACCGCGGCCGGGGGCAACTCGGCCGAGTACCCGGCCTGCTCAACCGTGGCCACCAACTGCTCAGGGGTGATCTCGCCGCCGTAGGACACCTTCGCCTTCTCGGTGGCGTAGTTGACGCTGGCGGTGACACCCTCCAACTTGTTGAGTTTGCGCTCCACCCGATTGGCGCACGAGGCGCAGGTCATGCCACCGATCTTGAGTTCGATCAGCGACGGGCTTTCGGCCAGTCGGGCGAGATGGTCGGTGGTCACCGGTGCTCCTCGGTTTGTGGTGGTTCACCCAACTCGATCGGGCCGACGGCGGCCCCGATGGCGAAGGCCAGAAAGAACACCGCGACGAGCGCCGCGACGAATCCGGCGATCTTGGTAAGGGTCTTCATGCTGACTCCTCAAGGTGTCGGGGCAGTGACCCCTCAGGGACAACCTGATCATTTCGGCGGTGCAGGCTTTCACTGAGGCCCGTTTTCGGCGGGCAGTGAAAGCCCACACCGCTGAAATGAACTGCGCGGGCAGTCAGGCGACCACCGTGTAGCCGGCTTCGGCCACTGCGGCCTTGACGAGTCCCGCGTCAACGGGTGCGTCGCTGGTGACGGTGACCAGGCCAGACTCCAGTTCGACGTCGACTGCGGTGACGCCCGGGACTTCGGAGACTTCTTCGGTTACGGACGCGACGCAGTGGCTGCACGTCATGCCAGCGACGGTGTAGGTGGCTGTGGTCATCAGGTTCTCTCCTTCAAAGTGTGTGCTGCTCGATGGAACATGTTGGGTTCGTGGCCGATGACTGCTGGATTCAGGACTTGACCAGACGCGAGATCGCCGCGGACGCCTCGGCGATCTTGGCTTTCGCTTCGTCGCCGCCCTGCCTCGCCGCATCAGCGACGCAATGATGCAGGTGATCGTCCAACAGGCCCAGGGCGACCGACTGCAGCGCCTTGGTCATCGCGGACACCTGCGTGAGGATGTCGATGCAGTAGTGCTCCTCTTCGACCATCCGTTGGAGGCCCCGAGCCTGGCCCTCGATCCGGCGCAGCCGCACAAGATATGCGTCCTTGTGGCTGATGTACCCGTGGTGGCTGTGCTCCACCTGATCATCCGCGCCCGTCGGCGAGGGGGCCACCGTGTGCTCGTGAGTCATTGCCTCCTCCTGTTCGCACCCGATTATACCCCCGCGGGGTATGTGTGACCACAGGCGCCTGCCCGCCGGGCTGCACGGTGTGCTCAGTCGCCTGCAGACTAGGGGTTGTGAGCTCATACGCGGTGCGCCCGGCGCGGGTGGAGGATGCCTGGGAGTACGTCACGACGCACATCGAACTGACGATCACCACCTATCTGCACTCCATGCCACGCCAGGTGGCTGAACATCGGCGCAGCGAGATCGGCTGGCGGATCGAGGAGTTCCTCAGGAACGTCAGCACGGCCGCGTCCGGCACCGCCGAGCCGCGCCGGCGCTACTGGGTCGGGGTCAATCCGGCGGGGGGTATCTGTGGGGTCGCCTGCTCGGGGCCGGGCGTGGACGCTTGGGAACGGGACTTCTTCCGCGACGCCTTCATCGCCCCTGATCCGGAGTTCGCTCTCGAACACCTCTACGTCGCTCCCGGCGCCCACGGCTCGGGACTCGGGCAACGCCTGCTCGAGGCCGCCCTCCCGGCGGGTCGCGGCGCCTATCTGTGGATCATCGGCTCGAATGCCCGCGCCGAGTCTTTCTACCGGCGCAACGGGTTCACAAGCGACGGATTCGGTGGCCTGACCGGGCCGAGTTGGGGGGATGTCCCGTTCTTCCGGATGACACGGCCCGACGCCCCGCGCCCGCGGGTCGGCTAACGCGGGGCGTGCACCGCCCCCAGGATGTCCCGGAACAGGGTCCGGATCTGAGGCCGGTCGAGCATGTCGGCCGTGCGTGGGCGTTCGAGAGGCACCATGAACTCAGCGGCGATCCGGCCCGGACGCGGTGTCATCACCAGCACGCGATCGGACGTGATGATCGCCTCGTCGATGTCGTGGGTGACCATCAATACCGTGAGCCGGTGCGCCTCCCAGACACTGGTCAGCAGCGTGTGCATCTCACGCCGAGTCAGGGCGTCGAGCGCACCGAACGGCTCATCCATGAGCAAGATCCGTGGCCGATAGGACAGCGACCGCGCGATGGCCACCCGCTGCTGCATTCCCCCGGACAACTGCCCGGGGTATGCCCGCTCGAATCCCTGCAAGCCGACCAACTCCAGATGCTCCAGGGCAACCTCCCGCCGGCGCGCAGCCGGTATCGGTTCGTCCCGCAGGGCGAACTCGACGTTGCCCAGCGCGGTCAGCCACGGCATGAGGCTGAAACCCTGAAAGACCACTCCCCTGTCCCTGCCGGGCCCGAGCACGGGCACCGCCAGCACCTCGACCTCGCCGCGAGTCTGCTCGATCAGCCCGGCGATCACCGACAGGATCGTCGACTTTCCGCACCCGGACGCACCCACGAGGCTGACGAACTCGTTCTCGGCCAGGTCGAACGAGCAGTCAGCCACTGCCTGGACCGTGCCGAAATCCTTGTCGACCCCGCGCACCGAGACCATCGGGACGTCCTGCGTCATCGCCGGATCCTCTCGTAGCGGAACAGCGCCCGCCCCAGTGCCCGCATGATCTGGTCGCTGAGAAGGCCCAACACGCCAAGGACCAGCACGTAGGCGATGATGATGTCCGTCGAGAGGTACCGCTGGGCGAGCGTGATGCGATAGCCCAGACCGGTGGTGGCTGCCACGAGTTCGGCGACGACGAGCCACGTCCACGCCCAACCGAGCGTGATCCGCAGCATGTCCCACAGCCGCGGGGCCGCACTCGGGAGCACGATCCGCATCAGGATCTGCCCGTTGCCCAACCCCAGTGTCTCTCCCAGTTCGATGAGCGACCGCGGCGTCCGCCGCACGGCATCGGCCACCATGAGCACCTGCTGGAAGAACGTGCCCATCCAGATGATGAGGAACTTCTGCGGATCGTCGATGCCCACCCACAGGATCGTGAGGGGCACGAACGCGACTACCGGCATGTACCGGACGAAGTCCACGAACGGCTGAACCGCGGCCTCGACCCGCATCGAGGTACCTACCAGGATTCCGATTGGGATCGCCATGACGGACGCCAGCACGAATCCCACCATGATGCGGTAGACCGAGACGCCGGTATCGGCCCAGAGTTGGCCGTTCTGCGCCTGCGTCACCAGACGCTCGAACACCTTCGCGGGCGACGGCAGAAACAGCGAACTGACAAGGCCCGAGGAGGTGATCAGCGTCCAGACCAGGAGCAGCGCCAAGAAGGACGCCGCCGCGATGCCCACGTAGGCACCCCGCGGGATGGGTGCCCCGATGGGACGGTGCCGTCTGGCGCGGCGCCGTCCCCGGGGCAGGGTTCCCGTGGGGCCAGCGGTCACTTCAGGTACTGGCCGTCGACAGCCGAGTTGACGTCGACCTCGGAGGTGATGATTCCGGCGTCCTTGGCGGACTGCAGGATCATCGGGAGAGTGTTCTTGCCGTAGTCACCGAACTGGGACTCGTTCTCGGACTTGCCCCAGTACGCGACGCCCGCGAATGCCGAGTCGAGATCCTCGGGGGCCTCGCCGACGGCTTCGGAGATGATCCGGCGGCACTCGGTCGGGTTCGAGTTGTACTCGGCGACGGCCTGGTACCAGATCTGCACCATCGTTCTCACGACCTCGGGACGCTCGGAGGCGAACTTGTCGGACGTCACGAGCACGTCCGAGATGAGCCCGGGATGCTTGGCGGCGTCGTAGATCTTGGAGATCTCCTTGGACTCCTTGAGCGCCGTGGTGATGTAGGGCTCATAGGTGACGGCGGCGTCCACTTGGCCTGCGATGAGCGCCGAACCGGCGTCAGCAGCCGGCATCGGCACCGCCTGGACGTCCTGCAGGGTCATGTTGTTCGCCTTCAGGGCCGCGTGCAGCAGCAGGTCGCTCGTCGCGCCCTGCTCGTAGGCGACCTTCTTGCCCCTGAAATCGGCGATCGACTTGATGGCACCGCGGGCCAGGATCGCATCGGCGGTCGTGGAGTTGTCCTCGACCATCACGACCTTCAGCCCGATGCCCTGCGACTTCAGCAACAGCGCGGTGTGGGCGGCGATGTTGTCGACGTCGATGCGGCCCGAGGCGAACGCCGCGCTCTGCTCGGCATCCGACTTGAGTTCGATCAACTGCAGCTTGATGCCCTTCGCTGCGAGCATCCCCTTGGCTTGAGCAACGTGCCATTGGCCGTACCCGATCCAGGGCTGGATGCCCATCCTGACGGTGACCTCCTGGGTGGCACCGGCCGACGGGGAGGTGGTGGCGGCGGGCGCCGCGCATCCCACCAGGGCGAGTGCGGCCGCGATGGCTCCCACGATGAGGAGCCGGGACTTGTTCAACATCGAATCTCCGAACTACTAGCGACGGCGCTAAGTATGTCGGGAGTTGTCGCACCCGTGTTGGCGAGTCTGGGAAGTGGGCAACGGCGCGCAAGTGGCGTGCGCCGCTGTCTCGCCCTACGATGCTCGCAGTCAACCGGACGCGCCGGGGCCCGCGGGCCTAGGGAAGTCCCGCCTTCGTCCGTCCGGCTGCGACGACTTCACTCATCAGTAGAACGGAAAGAGAATGAAGCGAACTGTTACCTGGCTCGTGGCGGGCGCCGTGGGCCTCTCCGCGTTGGCGGGCTGCGCAGGCCCAGCCGCCTCGACCGGCAACGCCGTCGGCGACACGGTGAAGATCGGGCTCCTGTTCGAACTCACCGGCAACGTGGCGACCTACGGCACCGCCGAGGCGGCAGGCGCCAAGATGGCGGCCGAGGAGATCAACGCCGCCGGCGGCATCAACGGCAAGCAGATCCAACTCGTCGAGTACGACACCAAGTCCGACACCGCCGAGACGACGACCCTCGCGGCCAGGCTGATGACCCAGGACAAGGTCGTTGCGATCATCGGCCCGGCCACCTCGGGCGGCATGAAGGCACAGGTCCAGCGGTCTGCCGACAACATGGTCCCGATCGTCTCGGGCTCGGCCACGGCCGACGACCTCACGGTCAGCGGCGGCAAGCTCAACGAGTACGTGTTCCGCACTTGCTTCATCGACAGCTATCAGGGCACCGTGATGGCCAAGTACGCGGCCTCGAAGCTCAACGCGAAGACCGCCGTCGTCCTCAAGGACACCTCATCCGACTACGCCAAGGGCCTGGCGGACGCCTTCGACAAGCAGTTCACCTCCGGTGGCGGCAAGGTCGTGGCCACCGAGGCCTACACGGCCAAGCAGACCGACTTCAGCGCCGTGCTGACGAAGTTCAAGGGGCAGCAGTTCGACATCATGTACGTGCCCGGGTACTACGAGGAACTGGGTCTGATCATCAAGCAGGCGCGCGCGCTCGGCATCACGGCCCCGATCACCGGTGGTGACGGCTACGAGTCCCCGAAGCTCGCCGAACTGGCCGGCTCCGCCCTCACCGACGTCTACTACACCAACCACTACTCGACCACCGACACCGACCCCCGCGTGACGGCGTTCATTGAGGCCTTCAAGAAGAAGTTCAACGGAGCCACGCCCGAGTCCTTCCACGCTCTGGGCTACGACACCATGAAGTTCGTGGCGGAGTCCGTGAAGCGCGCCAACCCCGCCACCAGCGTTGGGGTCAAGGACGCCATGAAGTCGACCAAGGCTTTCTCGGGCGTCACCGGCACGTTCGACATCGACCCGGCGACGCACAACCCGATCAAGCAGGCAACCATCATCGGGTACAAGGACGGCAAGGTCTTCCTCACCGAGAAGTTCGCCTGACAGCGGCCGGCACGGTCGCCGTCACCGAGAAGTTCTCCTGATCGACTAGACGACGCACGGCGGCGGGGGCAAGGCGCCTCCCGCCGCCGGTCCGAACGAAGGAGACCCCGGCGTGGACCAACTGGCGCAGCAACTGATCAACGGGCTGAGCCTGGGTAGCATCTACGCGCTGATCGCGCTCGGCTACACGATGGTGTACGGCATCATCCAACTCATCAATTTCGCCCACGGCGACGTCTACATGATCGGCGCCTACGTGGGCTACGGCTCCATGACGGTGTTGAGGCTCGGCATCTTCGAATCGCTGGTGATCGCGATGCTCGCTTGCACGGTGCTGGGCGTGGTCATCGAACGTGTCGCCTACAAACCACTTCGCAACTCGACCCGGATCGCCGTGCTGATCACGGCCATCGGCGTTTCGCTGCTGTTGGAGTACGTGATGGTGTACTTCTTCGGCGCGGGCGTGCGCTCGTACCCGCCGCTGCCCGAGTACCTCAGCGCTCAGTTCGTCGTCGGCGGCGTCGTGATCTCGGCGAAGTCGCTGCTGATCATCGGCATCTCGCTGGCGCTGATGGTCGCGCTCCAACTCATCGTGCTGAAGACCCGCACAGGCAAGGCCATGCGCGCGGTGTCGCAGGACGCCGACGCGGCCCGTCTCATGGGCATCAACGTCGACAACACCATCTCGTTCACGTTCGGGCTTGGCTCGGCGCTGGCCGGCGCCGCCGGCGTCCTCGTGGGTGTGTACTACAACACGATCAACCCGCTGATGGGCATCATGCCTGGCCTGAAGGCCTTCGTCGCCGCCGTGTTCGGCGGGATCGGGCTGATCCCGGGAGCGCTGATCGGCGGCTTCTTCATCGGCACAGCCGAGACGCTCGTCAGCGGCTACATCAACTCGCTGCTGCAGGACGCCGTGGTCTTCGCGATCCTGATCCTCGTCCTCATCATCAAACCAACCGGGCTTCTCGGCAAGAACGTCCGGGAGAAGGTGTAGCCGATGAGGTCCAAACTCCTGCGCACCGCGCTGTTCACCGGCGTACCGCTGGCAGCCCTGTACCTGACCGTGGTCGGACTCATCAACGTCGGCATCGTCGACGACTACGTGATGGACACGATCGCGCTGATCTGCATCAACATCGTGCTGGCCGTCAGCCTGAACCTGATCACCGGGTTCACGGGTCAGTTCTCGCTCGGTCATGCCGGGTTCATGGCCATCGGCGCCTATGCGACCGCCATCATCAGCAACGAGGTGGCCGGGCCCGCCGGGTTCCTGGGCGGGCTCTTGGCCGGCGGACTCCTGGCGGCGCTGGTCGGCTTCCTCATCGGCCTGCCGACGCTCCGCCTGCGCGGTGACTACCTGGCGATCGCCACGCTGGGGATGGCGGAGATCATCCGCGTGGTCTTCGTCAACCTGGACAGCGTCACCAACGGAGCTGCCGGGCTGACGGTCACCCAGAACATGGACTGGACCTGGTTCTTCATCCTGACCGTCGGTTCGGTGATCCTGATCCGCAACTTCCTGCGGTCACGACAGGGCCGGGACGCCATCGCGGTCCGCGAGGACGAGATCGCCGCCGAGTCGATCGGCGTGGACACCACCCGGGCGAAGGTCATGTCGTTCACGATCGGCGCCTTCTTCGGCGGCATCGGTGGTGGCATGTACGCCTCGTACTTCTACTTCATCAAGCCCGACCTGTTCGGCTTCCTCAAGTCCATCGACATTCTCGTGATCGTGGTGCTGGGCGGGCTGGGCAGCCTGTCCGGCTCGGTGATCGCGGCGATTCTGCTGGGCATGATCTCGACGGCGCTGCAAGGCTTCACCGAGATCCGGATGATCCTGTACGCACTCCTGCTGGTCGTCATCATGATCTTCCGCCCCAAGGGACTGATGGGTTCCAACGAGGTTTCGCTCAAGATCTTCAGCCGCCTCAGACTCGGACGTCGCGGCGGCCCTCCAGAGCCGGCGAAAACCGGCGGAAAACCGAACGGGGATTCCCAGTGAGCGACATCCTCACGGTCACGGGGCTGACGAGGAACTTCGGTGGCCTCGCCGCCGTCTCCAACGTCACCCTGGAGTTGTCCCGCGGCGAACTCGTCGGCCTCATCGGCCCGAACGGCGCCGGCAAGACCACCGTGTTCAACCTGCTGACCGGCGTTTATCCCCCGTCAGCCGGCACAATCACTTTCACGAGGGACGACCGTGGCCCGGTCTCGATCGGCGGCAAACGCCCCTACGCGATCTGCCGCGCGGGCGTGGGCAGGACCTTCCAGAACATCCGTCTGTTCAAGGACCTGACTGTCTTGGACAACGTGGTCATCGCCTTTCAGCAGAACCGGCGCTACCCCCTGCCGGCGTCGTTCCTGCGCCTCCCCCCGTTCGCGAAGGCGGAAGCCGACATCCACGCCGAGAGCCTCGAACTGCTGCGCATCATGGGACTCGAGCAGAAGGCCGAGGAACTGGCGCGGAACCTGCCGTACGGCGATCAGCGTCACCTCGAGATCGCCCGCGCACTGGCCACGCGGCCGACGCTGCTGCTGCTGGACGAGCCCGCGGCCGGCATGAACCCGAACGAGACCGCTGAACTGGCCCAGTTGATCGCCCGGTTGCGGGACGAGTTCTCCCTGACGGTGCTGCTGATCGAGCACGACATGAGCCTGGTCATGAAGATCTGCGAGCGGCTTTACGTGCTCGACCACGGTGTCGTCATCGCCTCGGGGACACCCGCCGAGGTCCAGAAGGACCCTAGAGTCATCCTGGCATACCTGGGCGAGGAGGTCTGAACCCGTGTTCGAGATCCGCGATCTGCAGGTCCACTTCGGCGGCATTCACGCCATCAAGGGGATCTCGCTGACAGTCGACGACGGCGAGATCGTCACCCTCATCGGCGCCAACGGCGCCGGGAAGACCACGACGCTGCGCACGGCATCCGGCCTGAAGAAGCCGACGTCCGGCTCGATCTGGATCGACGGCGTGGACATCACCAAGGCGTCCGCCCAGGAGCGGGTGAAGATGGGACTGTCCCACGTGCCCGAAGGCCGCCGCGTCTTCCCCAACCTGACGGTGCTGGAGAACCTGGAACTCGGCGCCTACTTGCGCCGCGACCGCGCCGGCATCGCGACCGACTTGGAGGCCGTCTACTCCCGCTTCCCGGTTCTCGCCGAGCGCAAGAAGCAGACGGCGGGAACCTTGTCCGGTGGGGAGCAACAGATGCTCGCCATGGGACGCGCACTCATGGCACGACCGAAGATCCTGCTGATGGACGAACCGTCCATGGGGCTGGCGCCGCTGCTGGTGCAGATGATCTTCGACATAGTGAGGGCCATCAACGAGACCGGAACAACGATCCTGCTGGTCGAGCAGAACGCCAACATGGCCTTGCAGGTCGCCCAGCGCGCCTACGTGATGGAGACCGGCGTGATCGTGGCGCAAGGCAGCGCCGCCGAACTGCTGCAGACCGAGGACATCAAGAAGGCATATCTGGGAGGGTAACGGTCATGAAACACAGCGTCAGCGCCAGCCGGCACCGGGCCAACCGGCGAGGTGTGTCGTGTTCGTGAGATTGCGGATGACCGCGCACCCCTTCACCGTCGAAGCGCGCGCCAGTCTCCCCGAGGCCATGGCGATCATGGCCGGCAAGGGGGTCCGGCACCTGCCCGTGATGGACGACGGCCGCTTGGTCGGCGTCCTGTCCCACAACGACATCGCGGCGGCGGGGCCGTCGCGCGCCACCACCTTCAGCGCGGGCGAGATCAACTACCTGCTGGAGAAACTGAAGGTCTCCAAGGTGATGACGCGCACCCCCATCACCATCTCTCCGGACGCCCTGCTGGAGGAGGCGGCCGTGCTCATGCGCGACAACAAGATCGAGATGCTGCCCGTCGTCGACTCCACGCACCTGGTGGGAGTCATCACCGAATCGGCGATTCTGGACGCGTTCATCGAGATTCTGGGGTTCCGCGATCCGGGCACCCGCCTCACCATCGACGCCATGGACGCCCCCGGCGTCCTTTCCCGGCTCGCCGGCGTCACGGCCAAGCACGACGCGAACATCCAGCACCTCGCGGTCTACCGCGGCGAGGGTGACAGATCGATCGTGGTCGTCGGGGTGAACTCGCTCAACACGGACGAGATCGAAGAGGATCTGGTGGCCGAAGGCTTCCAGGTGCTGTACAAGCTGCAGAACGACTGACGCCTCCGCCGCGCGACACCGCCGAACTCGCGGTGTCGTCGCCTCCGGACCGGTCAGCGAGCAGAAGTGCTGGGGCGGTGCCACCCTCAATCGGTTGTCAGGAACCGGGCGTGGACGTACTCCTCTATCAGTACGGGCGCCGGAGCCAAATTCACCTCCTCGATCATGGCCTTGCTCATCATCGGGGCATACCCGAACGCACCCAAGGTCTCGCCGCCACTGTCACGGGCGGTGCCCCCCACCGCGGGCAGCAGCCCCGCATCGGCGAGTTCGGTCAGGACGGGAGCGCCGGCCCCCGCCGCGGACGCCATCGCGCGCGCCCGCCGGACGGCTGCCTGCACAGCCTCGGCCACCACCTGATCGCGTTTGGCGGCGTGCGAGTCGTCACTGAGCCTCCAGTACACCCCGCTGAGGGTCGCCGCGGGGACCGCCGCCGCATCGGCGAGGAACCGCGGCAACGCCGCGAAATCCACGAACTCCGCGACCAGAGTCACGTTGGCGGCGTGGGTCGTCGGCATGGATGGGTCTCCGCGCCACGAGTTGGTCGTCGGGCCGACCTGGATCACCGAGACCACTGCGTCACCCAACGCGTCGATGTGGGCGCGCAGGCGGTTGGCAACTTCAGTCGCCCGCTGAACCGCCAACCCGCGGTCGGGAAGTTCGGTGCCCACGTTGATGCGGACGAAGGCCCGTTCGGGCGGGAATTCCTTGCGCGCCTCGCCGGCGACTGTGATCTGCATGTGCCCTCCTCGGTCAGGACCAGGCTAGCTGTCCGTACCGACAGTCGCGCCGGTCGGGGTGCAGGGACGGCCCTATCACCCGGCGGGAGCAATCTCCACAGGTGAACCGACCCGTGCTGCGGCCGCCACCGCAGCGTCCACCGAACTTGCAGGACCGGCGACGAACAGGTACTCGAGATTGCGCAGGTGTCCGACCCGCCCGACCCTCTCGCCGGCTGGATTGTGCACGCCGATCTGAGCACCCACGTATCGCTTCGAGTCGAAGGCCAACACTGCGACCTCGTCGTGCCCAGACTCCCGCAGCCACCCGGACACCTGCTCCGCCGTCACCCAGGCCTCGTCGTTGTAGGACACGACGACGACGTCGGCCCGTGCGGCTGCAATGAGTTCGGCGAACGCCTCCGGCATCAGGCGCTTGGAATTGAACGCGCTGCGGGTGTGCGGCTCGCGCGCATCGGCACGCTTGCAGGCGACACCGTAGTGAGCGGGCTGATCCCACCGGACAAGAGTCTCCCAGATGTGGTAGTTCGTGAAGTACCGGTGCTGGTTGTAAGGCGGGTCGACGTACATCAGGTCGGTGCGGGGCAGGGCGTGGACCAAGTCACTGGCGTCTCCGCCGACGGTGCGGCCGGGGCCGGGCAGCAGATCAGGCACCCGCAACTCCAGGTCGCGGGACGCGCGCGGCGCCCACTGTTTGAGATAGGCCATCTGGAGGCCGGTGGTGGAATCGACACGATCGGCCGCCAGGAGCAACGAGGTCAGCAGCACCGGGTAGAGCGGCGAGTCCACCATGTCGGCCAGTCGATCGCGGATGGCGTCCACCCGGCGGCCGTTCTTGGGCTGAAAGAAGCGCGCCTGTTCGCAGAACGTCCGCGTGAAGTAGCCGTCCACGCCCGGGAGTGCGTTCAGTTCGGCGATCTCGGCGGCGACGGCGGCCGCATCCACCTCCGAAGCGTCCGTCGCGATGTAGCAATCGCTCAGGACCTGCGAATAGGTGGCGATGTCGCACGCAGTGGTGTGAATGCCCCGCCGCTTGAACTCCTGCGCCACGCGCGTGGTGCCGGTGAACAAGTCGATCGCGGTGCGCGCCTCGACAGCCGCCGCCATCTCACCGAGCACACCTACCAGCGTCCGCTTCGAACCCAGGTACTTGATCACGAGGTCACTCTAAGCAGCAGAAAGGTGATTGAGGTGCACCCCGGACCCGGCGGGAGCGATGGAGCCGCCTTGGGGAGTCGAACCCCAGACCTACGCATTACGAGTGCGTCGCTCTGCCGACTGAGCTAAGGCGGCGGAGATCGCCGCAGCGATCGCCTGGATGAGTATAGCGGCCGCGAACCGGCCACGTCTCATCGCTTCGGATCAGTCGGCATAACGACTCAGTGGACCGGAGGCGTGGCGCGAGACCGCGCTAGCCGGCTTTGCAGGTGAGCCCTTCCTGCGGGACTGTGCCCTTCGTCAGGTAAGCGACCACCGTGTCGTCGATGCAGGTCGACTTGCCGCCGTAGCTGCCGTGGCCTTCGCCGTCGAACGTGACGAGGAATCCCGACTCGAGCCGCTCTGCCATCCACTGGGCCTGCTTGTAGGGCGTCGCGGAGTCACCGGTGCCGCCGATGACCATGATGGGCTTCGCGCCCTCTGCCCTGAATTCCCGTGCGGGCGCAGGCTTGGCGGGCCACACGGGGCAGGTGAAGCCGACTCCGAAGTGCTTGGCGAACAGCGGCGCCTTCTTGATGTCGTCCTGCCATTCCTTCTTGGCCCCTTCGACGCCGCGATCGGCGTTGTCGGCGCACAGGATCGCGGAGAAACCGTAGAACAGGCTGCCGTAGCCGTTCGCCTCACGGCCGTTGAGTTGGTCGGCGGCCCACAGCATGCGGGTCGCGTCGCCGTCGAAGGCCTCCCCCAGGAAGTCGACGAGGTACTGCCAGTAGGTTTCGTCGCCGTACAGGAACAGCGCGAGCCCCGTGACACCCAGCGATTGGGTGAGTGTGCGTGCGCCGACGGGAAGCGGGTTCTCGTCCAGATCGGTGAGCCACTGGTCGACCGTGCGCCTGACCTCGGCCGCCGAGTTGCCGAAGCGGCAGCCCTGCGCGGCGCACCATTCCGCGAAATTCCCGAACGCGGTTTCGAACCCCATCGCCTGGATCACCGACTCGTCGTCGGTGATGTTGACCGCTGCGTCCAGCACCAGTCGTCCAACCTTCTGCGGGAACATGTCTGCGTAAGTAGCCCCGATGAACGTGCCGTAGGACACGCCGTTGAAGTAAAGCTCGTTGTCACCCAGCAGTTGGCGGAGAAGGTCGAGGTCGCGGGCGGTGTCTTGGGTGGAGATGTGGGAAAGCAGCACCCCTGACCGCTGCAGGCACGACTGCGCGTAGGTCTTGCTGGCCTCCAGGAGGACCCGCATCTCTTCAGCGTCGTCGGGGGACGAATCGAGTCCCACGAACTTGTCCGTTTCGGCGAGCCCGTAGCACTTCACCGGGGTCGATTGCCCGGAACCGCGCGGGTCCCAGCCCACGATGTCGAACGCCTCCAGGCCGTTCGTCTCGAAGGACTGCACGTAATCCTGCCCGGACGCCCCCGGGCCACCGGGGTTGATGAACAGGGAGCCGATGCGCGGGGTGCCGGTCGCGGGACGCTTGCGGAGAGCGAGGGTGATCGCTTGCCCGTCTGGCTCCTCATAATCCAGCGGGACGATCACCTTCGCGCACCGGAACTCGTCACAGGCTGTCCAAGTCACCTTCTGCTCCAGGTACCTGGTGATCCCCGTGCCGGGCGGCGGGTCGACGAACCCGGCGGGTTTCACACTCGGGATCGGCAGGTTCTGCCGGTCGGGGGACGTCTTGGGGTCAGCCGTGGTGGGTTGCGGAGACGAGGACGGTGTCGAGGTTGTTGTTGTTGAACTGCCCGCCGTCGACGTGGGCGACTCCTGCTGCGGGGTGAAGAAACTGCAGCCAGCCGCAACGAGCAGGATCGACAGACCGAAGGCGAGTTTGCGAGCGAGGTTCACCCCTCCAGCCTAACTGCCGGATGAGGCACCGAGTCCGACGACATCACCCCCGGCAGGCGTGACCGCTTGGCGCCAGGTGTGGTACTTGTCAAGAAATTGGCCGACGGTGGCAGCCCGCTTCGGGCCGCCACCGTCGGTCGGATTTGGTCAGACGGACGCCTTTTCGTCCTTGCGCGCCTGCCGGGACTTGCGGAAGCTGCGATCGATCGCCCAGCCGCCGCCGCCGAGGCACATGAACAGCACACCCACGCCCGCCAGCAGCAGGTCGTACTCGCCCAGGAAACCGAACGTTCGGTCGGCGAACGGATTGCCGTTGCCCCAGAGGACGAACACGAGCGCGAGAACACTGATCGCGGTGACGCCGAGGCCCGCCACCCGCACCAGGAGGCCCAGGATCAAGCCCAGCGCGATGAGTAGCTCACCGGCGCCCAGCACCACGGCAAGGACCGCCGGATCGAAGTAATCGGCCAGCCAAGTGCCGGTGATCAGGTCGTTGGTTTGCGTCAGGTTCGTGAGGTGCTGCAGACCCCGCAGCCCCACGAGACCCGCAACCAGCAACCGCAGGACGAACAGGCCCAGAGACCCCAGGAACTTGTCGGTGGTGCGAGCCTGCGGCGGCGGGGCCAGTTCGGCCTCGGGGCTGCGCGGGACATTCCCCAGCGCCTTGTCGCGGGCAGCCTTGCGTTCGGCCCGCTCCGCGGCCAGGATCTCCTCCTGGCTGAGTTCGGCCGTCTCTGGGGTGTCGCTCGGTGTGGTGATGGGCCTGGTGTCCGAGTCGGTGCGGTACAGCTGATAATCGCGGGACGGCGGCTCGTCAACCGCGGCAGCGCCTGCCGCGGCGGCATCTGCCGCGACACCGCCTGCGGCCACCGTGCCCGTTTCGGAAGCGGATTCCTGCGTCACAGCGGGGACGGGGCCTTCCGCCTCGGAGTCGATGGCGCCGGCCGGTGGTGTGGGGCTGTAGTCAGCCACCGCTGGCCGGACGGCCGTCGCGTCAAGATCGGGCTCGTCGGTGGTGATCGTGTCGGGCCCGGGCTCGTACGCGGGAGGCTCGTAGGCCGCGGCCTCTGCTGCGGGAGTGACAGGTTCGGGGTCGCCGTCCGGCGCAACTTGCGGCTCCTGCGCAGAGTCGGCGACCGACGGCTCGTAAGCAGGCGGTTCGTAGGCAGGCTCAGCGGTCGGTTCCTGAGCGGCAGGCTCAGCAGGCGGTTCCTGAGCGGCAGGCTCAGCGGGCGGCTCGTGGGCAGGCTCAGCGGGCCGACCGTCCCCGCTTTCAATGGCCGTCTCGTTTGCCGCCGGGGACTCGTCGACCGAGTGCTCGTCACCGGGTTCGGCCCCCTGGGGAGCTACGGCACCTTCGGACTCGTGAGGTAGGGGGGGTGGCATGGCGCCGGTCTGGTCATCCGTCTCGGAGGTTCGGCCGTGCTCCTCGCGCTCGCTGGGCCCTCGCTGCTCGTCCACGTTGTCTCCACTCGTCGGTTCAACTTCTATCGTGACATCAGGCCGGTGCCTCGATCGGGATTGACACCGGGTTCAGGCAATATCCGCCAAAGAAATCAGCAGTGATTCCATGGCCAGGAGAACGGTCACATTCCCGGCCAGTGCCACCCGGCACTGCAGGATCGCATCGAGTCTGCGCAGCGTGTCGGCGGGTGTCGACGACCGCGCAACCTGCTTCACCTCGGCCACCATCTCAGGGTTGACGAGGTCGGCGCCCGCATCGGTCTGAACCATGAGGACGTCGCGGTAGTACGCCGTCAACTCGCTCAGCACCCGATCCAGCGCATCGCGCTGCGATCTCTTGGCGCGGGTCTTCTGCCTTTCCTCCAATTCCTTCAGAGCGGCGGCTGCCTGCCGCGGCCGGGCGCCCTTGGTGCCGACGCCGAGGGCCTGTGACAACTCCGCCTTCTCGCGCGCATCAATCCCGGCAGTGGAGGCTGTCGCCTCCTCTGCAGTGGCCGCGATGATGTTGGCCGCCGCATTGAGGCAGGCGCCCAACGACGTCAGTCGTGTGGGCAGCAGTAACACGTCCCGTCGCCGCTGGCGGGCCTCTTCGCTGCGGGCGAGCACTCGGGCGCGGCCGATGTGGCCCTGGGCAGCGCGTGCGGCGAACGCCGCCATGACCGGGTCGACCCCGTCACGGCGCTGCAGCAAGAGGGCGATGGCGGCGGCCGAGGGCGTGGCCAGTTGCAGATGCCGGCACCGGGACCGCACCGTCACCACCACATCGTCGGGAGTCGGCGCGCACAGGATCCACACCGTGCGGGGCCCCGGCTCCTCGATGCTCTTGAGCAAGGCGTCGGCCCCGCGCTCGGTGATGCGGTCGGAGTCTTCCACCACGATGATCTGATGGTGCCCTTCGGTGGGAGCCAGCGCGGCACGCAGGACAAGTTCGCGCACCTCGTTGACCCCGATTGACAGCATGTCGGTGCGCACGAGGGTGACTTCGGGGTGCGACCCCGCCAGGGTGGACCGGCAGTCGAGGCACTCACCGCAGCCTCCTCGGGGGCACTGGAGCGCGGCCGCGAAGGCCTTCGCGGCATTCGAGCGCCCGGAACCGGGCGGGCCCGTGATCAGCCAGGCGTGCGTCATCGCGTGGGAATCGCCCGCCACCGCGGCCCGCAGGGTGGCTACCGCGTCGTCCTGCCCGACGAGGTCGGCCCACACACCCGCGCTCATGGCCCCAGTCTGACACCCGGGCCCGACAGCTTCGCCAGCACCCGATCACGGATGAGCAGCGCGGTTTGCTCCTTGCCCTGCAGACCCGGGGTCACGAAGTAGCGCTGCGGATCGCGGGCGGCCAGATCGAGGAAGCCCTGCCGGACCCGCTCGTGAAAGTCGTTCCCGGCTCGTTCGAGCCGATCCTTTGCGACGATCCTGGTCACCGCCCGAGAAGGGGAGACGTCCAGGACGATGGTGAGGTCCGGTCGCAGGTCTGCCGTGGCCCAGCGCGCGATCTCCTCCACCTCGGACAGGTCGAGCACCCGGCCGGCTCCTTGATAGGCCAGCATCGAGTCCACGTAACGATCACTCACCACGACCGCGCCTCGCTGCAGCGCCGGACGGACGACTTCGGCGACGTGGTGTGCCTTGTCAGCTGCGTACAGCAAGGCCTCGGCGCGGGCATCGACGTGACCGGTAGCGGGATCCAGCAGGATCCGCCGGATCTGGCGTCCCACTTCGGTGCCGCCCGGCTGCCGCGTCTCCACGACGTCGTGGCCCTGCCCGCGCAGCCAATCGACCAGCAGCCGCGCTTGGGTCGACTTGCCGGAGCCATCGCCGCCCTCCAGGGCGATGAACAGGCCCGTCACGGCCGTCGCCGAGGCCGGCGGACGCAACCGCTCCGCACCTTGAACATCACTTCGGCTTTCGGCGTGTGACCGTGCGTTTGGTGAGGGTCTTGGGAGCCGCTGCGCGGCGAGTGGTCTTCTTCGCCGGAGGTGGGCCGGCGGCGCGCTTTTCCGCCAGCATCTCCGCGGCCTGTTCGAGGGTCATCGCCTCGATCGAGTCCGTGCGCTTGAGGGTGGCGTTGTACTCACCGTCCGTGACATACGGGCCGAACCGTCCTTGCCGGACGCTGATGCTCTTCCCCGTCGACTCGTCGACCCCCAAGTCCTTGGAACTGCTGGAGGACGTGCGCCGTGTGTACTGTTTCGGAGCGGCGTAGATCGTCTCGGCCTCGGCCAGCGTCACAGTGAAGATCTGCTCCTCCGACTCCAGTGATCGCTTGTCGCTGCCCTTGCTGAGGTAGGCGCTGAACGGCCCGTTGTGGGCCGTGATCTGAACCCCGTCAGCAGCGATGCCCACCACGCGCGGCAGGGACAGCAACTTCACCGCGTCCTCCAACGTCACCTGCTCAGGGTGCATCGACTTGAAGAGGGACGCCGTGCGCGGCTTGGCGGTCTTAGGGGAGTTCTCCGGCAGTTCCTCGGTGACGTACGGGCCGAAACGGCCGTCCTTGAGCACCAGGACGTTGCCTGTCACAGGGTCTTCCCCCAGTTCTCGACCCGTCGCTTTGGCGCGGGTCAACAGGTCCTGGGCCACGTCGGCGGTCAGTTCGTCCGGTGACAGATCTTGCGGCACATTGCCGCGATTGCCCTCGGCATCCTCGACGTAGGGGCCGTAGCGGCCTACACGGGCGATGATCCCCGAGTCGCCGATCGGGAAACTGGAGATCCCGCGAGCGTCGATTTCACCCAGGTCACCGACGAGGGCCTGCAGCCCCGCAGCGTCGTCATCGCCGAAGTAGAACGCCGTCAGGACGGCGACTCGATCGGCGCCGCCGCTGGCGATCTGGTCGAGCACCTCCTCCATCTCGGCGGTGAACTTGTAGTCGACCAGCCTGGAGAAGTGCTGCTCGAGCAGCCGGGTGACGGCGAAGGCGAGCCACGTCGGCACCAGCGCGGAACCACGTTTGAACACGTAGTCACGGCTCGTGATGGTGCGCAGGATGGACGCGTAAGTCGACGGGCGACCGATTTCCAGTTCCTCGAGCTTCGCGACCAGCGACGGCTCTGTGTAGCGCGCCGGTGGACGCGTCTGGTGGCCGGCGGCCGTGACCTCGCGGACGTCCAGTCGCTGGCCCTCGGTGAGCTTCGGGAGCCGGGCGGACGCGTCTTCGGCGTCGTCGTCTATGTTCACGTCGTACGCGCGCAGGAACCCGGGCTTGGTGATGGTGCGGCCACTGGCCGTGAAGCCGCAGACCGACTCGGGCGCATCGTCCACCTCCACCGGATCCGCCAGCCGCGCCGCGATCTTCACGGTGACGGTGTTGCCCTCGGCGTCGGCCATCTGGCTGGCGATCGTCCGCTTCCAGATCAGGTCGTACAGCCGGGCCTCGTCGCCGTGAAGCCCGGTGTCGGCGGGCAGCACGAACGCCTCACCTGCCGGCCGGATCGCCTCATGGGCCTCTTGCGCGTTCTTCACCTTGGACGTGTAGACGCGCGGCTTCGGCGGCACCGCATCGGCTCCGTAGAGCTGGGCTGCTTGGTCGCGGGCGGCCTTGATGGCGGTCTGCGAGAGCGTGACCGAGTCGGTGCGCATGTAGGTGATGAAGCCGCCCTCGTAGAGCGTCTGGGCAACCGACATCGTGCGTTGCGCGCTGAAACCCAGCTTGCGGCCCGCATCCTGCTGGAGGGTGGTCGTCCGGAACGGGGCGTAGGGCTTGCGCGTGTAGGGCTTCTGCTCGACACTGCCCACCGCGAAGGCCGCCACCTTGAGGGCCTCCGCAAGCGCCCCGGCAGTGTCTTGGGTGAGTAGGAGCAGACCGGACGATGTGAGCTTGCCCTGGGCGTCGAAGTCACGGCCCGTGGCTACCTTGCGGCCCCCCACTGTGGCGAGGCGGGCGGCGAAGACGGGCGGTTGGGCGGCCTCGCCGGCGTCCAGTTCGGCTTCGATGTCGAAGTAGTCCGCGGACACGAACGCGATGCGCTCGCGCTCACGATCGACCACGAGCCGGGTTGCGACCGACTGGACGCGGCCCGCGGACAGGCCCTTCGTGACCTTCTTCCACAGGACCGGCGAAACCTCGTAACCGTAAAGCCGGTCGAGGATGCGGCGGGTTTCCTGGGCATCGACCAGGTCGAGATCCAGATCGCGCGGGTGAGCGACGGCTTCGGCGATGGCCTGAGGGGTGATCTCGTGGAAGACCATCCGTTTCACGGGGACCTTCGGTTTCAACTCCTGCAGCAGGTGCCAGGCGATCGCCTCGCCCTCACGATCCTCGTCGGTGGCGAGCAGGAGTTCGTCGGTGTCGGCGAGCTTCTTCTTCAGCTCGCGAATGGTGGAGCGCTTCTCGGGTGCTACCACGTACAACGGCTTGAAGCCGTTGTCCACATCGACACCGGTGCGAGCCCACTTCTCACCCTTGTACTTGGCGGGCACTTCGTCCGCGCCCGTCGGCAGATCGCGCACGTGTCCGCGACTGGACTCGACCACGTAACCGTGGCCGAGGAAGCTCGCGATCTTGGTCGCCTTCGTGGGCGACTCTACGATCACCAGCTTGCGTGGTGCTGGACCTGCCACCGACTGCCTCTTCCTGTTGTTCCTGCGCCGTAACTCACCCGATGGTAGCGACGCCGCGAGATTACGCCAGCCGGTGGACACCGCGCGGCGGGTTGCCCGGGCGCCGAAGCCCCCGCGCCTCTCCTATCCTTCTTCCGAACCTCCGCGCAGATCGGCACTGAACATGACCCAGCACGCCCCGCACCGAGCCCCCGTGAACTTCGAGCCGCCGTTCCTCATCGTCAACACGAAGGCGTACCTGACGGGCGCGTCCACCCTCGAACTGGCGATGATCACCAATGAACTGGCTGACCGGTTCGGCATCGACACCCTCTTCACCGCGCAGCACGTGGATCTGCGGCAGGTCGCGGAGGCGACGTCCAAACTCACCATCACCGCCCAACACGTGGACCCGATCGCCCCCGGTCGCGGCATGGGGCACATCCTGCCCGAGGCCCTGTACGAGGCGGGCGTCCGTGCCGTCGTGCTCAACCATGCCGAACACCCGCTCACGCTCGCCCAACTGGACGGGGCCGTCGTCAGGGCGCGGGAGGTCGGGCTGCTGAGCGTCGTCTGTGCCGACACCGACGCGCAGTGCAAAGCCGTCGCCATGCTGGACCCCGACATCATGATCTGTGAGCCGACGGCCAACATCGGCACCGGCTTCATGGACGAGGGCGCGTACGTCGAGCGCACCACCCGGCTGGTGAAGCAGCTGAATCCGAACATTCTCATCATCCAGGCCGCTGGCGTGAGCCGGGGCGCGGACGTCACGCGGGTGTTGCGGCAGGGCGCGGACGGCTCGGGTGGAACAAGCGGAATCGTCCGGGCGGACGACTGGCGCGAGATTCTCGTCGAGATGTACACCGCACTCAAGGACTTCAGGGACGAGCGGCCGTTGCGCTGACCATCCGTTGATGGGCGCTGGGACTGCCTTGCGCCGACAGCAGGAGGCCGGCACCAGCGCCGGGTGTCGCGAGGGCGATGTCGCATTCCTGCTAGACCTTCGCGGCCCGACAGCCGATAGTGGACGGCGTGATGCCCGACCGGACTGTCTGCCTCGCAGCCGTCAACAGCCGCGACGAACGCTTCGATGGAGTGTTCTTCACGGGCGTGACGAGCACGGGCATCTTCTGCCGCCCGAGTTGTCCGGCGATCACACCCAAGGCGGCCAACATCGTTTTCCATCCCTCCGCCGCCTCCGCCCGGGCCGCCGGATTCCGCGCCTGCAAGCGGTGCCGTCCGGATGCTGTACCCGGCTCGCCGGAGTGGGACATCCGCGCGGACACTTTGGCGCGCGCCGTGCGACTCATCGGCGATGGGTTCGTCGATCGCGAGGGGGTGGCGGGGCTCGCGTCCCGGCTCGGCTACTCGCCCCGGCAACTGCAACGCCTGACCGCGGAGGAGTTGGGGGCGTCCCCGCTCGCTCTTGCCCGCGCCCAGCGTGCACACAGCGCGCGTGTGCTGCTGGAGACCACCGGCCTGCCGATCGCGGACGTCGCGTACGCGGCCGGCTTCGGGTCGATCCGCTCGTGCAACGACACAATAGGAAGCTTTTTCGGCACCACCCCGACCGCCCTGCGCGGGCTGGCGCGCGCCCATAGCCCACGTCACACCGCATTCACCGTACTGGACCTGAGGCTGAGCCTGCGGCGTCCCTTCAACCCCAGCAACCTTTTCGGGCACCTCGTCGCCACGGCCGTCCCCGGAGTCGAGGAGTGGCGCCAGGGCACCTACCGCCGGACGCTGCGCCTCCCCCATGGGCCCGGCATCGTCGCGCTGGCGACCCGGTCGGACCATGTCGCTGCGACACTCCATCTCACCGATCCGCGCGACCTCACCCCGGCGATCGGACGCTGCCGCCGCCTTCTCGACCTCGACGCCGACCCGGTGGCAGTCGACGCGACTCTGGCTTCCGACCCGGTGCTCACGACCTTGGTCACAGCGGCCCCCGGGCGCCGTGTGCCGCGCACCGTCGACGGCGACGAGTTCGCCCTGCGGGCGGTGATCGGCCAGCAGGTGTCTACCGCCGCGGCCCGCACCCACGCCGGCCGGTTGGTTGTCTCGCACGGCGAGCCCATCACCGACCCCCACGGCGGACTCACCCACCTGTTTCCACGCGCCGGCGATCTGGCGGATCTTGCACCGGCGGATCTGGCCGGACCGGAATCTCGCCGCGATGCCCTGAAACGCCTTGCTCGGGCCCTCGCGGACGGGGACGTTGACCTGTCCCCGGGGGCCGACCGCGCCGAGGCCCGGGCCGGGATGAGCGCCATCCGCGGCGTCGGACCATGGACCGTCGAAATGGTCGCGATGCGTGCGCTCGGAGACCCGGACGCCTTCCCGGACACGGATCTCGGCCTGCGGCGCGCAGCGGCGAAACTGGGACTGGCCGACCCGAGTGCCGCGTCCGTCCGCTGGCGTCCCTGGCGCGCCTACGCCGTCCAGTACCTGTGGTCGGTCGACGACCACCCGATCAACAACCTCCCCGAGGAGCCACCATGAAGCATCGCGTGACCGACTCTCCCATCGGGCCGCTGACGCTCGTCTTCACCGATGAAGGAGCCCTGGCTGGTCTGTACACGCATGAGCAGCGGCACTTCCCCGCAGCCTCCACACTGGGCGAGCGGGATGACACGGCCGGGGGTGAGGTGGTGCGGCAGTTGTCGGCCTATTTCGCGGGCGAGCGGTTGGACTTCGACGTGCCGTTGGCCCCGCACGGCACCGAGTTCCAGCAGCGCGTATGGGACGCGCTGCGCGGCATCCCGGCCGGTGCGACGAGGACGTATGGCGAACTCGCGGCCGAACTCGGGATCCCGCAGGCGGCTCGAGCGGTCGGCTCGGCTACCGGACGCAACCCGATCAGCATCATCGTTCCTTGTCACAGGCTGATCGGCACGGCCGGTCGCCTGACCGGTTACGCCGGCGGTCTTGAGCGCAAGCGCTGGCTGTTGACGCATGAGCGCCAGGCCACTAGCGCCGTCGACGACTGAGATGATGTGCGGGTGCAACTCCTAGCGCGCCTGCGAGACGCCCTGACCACCGGTGGATTCACATGGGACGAGGTCACGTCCCGCATCGGACCGTCCGGTGTAGCCGGATTGGCCCGCAACTCAACGATCCCTGCGGCGACCACGCTGGACGGAGACGTCCAGTCGGCCCTGATCGCACTGTGGCTCCTACAGCACGAGTTGCCGGTGACCGCTGTCGAGCGGGCGCTCCCCGGGTTGGTGTCAGATCTGGCGGCAGCGGGGTTGCTGGCCACGGCCGGCACGCAGGCGCGGGCGCTGGTCGAACTGAAACCGTACGCCGCAGACGACTGGGCGGGCTGGGTGTGCGCCGACCCGACACCCGGGTTGGACGGGCGGGAGGTCCGGCCCCGGGCCGATCACGTGCTGAGCGTCTCCGGCGCCTCCCAGACTCTGACGGAGATGACGATCCCGGACATGGTCGGCGCTGCCCTCGACCTGGGAACCGGCTGCGGGGTGCAATCGCTGCATCTCACGCGGCACGCTGCTCGCGTCGTGGCCACGGATCTCAATCAGCGGGCGCTGCGATTGGCCCGCGTCACCTGCGGACTCAACGACCGCGAGGTCGACCTGCGACTCGGTGATCTCTACGACCCCGTCGCTGACGAGACGTTCGATCTGATCGTCACGAATCCCCCGTTCGTCATGTCGCCCGTGACCGGCGAACGTCTCGTGTACCGCGAGGGCGCGCTTCCCGGCGACGATCTGATGCGGCGCGTGATCGTCGAGGGTGCTGCTCGGTTGGCGCCGGGCGGGACCCTACAGGTGCTGGGAAACTGGGCTATCACGACACAGGAGTGGCAATCGCGTCTAGCCGACTGGATCCGGCCTACCGGCTGCGATGCGCTCGTCATGGAGCGGGAACGCCTGGACGTGTTCAGTTACATCGAGATCTGGCTTGCCGACGCGGGATTCGTCACCGGCCCCGAGTATGAGCGCCGGTACCGAGAGTGGCTCGACTATTTCGCCGCCCTCGGGATCACCGAGATCGGTCTGGGCTGGATCGCGCTGCGGAACGGAGGCTCTGCGGCTCCCGACATCGTGTGCGAGGCCTGGCCCCACACCGTCCATCAGCCCGTAGGCCCGGCGTTCGCGCGCCGATGGCACGCACGGCGGGCGGCAGAGGCCCCGGTGGACGACGTGCTGGGCCGCGCATGGACAGTGGCGGACGACGTTCGGCAGGAGACACAGCAGCACCCGACTGCGTCGGATCCGGAGGCGATCGTGTTGCGGCAGACGTCCGGATTCGGGCGGGCGCTGCGGCTCGACACCCTCACTGCGGGATTCGTCAGCGCCTGCGACGGGGAACTCACGGCGTCCCAGATCGCGCAGGCATTGACCACGCTCTTCTCACTTCCTCTCCCCGAAGTCCTCGCGGATCTGCTCCCGGTCCTCCGGGAGTTGGTCGCGGAGGGCTTCCTGGAATGACGCTGGCAGCGGTGCGGGGCTGAGCGGATCCGTGCCCCGCGCCACAGTCCGCCACCGCACCCCACGCCACAGTCCGCGCGTCCGACCCCGCCGGCTCGGCCTCGGGGTTTCAGTTGCGGCTTCGGTCTCCTACGGCATTGATCCGCTCACCGGATCAATGCCGTAGGGAAGAAGGGGCGAATCCGCAGGAACCCGAGGGCCGTGGCCACCGGGGGCCTTGGCTGCTGCCGACGCAGCCGGCGAGGGGCGCCTCCGCTGCCGCCCTGTGAGGGGGCCGCCGACGCAGCCGCCGAGGCGCACCTCCACTACTCCCCCACGGGGGCTGCCGATGGCGTGGCCAGGGGAGGTCGTGTGACCCACCTGAGCCATCGATGAGGGTTCTCTTATCGGTTGGGAGGGCTGACACCGGCTCACCTACACTCGAACCAGATCGGGAGGTGAGCGTGGACGGACTCGGCGCGGGCGATTTCATCGCCTGGGTGGCCGACATGCTTGGCGCACTGCTACGTGGTCCGTCCTGGCCGGCGCTCCCCCTCGCGTACCTCACCTACGGCCTCTTGGTGGCCGGCGTCCTCTCCATCACGCGCAAGGCGTGGCGGGTACACACAGATCGCTGGCTCGCGCTGCGTCGTCCCCTGCAACACATCTGGGGAACCTACCGTCGGCGCCCGCGGATCGTGTGGTCGCTGTCCTGGCGCTTGTTCCGCGAGTCGGCGTGGCCGCTCGCTCCGGTGCTCTCACTGGTTCAGTCGCTGCTGTGGACGGTAGCGGTGTGGGCCGCGGTCGTCCCCTGGCAGGACAGGGGGTTCCGCAATCGCGTCGACCAGATTCCGCCATCCCTGTTCGGCCAACCGCTGGGCGCGTCGGGGCTTCTGGACGGAGCCTGGCTCACCTGGTCGTGGACCGGGTTCATTGCCTGGGTCCTGCTGCTGTCGACGTACCGGCAAGTGAAGGCGCGGTCCGCGCGCCGTCGCTGGATGCTGGGTCTCATGCCTCCCGGTGGTAGCGGGCTGCCGGCCGTCGCCAGTGTCATCGGGGTGGGAGTCCTCACCTGGCTGCTCATGGGCTGGATTCCGAACCTGCCGCTGCCCTGGCTGGTCACGATCCTGGGCTGCACACTGTTGCCTGCCCAATGGGCAGCCTGGCGACAGGATCGTCGCCGGCGTCCGATCGACATCCGCATCCCGGAGTGGGTCTGGGGACCACCCGTCCCGGCGCAGGCTCCCGAGATTCGGCGCCCACAAGTGCCGCCGACCAAGGTCATCGCGGCTGCGGATCACGCAGCAACGCCCACCTTCGCGTCGGTGGAGTCGCAGCGGGTGCGATTGCCCGCGCCCACCCTCGTCGCGCCAGTCCCGACGAGGGCCGAGCCCGTCTTCGCCCAGGCGCCGGGTGTTCTCACCGCACCTAAGGCTTCACCCACTCCCTACCGAAGCGACCGGCAGGAGCGCCTCCCGAACTCCTGGGCGGATCTCGCCCCGGCTCCCCGAGAACTGGCCGAGCACGAACCGCGCTTCATCGCGTCCTACCGCATTCTCGGCCGGATCGGTTCGGGCGGCATGGCCAACGTCTACCTGGCGGAGACTCCACGCGGCTCGCGGATCGCGCTGAAAGTCTCCAACCCCCTGTCGACAATCGCGGACGCCAACGTGCGCATGCTGGCCGAGATCCGCACACTGGCACGCGTGTCGGACCCCGCCGTGGTCGAGATCCATGACGCGGGAATGGTCGGCGATCAGCCCTATCTGGCGATGGACTACCTCCAGGGACCGACACTGCACGCAGCCGTCGCCAGGAACGGGGGGCTGACCGCCGGCGCGCTGCGCTCGCTGGCCACGACGCTGGCGTCCGGTCTGGCGGCGATTCATCGGGTGGGCGTCCACCGCGACATCAAGCCGGCCAACATCATCCTCACCGATTCCGGGCCGGTGATCGTCGACTTGGGCATCGCGAAACTGAGCAACATGTCCGCGGAGATCACCCGAGTCGGCACGACGCTGGGCACCGTCGGGTACACGGCGCCCGAGGTGTTGCACGGGGACGAGGCCACGGCCGCCTCCGACGTGTTCGCCTGGGGGGCTTGCCTCGCCTTCGCAGGCACCAACAAGCCCCTCTTCGGCTCCGGATCTCTGGAGGTCCAGCTCGCAGCGGTGCGGGCCGGAGACAGAGACCGGCTCGTCATGTCCAGACTCTCCGGTGCGGACGAACGTCTCGCTCGCCTGATCACCCGCGCGACAGCACCGTCGCCGCTGGTTCGTCCCGTCGATGGCGCCGCGTTGCTCGAACTGCTTCCCGCCGCCTCCCGCTGGCCTGTTCCAGCGAAGGCGTTCGCCTCTGCGTGAACCCCACCGCGGCCTCTGACTTCGTTTCGCAGCAGGCGTTTCACATGGTGCTATGGTCGAAAGACCACCGGCACTTCGGCCTGGAAGAGCGTCGCGGAGGTGTGTTGTGCAGACAGTCGTGGCGACCCGGAGCCAACTGCTCGCACGACGCCGCCGCGTTCACCTCGCTGAGCAGGGCCGTGACCTCCTCAAAGACAAGCGATCAGCCCTCATCGTGGAGTTCCAGCGCCACCGCTCCGAACTCTTGGCGGGCCTTGCCCACATGCGCGCTCTGGCAGGCGAAGCGCGCGCCCTGCTCGACGACGCCGTCGCTGCGAACGGGCCGACCGTGGTGGCCAGCGCGGCACTGTCTGCGCAGCGGGGAATTCCCGTAGACCTGCGATCGCGCAACGTCGCCGGAGTCGAGGTGTTCGACCTCAGCCACGCCAGCCTGGAACGCACCCCCGCCGAGCGCGGCTGGGCGCGGGTTCTGGTGCCCGAGCGTGTCCACCGAGCGGCACTCGCCCACGAGCGGTTGCTGGAGGCCGTGCTCGACCTGGGGGTCTTGGAGTTGAGCGTCCGGCGCCTGGCCGCCGAGATCGCCCGCACCACCCGCCAGATAAACGCGTTGGAGAACGTGCTCCTGCCGCGCCTGCACGACGAGGCCCGCAGGATCATGCTGACCCTCGACGAGCGGGAACGCGAAGAACACGCCCGGCTACGCCGTACCCGTGACCGGCGTGCCGAGACCGCGGAGGCGGGCCGATGATCCGCCGCAAGCAGGAACCCCCGCACCCCGGCGGCGACGAACCGGACCCCCACGAACTCGTGCGTAGGTACGAGGCGACACTGGCCGAACGGCGTGAGCAATCGCTCAAGTCGGCGGACGACGTCGAGCGAGCCCGAGCGCAAGCGGCTTTGATCCTCGAGTCCGCCCGCGAACTCGCTCGTGCCGAGGGGGAACGCGAGGCCGACGCCATCGTCCAGGCTGCCCGCCACCAGGCGGACGCGGTGGTCGCCGAGGGACGGCGAGCGGCGTCCGCCCTCACCGAAACCGCACTGACCCGCCGGGCGGACGACGTCCGGTGGATCCTCGATCGGGTGTTGCCGAGAGCGAGGTGAGGGGCCGTGCTCGTACCGCTGGTCCAGGTGGAGGCCATCGGACTCCTGCCACAACTCGATACCACTCTCCGCGTGCTGCAGCGCCTGCAATGCGTCGAGGTCGTGGCGTCCGAGCCCGCTGCGTCAGCAAGACCTTTCGAGGACGACACCCATCCGGACGTCGCGGATCAACAGGTCCTGGACCGGCTCACGCGACTGCGCGCCCTGGCCCCGGAACCCGCCGCCGCACGCGGGCCGGCGCTCACAGATCCGGAGATCGACAGGCTTCTGGCCACACTCGAGCCTCAGGTGGATCTGCTCCAGTCGCGAACCGCGGCGCTGGCGGCCGAAGCCGACAGCCTGCCGCGCCACATCGAAGCCCTCGTGGCTCTCGAACCGCTGATCCCCGAACTCAGCCGACTCGACGACGGTCAACTGGCCGCACTCGACCTCGCCAGCATCGCGCTGGTGCTCGAGGACACCCAGGGCACGGTCATCCCCGAGATCAGCCGCCGTCTGGCTGAGCTACTCGGCCCGGCTCACTTGCTCGTGACCTCCCCGCCCGACGCGCAAGGGCGTGTCGGCGCCATGCTGGTGTTGGGACGACGTCGGGTCGCGGAGGTGCACGCGCTGTTGGGCACCGAACGGATCGGACAGGCCGGCATCCCGGACGAGTATGCGGGGCAGTCCCTGGGGTCGACGGTGACCGCGATGCGGGAACGGCTGGCTCGGCTGCCCGCCGAGCGCGCCGAGATCCAGGAACTGGTCACCGCCCTGCTGACACCGCATGCCGCCACGTTCGCCAGCGCCGACCGCCAGCTGAGATCCCGCCTGGAACGCCAAGCGGCGGCACGTGCGGCGTCCCGTTCCACCCGGACCTTCGCCCTGCGCGGGTGGGTACCGGCTGATCGCGCCGATCAGGTCCAGCCGGCGCTCACTGCCGTGCTCGGGCCGAGCGTCGTCGTGCACCAAGTGAGCGATCCTGCCGAGGATGCCCCCGTCCTGCTTCGTAACCGTCGCGGCGTGATCGCCTTCCAGAATCTGGTCGGTTTCCTGTCTTGGCCCGCGGCGCGAACGGTCGATCCGACCGGCCTCATGGCCTTCGCGCTGCCCGTGTTCTTCGGCGTCATGGTCGGCGACGTCGGGTACGGGCTGTGCCTGTTCACGATCGCGTGGCTGATCCGGCGGCGCGTCCGCGGTGACTTCGGCCGCCAAGCCGCTCACGTCCTCACGTTGGGCGCTGGCTGGGCTGTGATCTTCGGGGTGCTGTTCGGCGAGTTCTTCGGCAGCCTCGGCCATCACCTGGGCATGCCGGCGCTCTGGTTCTACCGCGGCGGGCCGGCCGCGCTCCAGCCCCTGCTGCTGTTCGCACTGGCGATCGGGTCGGTGCACGTCGTGATCGGTCTTGGAATCGGGGTGTGGGTCGCGGCCCGCCTGCGCCGGCGGGGACAGATGTTCGAACGAATCGGCAACCTGCTGGTGCTTGTGGGCTTGTTCGCGCTCGCCGGAGCGGGGACGTCCGGCCTCCCTGCCGGGGCGCTGACCCCCGGGGTGGCACTGGTGATCGTCGGCCTCGTGACCGCCTCTGCGTCCCAAGGCGCCCTTGGGATCCTGCTGGGTCCGCTGGGTGTCCTGGGCGTCGTCGGCAACGTGTTGTCCTACCTCCGCCTGGCGGCGGTCGGGTTGGCGTCGGTGTACCTCGCCGGAGTCGCGAACTCACTGGCCGGCGAGGCGCCCCTCCTGCTCGGCATCGTCGTCGCGGCCTTCTTCCACGCACTCAACCTCGCGCTCGCCGTCTTCAGTCCCCTGGTCCAGTCCCTGCGTCTGCACTACGTCGAGTTCTTCGGACAGTTCCACGAAGGCGACGGACGCCTCTTCTCGCCTCTGGGTGCCGGTCTGGTCGACCCCCACGAACTCCTCGACGACCTGCTTCCCCTTCCCCCGTCGCACACGATCGACCCACGACCGGCCGGTGCCCTGACACGCAACGAAAGGAATTGACATGGAACTCGGACTCATCGCCATCGGAGCCGGGATCGCCGTCGGCATCTCGGCCATCGCAACCGGGTACGCGCAGGCCAAAATCGGGGCTGCGGCCGTGGGCGCCGTGGCCGAGAAACCCGAACTCACCGGGCGTGCCATCCTGCTGGTCGCGATCCCGGAGACGATCGTGATCCTGGGCTTCGCCGTCGCCGCGATGATCATCCTGCTCCTCGGTGCCGGCTGATGTCCCTGCAGGACCTCTTCGCCGCGCTGGACGCCGAGTCCGCCGCGGAACTGGAGCGGGAACGGCTGGACCGCGAAACCCAGAGCGCCCAGATCGTGGCCGCAGCCCGAGCCCAGGCCGAGGCGCTGCGTGCGCGGACCGTCGCTGCGGCCACCGCACAGGCACGGGGCCGGGCGCGAGCGATCCTCGCCGAGGCGCGCACCGTGGCGACCCGGACGGTCCGCGCCGCGCGGGCCGACGCTCTGGATGCCGCCCACGCAGCCGCCGCCGCGGCCCTGGAGGGCTTGCCGGGAACCGCCGTGGGCGCGGCGACCACAGCGGCTGGTCTGGCGGAGGCGGCGGAGGCGCTGCCCTCTTGGAACCGCGTGCGCATCCACCCGGCGGACGCCGCCGCAGTTTCGGACCGGGTGCCCGCAGGCGTCACGCTGGTCGCCGATCTCGACGACGGGGGCTGCCTAGTCACCGACGACGAGGGCACATCGGTCGACAACACCTGGCGGACTCGGTTCGCCAACCTGTGGCCCCAGTTGCGGGTCGAACTGGGTGCGTCCTGGGACGAGGCGTGATGAGGATCAACCCTGACTTCATCACGGGCAATACCCGGCTGCGCGCGCGCCTGCCCGAACGTCTGGGATTGCCGGCCCTGGAGCGTCTCGCCGGCCAATCCCTCCCCGCGCTCGTCGAAGCGCTGCGCCACACGGCCTACGGACCGTATCTCCCGCAGGGGCAACCCACCGCCGATCAAGTCGGCCAGGCGGTGGAGGCGCGCTTGCGGGAGGTGCTGCGCGGCGTCCGCGAAGTGTACGACGGGGCTGCCGGGGAGGTCGTCGGTGTCCTGCTGGCCCGGCACGACCTCGCCGACACCATCGCGCTGCTGCGCGGGGCCCGGGAACAGCAGCCTCCCGCGCTGCGCCTGGCGGCATTGATGACCGTAGGGAGGATCAGCGCGGCAGCCGAGGAAGTCAGCCAGGCAACCGACGGCGCAATGGCGGTGGACCGGTTGGCGGCCCGTGACCTTCCCGACCCGGTGACGGCGAAGGCGATGGCGGCGGCGTGGGACAGGTTCGCCGTCAATGCGGATGCCGCCGAGTTCGAATGGACGATCGCCGTTGCCGCCCACACCCGTTGGACCGGCGTCCTTGAGGCGGCCGGACGTGCCGGACGTCCCGTGCTCGACTTCGTTCGTGCCGAGCGTGACAGCACGAATCTCGTGACCTGGTTGGCGTTCGAGCCCGGACAGTCACCGCGGCCGCTTCCCGGCGGCGCGGTCGATCCGCAACTGCTCATGTCCGACCCCCTGACGGCGGTCGCCGCCGCCCATCCCACGTGGGCACCCGCGCTGGCCGCGCACGTGCAAGGCGAGCGCCCCCGCGCGCTTGCCACCGCCATCGACCAAGTCATCTGGCGGGACGCGATCCGCGGGCTGCGACACGGCGACCCCCTCGGCGCAGCGGTTCCTCGAGGCTTCGTCGTCGCGGCGGAGTGCGAGGCGCGGAGCCTGCGCTACCTCATCAGGGCGGCCCGCACCGCGGGACGCTTCGACCCCCGCCCGCTCCTGGTCGCCTGACCTGCCACTGATCGAAGGACACAGCCCTATGCCGACACCAACGGGTCCCGAACTGGTTGTGGTCGCGCCCCCCGGCGCGGCGGACGGCTTTCGGTTGGCCGGCGCCCACACGATCGAGGCTGCGGACGGCGACCAGGCGACGACCGCGGTGGCCGCACTCCTGGCGTCCGGTTCGGTGGGGCTGATCGCCATCAGCGCGGGCCTGTGGGAGGCGGCGCCGCCCGCCGCGCGCCAGCAGTGGCGGCGCTTGAGCAGCCCGCTCATCCTGCCCGTCCCCGACGAGGACACCGACGCGGGCGCGGTGCGCGATGAGGCACTGCGCGACCTTCTCAGCCGGGCCGTCGGGTACCAGATCACCTTCGAGCCCGAAGGAGCTCAGCCATGATTGGGCAGGCGAACACGCCGCAGGTGATGGCGGTCTCGGGACCGGTCGTGATCGCGACCGGGCTGCCCCATGTACGGATCCTGGATGTGGTCCGGGTGGGCGAGGCGCAACTGCTGGGCGAGGTCATCAAGATCGACGGAGGCCGCGTCGTCCTGCAGGTGTTCGAAGAGACCGCAGGCCTGCGTGTCGGGGAGCCCGTCCGGTCCACGGGTGAGCCGCTGCACGCAGAACTCGGCCCGGGACTGCTCGGCGGCATTCTCGACGGGATCGGACGGCCGCTCACGTCGCTGCTGTCCCCCGACTCGCCGTACATCTTGCGGGGCGCCGACCCAACCAGGCTCGACCGCGACCGCCTCTGGGACTTCACTCCGGCCGTGAAGATCGGTGACCGGGTGGGGCCCGGCGATGTGCTCGGCACCTTGCCGGAGACGGGCGCCGTCGAACACCGGGTGCTCGTTCCCCCCGATGGCGGCGGCACGATCACCGACCTGCGCCCGGGCCCGGCCACCGTCACGCAATCCGTCGCCCACATCGACGGAAAAGCCGTCACCCTGCTGCAGCGATGGCCACTGCGTCAGGGACGTCCGGCGCTGTCCCGCCTCCCCCTGACGACTCCCTTGATCACCGGCCAGCGAGTGCTCGACCTGCTGTTCCCGATCTCGCGGGGAGGCAGCGCGATCATCCCGGGGGGCTTCGGTACCGGCAAGACCGTCCTCGAGCAGGCCGTCGCGAAGCATGCGAGCGTGGACGTCGTGGTGTACGTGGGCTGCGGGGAACGGGGCAACGAACTGACCGAGGTGCTGGAGGAGTTTCCGCTGCTGACCGATCCGAGATCCGGCGCCTCCCTCATGGAACGCACCGTCCTCATCGCCAACACGTCGAACATGCCGGTCGCTGCCCGCGAAGCCAGCATCTACACGGGCATCACCATCGCCGAGTACTACCGCGATCAGGGCTACGACGTGGCGCTCATGGCGGATTCGACGAGCCGCTGGGGCGAGGCCCTGCGCGAGGTGTCGAGCCGGCTTGGCGAGATTCCCGCCGAGGACGGCTATCCCGCCTACCTGGCGACCAGGCTCGCGGGGTTCTACGAACGCTCCGGGGCCGTGCGGTGCCTGGGTTCACCCGATCGGAACGGCTCCGTGTCGGTGATCGGAGCCGTCTCGCCCGCGGGCGGCGACTTCTCCGAGCCGATCACACAGCACAGCTTGCGGCTGGCCGGGTGCTTCTGGGCACTCGACACCGCCCTGTCGCACCAGCGCCACTACCCGGCGGTGAACTGGACCCGTAGCCACACGCAGTACCAACTCGATCCCTGGTTCGACTCCGAGGTCGCCGCCGACTGGTCGCGCCTGCGGGCGTGGGCAGTCTCTGTGCTGCAGGAGGAGTCCTCCCTGCAGGAGGTCGTGTCGCTGCTGGGCGTCGAAGCGCTGGCGCCCGAACAACGGGTGACGCTGCGCGTGGGACGACTGCTGCGAGAGGACCTGCTGCAGCAATCGTCGTTCGACGAAGTCGACGCCTCGTGCCCGCCTCCCAAACAGATCGCGATGCTGCGCGTGATCAAGGCCGCCGAGGAGGCGCTGGTCGCTGCCCGCGCCGCCGGCGCGGACATAGCCGAACTCATAGACACCGCCGACACTGGCATCTTCGGGGAACTGGGCACGATGCGCCGGTGGGCGGACGCCGACGTCACCGCCAACAGCGAACGATTGTCGCAGCGCCTCCTGTCGGCCTTCGCGCCCCCGCTACCCACCGGCACCGGCGAAGCGAGCACGTCATGACGACTCCGGCCACCCGGCCACCGTTCACGGTCGGCCACCGCAACATCGCCTCGGTCACCGGTCCCCTACTGCTGGTCGACGGGATGCGGCAGGTGGCATACGGCGAGATCGTCGAGGTCCGCACCGACGACGGCGCTCTGCGTGAAGCCCAGGTGCTGGAGGTCGACGGCGACCGTGCCGTAGTGCAGGTGTTCGGCGGCACGGTTGGGATCGGAACCTCTTCCACGACCGTGCTGACCCGGGGACGCTCGTCCCGCACGGGGGTCGGGGAGGACTACCTCGGGCGAGTCCTCGACGGCTCCGGCCGTCCGATCGACGGCGACGTCGATCCCGTGCCCTCCGCGTATCGAGAAGTCAACGGTCTGCCACTCAATCCGGTGGCGCGTGTTCACCCCGACCAGTTCATCGAGACGGGAGTGTCGTCCATCGACGGGCTCGCCACCCTGGTCCGCGGGCAGAAGCTCCCGATCTTCTCGGGGGCGGGGTTACCGGCCAACGATCTGGCGGCGCGCATCGCATCGCTGGCTCACGTTCCTGGCGCCGAAGACGAGGAGATTCTCGTCGTGTTCGCGGCCATGGGGATCACCCGCCGCGAATCCGAGTTCTTCAGGGAGGCGCTCACGACCGGCGGCGCCATAGATCGGACGATCCTGGTGCTGAACCTCGCCGAAGACCCGACGATCGAACGGATCCTGACTCCGCGCGTGGCGCTTTCCATGGCCGAGTACTTGGCGTTCGAGCGCGGCCGGCACGTGCTGGCCGTTCTCACCGACATGACCGCCTACTGCGAGGCGCTGCGCGAGATCTCCGCGGCTCGGGAGGAGATGCCGGGCCGACGCGGATACCCGGGCTACATGTACACCGACCTGGCGTCGCTGTACGAGCGCGCAGGTCGCGTTCATGGCGGACAGGGCTCCCTCACCCAACTGATGATCCTCACCATGCCGGACGACGACGTGACCCACCCCATTCCGGATCTCACCGGCTACATCACCGAGGGGCAGATCGTGCTGTCCCGCGACCTGGATCGCCGCGGCATCACCCCGCCCATTGACGTCCTTCCGTCGCTGTCGCGCCTCATGAATGCCGGCATCGGCCCCGGGCTCACCCGTCCGGACCACCGCGCCCTCGCCGACCAGCTCTATGCCAGCTACGCGCGGGGGCGCGAGGTGCGCCAGCTGATGTCGATCGTGGGTGAACACGGTCTCCCGGAAGCGGACCGTCGGAGCCTCGCCTTCGCCGACGCCTTCGAGCAGCGCTTCCTCAACCAGGGGCCGGACCGGCGCACGATCGTCGAGACGCTCGATCTGGGCTGGGAACTCCTGAGCGGCTTCCCGGACAATGAACTGCGGCGGCTGAGCCCCGCCCTGCTGGCAGAACATCGGCCCCATCCCTCGCCGCCGTCCTGACCAGCGGCGAGACGCGCGCTCAAGCTACGGTGGAACATGCACATCCTGGCAGCCCCGGACAAGTTCAAGGAGTCCATGAGCGCCGCTACCGCCGCGGCGGCCATCGCGGCCGGCGTCCGTGACGCGGACCCGGCGTCCGACTGCATCGAGATCCCCTTGTCGGACGGCGGTGACGGCTTCGTCGCGACCCTGGCCGGGCCGATGCAGGCTGAACTGATCGAGATCTCGTGCAGAGACGCGTTCGGACGCCCCCGGAAGGGCTCGTTCGCGCTGGCCGGGCACACGGCGGTGATCGAGATGGCGCAGGCCGCGGGGCTGGCCGCCATTCCCGTCGGCGAGCGGGACATCATGAACTCCTCGACGCGCGGCGTCGGCCAACTCATCTCCGCCGCCCTCGACCGGGGCGCCACCGACCTTGTCGTCGGACTCGGCGGTTCCGCCACCACCGACGGTGGTGCGGGCATGCTGACGGCGCTCGGTGTCCGGCTGCTCGACGCCGCTGGTGGCGTGCTGGACGGCACCCCCCGATCCCTCGCGGATCTCGACTACATCGACACCTCCGGCATTGACCCCCGGCTGCGGACGGTGTCCGTCACCATTGCGAGCGACGTCCGAAACCCGATGCTCGGAGCAACGGGCGCGGCTGCCGTCTTCGGACCGCAGAAGGGCGCCAGCCCCGCCCAGGTAGCGGAGTTGGACGAGACTCTGGCTCACTTCGTCACGGTGGCGGACGCCAAGGCGGCCGCTGCTGCTCCTGGAGCGGGTGCGGCCGGCGGCCTCGGGTTCGGGCTCCTCGCCTTCCTCGGAGCGAAGTTCCGTCCCGGCATCGATGTCGTCCTCGATCTCACCGGCTTCGACGAGTTCGCCGCCGCCGCCGACTGGGTGTTCACGGGCGAAGGCGCGATGGACGGCCAGACATTGCAGGGAAAGGCCCCGCTCGGGGTCGCCGAGCGCGCAAGAGCCGCCGGTGCCGGGGTGATCGGCTTCGCTGGGCACTTCGGAGCCGGCACGGAAGCACTCCTGGATGCGGGTTTCACGGCATTGGTGCCGATCGTTTCAGAGGTCTGCGATCTGCAGACCGCCCTCGCAGCGGGTCCGGACAATCTCCGTCGCGCCGCCGCGATGACCACCCGGCTGCTCGTCGCCGGTGCGCACTCCGCCTCGACGGCTCCGGCAGAAGGTTCGCACCAGCCTCCGCGGCGAGCGATATGACGGGTACCCTCGGAGCATGACCGCCGTGTGGGGACACCGCGGCGCGAGTGCCGCGGCTCCGGAGAACACCCTGCCCGCTTTCGCGCTGGCACTGAGCCAGGGAGCCCAGGGAATCGAGTTCGACGTCCACCTCAGCGCCGACGACGAGGTCGTGGTGATCCACGACGAGACCCTCGACCGCACCTGCGGCGTCCCGGGGGTCGTGACCGAACTGCGGTCCGCGGATCTGCGATCGACGCTCGCGGCCAACGGCATGGACTTTCCCACCGCCCACATTCCCTTGTTGGACGACGTGTTCGACCTGGTCGCGGACGCCGACATCACCGTCAACATCGAGATCAAAGGGCTCTCACCCCTCCTGCCGGCCGCGGTCCTGCGGGTCGTCCGTGACCGCGGGTTCGCCGACCGAGTGCTCTACTCGTCCTTCAACCACTACGCCTTGAAGGCACTGCTGGATCTCGGTGCGGCATCGCCGCTGGGCGTGCTGCTGGCGCAGCCGCTCTTCAAGCCCTGGCGTTACGCACAGGCACTCGGTGCCCAGGCGGTGCACCCACCCTTCGCCATGCTGCAAATCCCCGGTTTCGTCGCGAAGTGCCATCGCGCCGGCCTGGCCGTCAATGTGTGGGCCGCGGATGCCCCCGAACAGTGGGACACCGCCAAGAAGATGGGTGTCGACGCGCTCATCACGAACTACCCTGGGGCGGCGGTTCGAAACCTCCACCTCGAGCCGACCGAGGGAGTCTCATGAATCGCGATTTTGCGGCCGTTGTCGGGATCGCAGCCGTCCTGGCATTGGCGGGGTGCACCGGCGGCACACCGGCCACCACCGGGCCCAGCGGCAGCACGACCACCGCGGCCCAAGCGACGCCGTCCGCACCCGTGTCGAGCACTCCGGCGCTACGTTCGACCGCTCCGAACGGCGAGAAGACCCTTCCCACCCCGCGTGAATCCACCCGGCCGCCGGTGAGGTGGACGCAGACCAGCCGCATCGAGAACCACGCGATGGCCGAGATTGTCGAGATCAGGGCGATCACGATCGAGGCGAGCGAGCCGGGAGGGGCCAGCGGCCCGGGACTAGCCATCACCTTGAAGATCACCAACATCGGCGACGCGCCTTTCGACACGACGCGGACGCTGGTCACGCTCGCCGGCTCGGACAACTCCCCCGGAATCGAGACGAGCGGCCCGCCCAGCAAACCGCTGACGGAGGAGGTCTCCCCCGAGAAGTCGACCACCGGCGTCTACACTTTCACTCTGCCCACCACCAAACGCAGCCAAATCACCATCCGCGTCACCCTGCCGACGGAATCTCCCGTAATGGTGTTCTCGGGGCCCGCGCCCGAGTAGCGACTCCCGGCGAGAGGCCGTGCACGGCTCCGCTAGGTTGGCGCCATGACCTCACCGTGGCGCCCCGAGTTGTGGGACGAAGTCCCCGGATTCGGCTTCACCGACATCACCTACCATCGCGCCCTGGACGTGCCGGCCGTCCGGATCGCCTTCGACCGGCCAGAGGTCCGCAATGCGTTCCGGCCCCACACCGTCGACGAGTTGGCGACAGCACTTGAGCATGCCCGCACCAGTTCCGACATCGGCTGCGTGCTGCTGACAGGCAACGGCCCGTCCGCTAAGGACGGAGGCTGGGCATTCTGCAGCGGCGGCGATCAGCGCATCCGCGGCAAGGCCGGCTACCAGTACGCCGAGGGTGAGGACGCAGCCTCCGTCGACCCCGCCAAACTCGGACGCCTTCATATTCTGGAGGTGCAGCGCATCATCAGGTTCATGCCGAAAGTCGTGATCGCCCTGGTGAACGGCTGGGCTGCCGGCGGTGGGCACTCGCTCCACGTCGTGAGCGACCTGACCCTGGCTTCCGCCGAGCATGCGCGCTTCAAGCAGACCGACGCCGATGTCGGCAGCTTCGACGCCGGGTTCGGCTCGGCGTACCTCGCCCGCCAGGTGGGGCAGAAGTTCGCCCGCGAGATCTTCTTCCTCGGAGACGTCTACGACGCGGCGGACGCGCACCGCATGGGCATGGTCAACGCAGTGGTCCCGCATGCCGACCTGGAGACGGTCGGACTCGAGTGGGCCGCGAAGATCTGCGGCAAGAGCCCGACCGCCCAGCGCATGCTGAAGTACGCCTTCAACGCGATCGATGACGGCCTCGTCGGCCAGCAGGTGTTCGCCGGGGAGACGACCCGCCTGGCCTACATGACAGATGAAGCCGTCGAAGGCCGCGACGCGTTCCTCCAGAAGCGGGCACCGGATTGGAGCCGCTTCCCTTACTACTACTGAGCCCCGGGGTTACTCGGCGAGCCCGTACAGGCGATCGCCCGCGTCCCCCAGACCGGGGACGATGTAGCCGGAGTCGTTGAGTCGCTCGTCGATCGCGGCGACGACGAGCGTGCACGGGACGCCGATCGGGTCGACGACCGACCGCAGGTGTTCGATGCCTTCGGGGGCCGCGAGCAGGCAGATGCACACAATGTCGTTGGCGCCGCGCTCCACGAGGAACTGCACCGTGCCACCCAGCGATCCGCCCGTGGCGAGCATCGGGTCGAGAACGAAGCACTGCCGTCCCGACAGGCTCTGCGGCAGCCTCTCCGCATAGGTGAAGGGCTGGAGGGTCTTCTCGTCACGGACCATGCCGACGAACCCGACCTCGGCCGTGGGCAGCAGTCGTGTCATCCCCTCCAGCATGCCGAGCCCGGCGCGCAAGATGGGGACGATCAGCGGCTTCGGCGCCGCCAGACGCACCCCGGTCGTGGGGCCGACCGGTGTGGTGATCGCCCTCGGCTCGACCCGGATGTTGCGGGTGGCTTCGTAGGCCAGCAGCGTTACCAACTGCTCGACGAGGCGGCGGAAGGTGGGGGAATCGGTGTCCTTGTCGCGCAGATGCGTCAGCTTGTGGCTGACCAAGGGATGTTCGAGTGCTATGACGTCCACCAGTGAACCTTCGCACATGTCGCGGGTGCGGTGTAGAAACGTACCGAACGTGTCTATCGCGCCGGTTTCTGCCACGATGGAGCCACATCCGCCGGGGAGGGAATGATGAATTCATTTGACGAAGACATGCCCGACTTGGCCGACGGCGACGACCGTCCTGGCCTGATAGATGACGCCGAACTTGAGTTCTTCGAGGATCCCAACGGCGCCGATGACACCGACGAGGACGATGACGAGACCGACGACGCCGACGACTACCCCGAGGATGCGTCCGATGAGGATCTCGACTTCGCCATCGCGCTTTATCGTGAGGACGGACGCCCCGTGGCGCAGGCACTGGGCCTCGAGACGATCAATGACCTGGAGGAACTCATCGACGTCGTGCGCCGGTTGCCGGGCGACGCCGGTGCGTCAGGTGTGGTGTCGATAGCAGGCGAGTTCTTCGTCGCCGTCCGGGTGCGCGGCAGGCACGTGCAGGCGCTGCTGTCCGACGGCCCTGCCGCCGATGACTGGCCCATCGCACGCGACATCGTGGACTATCTCGGCATCGATCCGCCGGAGGACGACGATGACGGGCCGGTCGGCGATCTTGCGATCTATGCCGACTTGGGCTTGAGCGAGATGGACATGCAGGCCCTCTGCCTGGATTTCGACGAGGAGTCGGACGAGTTGGCGCTTGCGGTCCTAACGCGGATCGGGTTCGGGGACGTCGCCCGCGAGACGATCGACGCGGAGTTCGGCTGATCTTGGCCGGAGGCACCCGCTGGCTGGAGTCCATGAATCTGGCCTTGGACGCCGCCCGCGAGGCAGTTGCCCACGCGGACGTTCCCGTCGGCGCCGTCGTCCTGGACCCCGAGGGTCGGGTGGTCGCGACCGCCCACAACGAGCGTGAACTTACCGGCGACCCGACCGCGCATGCCGAGATGCTGGCGCTGCGACGGGCGGCCTCGGTTCGGGGTGACTGGAGGCTCGAGGGCCACACCCTCGTCGTCACGCTCGAACCCTGCACGATGTGCGCTGGGGCGTTGGTGCTAGCGCGCGTGAGGCGCCTGGTGTTCGGGGCTTACGACCCCAAGGCCGGAGCGGTGGCCTCTCTGTGGGACGTCGTCCGTGACCGCCGCCTCAATCACATGGTCGAGGTGATCGGCGGTGTGGAGGCCGGTCCGTGCGGAGACGTCTTGCGGGAGTTCTTCACCCGGCATCGCTGAGGCCCGGGCGATCCCGCTCGCTGCCCGCACCGACGCTCGCCGACCCGCTCTCCAGATGGCGCGGATCACCCGTGATGACCGCCAGCACCCGTCGCACACCCATCGCCTCGGCGTGCCGGCTCTGCCGTTCGAGGACGCGGGCCAGCAGCACGTTGGCGTACTCGTCGGTGGGTCTGCGGACGAGAATCGCCCGCACGTCGGCCTCGGCAGGTGCCAGGCTCGCGCGGTGGAAGTGGGCGCGGGCGCGCAACTCAAGCACACTGTGGTTATCGGGCTCGGCCGCCAGCACCTCGGTGAGCAGCCTCACGGCCTCGCCGAAGTCGCGGCGCTCGAAGGCGGCGATGGCGGCGCGATACTGGAGCATCGTGAAATCCACGTCACCCCCAACCACAATGCCCCGTGCGGTATTCCTGCAGCGGTGGTGTGCGCCCTGAGCCGCCGGCGGATCGAAGTTCAGCCTCAGGGCAGCACGATGACGTTGCCGACCTTGTGTCCGGTGTCGACGAGCGCATAGGCGGCGGCGATGTCAGCCAGCGGCAGAGTCTCGTCACGGACGACTCTGAGCCGGTTCGTCGCCACCAGACCCAGGAGGTGCGCGAAATCCGCGGCGCGCTCGGGCGCGCTGCCCGCGATCACGTCACCGCGTGCTCGCACCGTGTCCGCCAGGCTGGCCACCGCGAGCACGAGTTTGCCGCCGGGGCGCAGCAAATGGCGGCCGGAGGGAATCGTCAGGTTCCCGACAAAGTCCAGCACGACGTCGAACTGCTCGGTGACCTGACTCAACTCCGTGAGCGTGTGATCGATCACGTGACTTGCCCCCAACTCCCTGACGAGCCCGACGTTGCGCGTGCTCGTGACTGCCGTCACCGTGGCGCCCAGATCTGCGGCCAACTGGACGGCATTCGTACCGACGGCCCCGGCCGCACCGTTGATCAGCACCATCGTCCCGGCGGTGACCGCGGCTTTGTCCCTGAGGAAGAACAACGCCGTCGTGCCGCCGAACAGCACTCCGGCCGCATCCGCGGCGGACACCTGTTCGGGCCGGTGCACGAGCCTGTCTGCGGAAACGACCAGATACTCGGCGTGCGCTCCCATCCGCGTGCCGGTCATGCCGCACACGAGGTCCCCCGGTGCGAACCCCGTCACGCTCGGCCCCGCCTCGGCCACGACACCGGCGAAGGACGTCCCCAAGACACGCCTGCGGGGTCTTGCGATCCCCAGCGCCAGGCGTGCGATCCACGCGAAGCCGGCCGGGAACCGGGCCGCCCGGATTCGGGCGTCGCCGACCGTCACGGCCGCCGCCTCCACCCGTACGAGAACCTCGCCCGCGCGCGGGGACGGGGTGGGGACCTCCGCCAATCGCGCCACCTCCGGTCCACCGTAACGATCTACGACGACTGCCTTCATGTCTCTCCTTACACTTGTAAGCCTGGCCTCGATGTTAGCCTTACGTTTGTAAGTACACAACTACCCGAAGGAGCCGTCTTGAGCGTCCGGCCCCCCCTCAGTCGCGATCTCATAATCAGCGCAGCGGTTGCCGTGGCAGACGGCGGAGGCCTCGAACAAGTCACGATGCGAAACGTGGGCAAGCAACTCGGCGTCGAGGCGATGTCCCTGTATCACCACCTGCCCAACAAGGCGGCGCTCGTCGACGCGCTCGCCGACTGGGTCTTCACGCAGATCGACCTTCCCGCGCCAACGGATCCGTGGCGGCAAGCCATGACGTCCCGTGCAGCCTCGGCGCGCACCGCGCTTTCGCGCCACCCGTGGGCGCTTGGCCTCATCGAGTCCCGCCCTCCGGGGCCGGCGCTACTGACGCATCACGAGTCCGTGCTGGCTTGTCTGCGGCGAAACGGTTTCCCGGTCACACTCGCGTCGCATGCCTTCTCCGCCATCGACTCCTACGTCTACGGCTACGTGATCACCGAGTTGAGCCTGCCGTTCGACACGTCTGGCACTGTGGACGAGTTCGTGGCCGAGATCGAGAGCACCCTCTCGTTGGAGGGCTATCCGCACCTGAAGGAGGTCGTGGCCACCCAGGTTGCCCGCGGCTACTCCTACGGCACGGAGTTCCACTTCGGCCTCGACCTGATCCTGGACAGCCTGGCTCGTCATTTGGGCCGTTGACGACACTCCTGGGCGCCGAGGAGCGGGGCCAGCATCGCGCCGCAGATCGGTCGCCGTATGCAGGCCGTCTGCCCCCATAGCGAAGCCGCCGACCTGGGGTCGGCGGCTCACTGGCGGTGGCGGCGGGATTTGAACCCGCGGAGGGTTGCCCCTCACGCGCTTTCGAGGCGCGCTCTTTCGGCCGCTCAGACACGCCACCGCAGGAGAGTCTACCGAGCGCCCGCCAGCGTCGCCAATCGGCACGATCTCTCCCGACATGGACAAACAGCCTCCCGAATCCCTCCACGAGTCCGTAATCTGTCCCCAGGGGAAGGGGCCGCATGAGCCTGGACACGAACCTGCTCATCGGGGCCGCTGTGCTCCTGGTGGCAATCGTGGGTGCCCGGCTTGGCACACGACTCGGATTGCCGGCGTTGTTGCTGTTCCTAGGCCTCGGGATGGTCGTCGGCGAATTCGGTATCGACATGACCGATCCCGACCTGGCCCATGGACTCGGCTTCGCCGCCCTGGTGTTGATCCTCTTCGAGGGCGGAATCACGACGAAGTGGACGGACCTCAAACAATCACTCGTCCTCGCCGGACTCTTGGCGACCGTTGGCGTCATCGCCAATATCGGCCTGGTTGCGCTGTTCGGGTACTACGCTCTGGGACTGCCACTGGCGGTCGCGCTGCTGTTCGGTGCGGTCACGGCCCCGACGGACTCGGCCGCCGTGTTTTCCGTCCTCCGCAAGGTGCCGCTGCCGACCAGGGTCCGAGCCGTGCTCGAAGCCGAATCCGGACTGAACGATGCTCCCGTCGTCCTGCTCGTCGCGGCGGCGACCGCCCTCGCGATGGGGCAAATCACCCTGTCCGACCTTCCGATCACCGCGCTCATGATCGTGGCCGAGTTGACGGGCGGCGTCGTCCTGGGGCTCGCGTTCGGGTGGGTCGCTGCCCTCGGCCTGCGTTCCGTCGCCCTGCCGTCCTCCGGCCTGTATCCCCTGGCGGCGATGGGGTGGGCGGTCTTGTCCTACGGGTTGGCGGTGCAACTGAATCTCTCCGGCTTCGCGGCCGTCTACGTCTGCTCGGTGGTGATGGGCAACTCGCGACTGCCTCACAGAATTGCCACCAGGTCGTTCGCCGAGGGCGTCGGATGGATCGCCCAGATCGGGCTGTTCGTCATGCTCGGGTTGCTTTCCGACCCGCGACGCATCACCTGGGACAGGATCGTAACGGGCGTCTTGGCAGGGCTGTTCCTGACGTTCGTGGCCCGGCCCGCTTCTGTGGTGATCTGTGCATCCTGGTTCAAGATCCCCTGGCGCGAGCAGGCATTCCTGTCCTGGGCAGGTCTCCGGGGGGCGGTGCCCATCATTCTGGCCACGGTCCCGATGGCAGCAGGCCTGCCCGGCGCCAACGACCTGTTCGATGTCGTTGTGGTGTTCGTCATCGTGTTCACAGTGCTGCAGGCTCCCACGCTCGGCTGGGTTGCCGAGCATCTTCATCTCAGCTACACCGGCCCGACCGACGTTGAAGTCGAGATCGCCCCTCTGGATCGCATGGCCGCCGACCTGATGCAGGTCACTGTTCCCGATAAATCGCGGCTCGCAGGCATGGAGATCCAGGAATTGCGGCTGCCGAAGCTTGCCGTGGTGTCACTGATCATTCGCGGCGATGAGAACATCGTTCCGCAACCGGCGACCCGCATCCGGCATGGGGACGCGCTGTTGATCGTCGTCCCCCGACACGTGCGCGATGCGGCCGAGGACAGGCTGCATGATCTCGGGCATCGCGGCCGCTTGGCGCGCTGGCGCCACGATCACGAATAGGGATTCAGGTGCGCTGAGCAGACGGCGCCAGGCTTGCTGCCGCCGACTCTCGCGGCAGGCAGACGACGTTTCCAGGGACCTTGATCGTGGTGGGCGCATTCGCGTTGAACCCGCCGTACTGGTTACCGACCAGGACGTCGACCGTGTTGTCGGGACGATTGTCGGGGCGGATCGTGGCGTCCTTGAAGAACGCCGCAACGAGTTTCACCTCGGGGTTGGCTGCCGCCGCCCCCACGATGACGGTCTTCTCGATGCGCTCGTCGGTGTTTGTCACCGTGGGCACCTTGAAGCCCTTGGCCCGCAGGTCGACGCCGATCTTGGCTGCCCGCCCTGTGACCGACCCACCGTTGTACACGCGCACGGTGACCTGGTTGGCTCGCAGCACGCCTGCGACGGTCTGAGTCACGCAGGGCTCTGGAGGCTTCGCCGGAATCGGAGCCGTGAGTTGCCCCCACCCCCACCAGAAGCCGACGCCCAGGATCAAAAGCAACACGAGCAAGGTCGCCGGTGTCTTCGCGGCATCGAGGACCTTCCGCACGTGCACTCCTCCAACAGTCGTGGTGGTTAAGACTACTTCAGGTGCAGCACGCGCGCGTGGACCGTCAGTCGCTGCTGCAGCGCGGCGCGCAACGCCCGGTGCAACCCGTCCTCCAGATACATGTCGCCGCGCCACTCCACTACGTGCGCGAAGAGATCACCGTAGAAGGTCGAGTCCTCCTCAAGCAGCGCTTCGAGATCCAGGTGCCGCTTGGTCGTGACCAACTGGTCGAGTCGGACTTGCGATGGTGCGATGAGCGCCCACTGCCGCTGGGTGTACCCGTGTTCGGGGTACGGACGAGACTCACCCACGCGCTTGAAGATCACCGTCTCAGTCTATTTCACCCCGGTCCGAGGGTCGAAGTTCACCCGGACAGGGCCGATTGTGCCACGCTGGTCCCCATGAGCACCGACCCTGCCGTGATCGAAGAAATCACCGCCGGCTACCGCAGCGATGGGCCCTTCCTCGACCTGGGCGTCCTGATGGCCGACGGCGAACCCGTCCCCACCGCCAAGATCGGCATCTCACTGTCGATGCTGAACCGGCACGGCCTCATCGCCGGCGCCACCGGCACGGGCAAGACGAAGACCCTCCAACTGCTCACCGAGCAACTGTCGGCCAACGGCGTCCCCGTGTTCGCCGCGGACATCAAAGGTGACCTGTCCGGCATCGCGCTCCCGGGGGAACCGTCCGAGAAGTTGCTCGCTCGTACACAGAAGATCGGCCAGGAATGGCGGCCGCGCGGCTTCCCGACCGAGTTCTACGCCCTCGGAGGCGAGGGCCATGGGGTCCCTGTGCGAGCCACTGTGTCCAGCTTCGGGCCGATCCTGCTCTCGAAGGTGCTGGGGCTCAACGAGGTGCAGGAATCGTCCCTCGGTTTGGTTTTCTACTACGCAGACCAGAAGGGTCTTCTCCTCCTCGATCTCGAAGACCTGCGCGCGCTGCTGCAGTTCCTGGTCTCGGACGAAGGCAAGCCTGAACTGACGGCCATCGGCGGCCTGTCCAAGGCCACAGCCGGCGTGATTCTGCGCAGCATCATCACGCTCGTCACCCAAGGCGCGGACGAGTTCTTCGGCGAACCCGAGTTCGACACCCGCGACCTGTTGCGAGTCACCCCCGACGGTCAAGGCGTCGTATCGCTGCTGGAGTTGCCAGATCTCCAGAACCGACCGGCACTGCTGTCCACCTTCCTGATGTGGCTGCTGGCAGACCTGTTCACCGACCTGCCCGAGGTCGGTGACATCGACAAGCCCAAACTGGTGTTCTTCTTCGACGAGGCACACCTGCTCTTCTCGGACGCCTCCAAGGCCTTCCTGGACGCCATCGCCCAGACGGTGCGCCTGATCCGGTCCAAAGGGGTCGGCATCTTCTTCGTCACGCAGGTACCCAAGGACGTTCCGGAGAACGTCCTGGCCCAACTCGGGTCCCGCGTCCAACATCAACTGCGCGCCCACACTCCCAACGATGCGAAGGCGTTGCGGCAGACCGTCGCCACTTTCCCCACATCCCATTACGACCTCGGAGAAGCGTTGCAGACTCTGGGCATCGGCGAGGGCATCGTCACCGTGCTGAACCCCAACGGGGCCCCGACTCCGGTTGCGTGGACACGCATGCGCGCTCCACAGTCGTCCATGTCGCCGATGGCCGAACAGATGCTCGCCGCCGGCGTCGCCCGCTCGGGGCTGCAGGCCAAGTACGGGCAGGAGATCGATCGCGATTCGGCACGCGAGATCCTGTCCCGGAAGTTGGAGGAGGGCGCGGCTGCCGCAGCGCGAGAGGCAGAGGAAGCGGAGCGCGCGAGACAGGCCGCAGCCGCCGAGAAACAGCGGGCAAAGCAGCAGTCGGCGAGTCAGCGAGCGCAGCCGCGATCGACCACCAGCCGATCACCGCGCCGGGAGAAGGGCGTGGTCGAGCAGGTTGCCGAGTCCAGTGTGGTCAAGCAACTCGCGCGGAGCGCCGGTCGTGAGATCGTCCGGAACCTGTTCGGCACCGGACGCCGCCGGTGAGACGGCTCTCACCGCGGACGTTTCAGCCCTGCCACGGGTCGAGTTCGAACAGTTCCTCCAAGAAGATGGCTGTCGCGTCGGCCGCGCTCTCGCCGATCTCGAGGTCGGCGCGTTCCTTGAGCCGCGGGTAGGCGTTCGCCGTTGCCACACCCAGTCTCACTCCTGAGATGAACTCGAGGTCGTTCTCGCCGTCGGCAACACCCACGGTTTCGTGAAGCCCGACTCCGAGGTCGTCCAGGCAGAACCTCAGCCCTTCCAGCTTGGTCGCGCCCGGCGTCGCCGATTCGAAGAACCGCACGGCCGAGCGCCGCATCACGGGAAGGTTCCGTTCGAGGAACGGTTGCACTTTGTCGAGACGTTCAGCGGGGCCGAAGAAGTTGAGCTTGATCAAGTTGTCGAGCGGTACCTCGTCGAACGTGGTGAGTGTCGCGTTGTCCCCCGCCATCTGTTCCAGGTCGGCGATCTCGGCTGCCCGCTCCAACACCAGGATGTGCTCGACCGTCCAGTAGCACACGCCCAGGTTGAGATCCCTGCCCACCTCGATGACTTCGTCCACGATCTGCCGCGGGAGCGTCTTGACGTCGAGGGTCTCGCCCGTCCCCGTGTGAATGATCGTCGCGCCGTTGTTCGACACCATCGGGCGCTGCAGGCCGCAGTCGGCAGCAAGATCGAAGACCGCAGCCGACCGGCGTCCGGTGAGGATGATGGGCCAGATACCGCGTGATTCCAGTTGTCTGATGGCGGACTTCGCACGCTCCAGCACCTGGTGGTCGGGCCCCGTGATCGTGCCGTCGACATCGAGTGCCACGGCCTTGAAATCACGCGCCGAGTAAGACTGGGTCATGGCCTGACCGTATCCCATTCAACTATCCGCTTCGCCCCTTGTCCGGGCGGAACTCAGAGGAGCAGTTCTGCCAGCAGGCGTGCTACTCCGTCGTCATCGTTGGCGGCGGTCACCCGATCGGCCGCAGCGATGGCGTCCGGGTGCGCGTTTTCGACGGCGACTCCGACCCCGGCCCACCGGAGGAGCTCCAGATCGTTCACCCAGTCACCGAAGGCCATCACCTCGCTCGGTGCGATGTCGAGCGACTCGCACAGCTGCGCGATGGCCGACTGCTTCGTCACCCCCGGACCCATGACCTCCAGGAAGGGTGCACCTGCGTCGGTCATGCTGACGTGCTCGACGTCGAGGGTGAGTGCGAACTCGTACATCTCGGCAACGGACACCTGGGTGGTGCGCAGCAGGGTCTTCACGGACGGCTCCGAGCACACCCCCGCCAGATCCAGCTGCTTCACGTCCTCGGGGTTGCGGTCGTGGTCGCCGGGAAGCATGAGCTCTACGTAGCCCGGCTCGGCAACCAGCACCCTGCCGAGATCACGCACGGCCGCCACCACGAGGCCCGGTACCTGTTCGATCATGAGATCCACGACCCGGCGCATGGGGTCGGGCTGGAGTTCAGTGACGAACCGCGCGATCTCGCTGGGGACGTCGACCACCGCGGCGCCGTTGGCGGACACCACCGTGCCTGTGAACTCGATCTGACGCAGCACGTTGCGCATGCTGAACAACTGGCGTCCGCTGGCGGGGACGAACTGGATCCCCGAGTCGACAAGATCGCGGATGATGCGTTTCGTGTACTCGCTGACCGTCTTGTCCGTGCGCAGCAGCGTGCCGTCGAGATCGGTGGCAACCAGCTTGATCACACCCCCACCTCCTCGTAGCGACGGCCCGAGAACGCGCGCCCCAGCGTGACCTCATCGGCGTACTCAAGATCGCCGCCGACGGGCAGCCCGCTCGCCAGCCGCGAAACCCTGACACCCAAGGGCAGCAGCAGGCGGCTCAGGTAAGTCGCGGTCGCTTCGCCCTCGAGGTTGGGATCGGTGGCGAGAATCACCTCGCTCACCACACCGTCGCCCAATCGGGTCAGCAACTCGCGGATGTGCAGGTCGGCAGGCCCCACGTTGTCGATCGGGCTGATCGCGCCGCCCAGCACGTGGTAGAGCCCCCGGAATTCGTTGGTCCGCTCGATGGCGGCGACGTCCTTCGACTCCTCGACCACGCAGATGGCCGTCTGGTCACGGCGGGGATCCTTGCAGACGCGGCAGCGTTCGTCCTGCGACACGTTGAAGCAGATATCACAGAACCTAGCCTTTTCAGCCACGTCCTGTAGCGCCCGGACGAGGCCTGCGATGTCTGCTCGATCCGACTGCAACAAGTGGAACGCGATGCGCTGGGCACCCTTCGGACCGATCCCGGGCAACCTGCCGAGCTCGTCGATCAAGTTCTGAACCGGCCCTTCGTACAAGGCTCAGAAACCCATGTCCGGGATTGCCGGCATCTTGGCCGCGGCGATCTGCTGCACCCGCGCATGCGCGTCGCGGTAGGCGACCACGATGAGGTCACCGAGGCCTTCGGCGTCGTCTGGGTCCATCGCGCTGGGATCGATCTTCACACCCATCAGTTCGGCGGTGCCGTTTAGCTCGACCTCGATGAGTCCTCCGGCTGCGCTACCGGTGATGCGGAGCGCTGCGAGCTCCTCTTGAGCCTTGACGACCTGCGCTTGCATCGCCTGCGCCTGGGCCATCAGGCCTTGAATGTCGAAACCTTCGGGGAGCACTTGCTTGACCTCCAAAGTGGTCGGGATGTTCAGATGGTATCCGGGTCGGCGTCGTCTTCGGCGATGAGCTGGGCGCCGAGGTGCTTGGTGATGAGTTCGTCGCTCGATTCCTCGACCTCTTCGGCGTTCGGGTCGTCGGGGTCGAACTCGTCGTCGGGTGGGGCTGTGCCCGGAGGAACCGGATCGAACCTCGTCGGCTGGATCTCCTGCCGGGCGCGTTCGGCGCCATCGGGGCGTCGCTGGGGCGCCTGCACCGAAGCGGTCGGCTCGGCGGCCGGGGGACGCCCGGGCGACTGCGCATCGACAGCGACGTAGATCTGCAGATCGACACCGAGCACGTACACGATCGCGTCCCGCAGCACCTCTTCGCTACCGCGACGCGAGAACGCGTCCCGCGCTCCCACGTTGGAGATGCCCAGTGTCAGCACGTTCTCGGCGACGTCGAGCACTTGCGCGTTCTGCGAGAGCAGCATCCACGTGAAGCGCCGCCTCGCCTTCACCTCGGCTAGGACCTCTGGCCAGCGGTCTCGCAACTCGGCCGTCGTGAGCGCCCACGAAGACGGCGCGTGCGATCTGCGCACCGAATCGAGGCTCACCACGTTCGACGAGGGTGTCGCGCGGGACTCGGGCTGCTCCGGGTAGCGGGCACCGGACTGCGCGGACGGGGGGCCCGGGGGCGGCGGGTGGGAGGCCTCGAGCGCAGGAGTGCCGGAGCGCTGCGAGCCTGGATCCACCGGTGCGCCGTCGTCGGGGCCGGGGGCACCGTCCGTCTCATGTGCGGCGGTGCCGGGAGAAGGCCGGGCTCGGCCACGCTCCGGGTGCTCGGGACTCGGGACGCCGACGGGCCCGGAAGGGGCGTCGGTGTGAACCGCGCCTGCAACCATGCCGCTGCGGCGCTCAAGTCTGTCGAGGCGGGCGTGCAGCCCGCGACCGTCGACATCGGCGCCGGGTAGCAGCACCCGCGCGCATATGAGTTCCAGGTGGAGGCGGGGGGCGGTGGTGCCGCGCATCTCGGTGAGCCCAGTGGCCATCACCTCTGCCGCCCGAGTCAGTTCACCCGCTCCCATGCCCGCCGCCTGGGTGCGCAGCCGCTCGGCCGTGTCGGGCGGCACGTCGATCAGGCCAGTGGACAGCGCGTCAGGAACCGCAGCCACAATCACAAGGTCACGAAGACGACGCAGCAGATCCTCTGCGAAGCGGCGCGGGTCTTGTCCGACCTCGATGACCTTGTCGACAGCTGCGAACACCCCGGCCGCATCGCCAGCGGCGAAGGCGTCCACGACCTCGTCCAACAGGCTGTCGGGAGTGAATCCGAGTAAAGCCGCGGCCTGGGCGTAACTCACCCCGGACGTGGTCGCAGCCCCCAGCAACTGATCAAGCACCGACAACGAGTCACGCACCGACCCTGCGCCTGCCCGGACGACGAGCGGGATCACAGACGGCTCCACCGCGACCCCTTCGGAGCGGCACACCTCGTGCAGGTACTCCCCCAGCAGTTTGGGCGGCAACAGCCGGAACGGGTAGTGGTGAGTGCGCGAGCGGATAGTCCCCAGCACCTTGTCGGGCTCAGTGGTGGCAAAGATGAACTTCACATGTGGCGGCGGCTCTTCCACAACCTTCAGGAGGGCGTTGAAGCCTTCCTTGGTCACCATGTGGGCCTCGTCGATGATGTAGACCTTGTAGCGGCTGGCTACGGGTGAGAAGAACGCCCGCTCCCGCAGGTCACGCGCCTCGTTCACGCCGCCGTGGCTGGCGGCATCGATCTCGATCACGTCGACCGAGCCCGTGCCGCCGCGGGCGAGCGCCACGCACGAATCGCATTCGCCGCAGGGCACGGGGGTCGGGCCTTGCGCGCAGTTGAGGGCCCGCGCGAGGATGCGGGCGGATGTCGTCTTACCGCAGCCACGAGGGCCGCTGAACAGGTAGGCGTGGTTGACTCGGTTGTTCACCAGCGCCCGCTGCAAGGGTTCCGTGACGTGTTCTTGGCCGATGACCTCGGCGAACGTCTCTGGCCGGTAGCGCCGGTAGAGGGCGAGCGGCGGCTCCGGTGACTCCGGACGCGTGCGCGGAGGCGCCAGCGGGGGCGCAACCAGATCGGGAGCCGGAGGTGCCTCGCGCTGCGCGGCGGCCGTCACCGGCGGTGTCTGGGGTTGCGGGGCGGCCTGTGCCGAAGGAGCCTCGCGCTGCGCGGCGGCCGTCGACCCTTCAGCGGCTGGCCGTGCAGGAGCAGTCGGCGCGTCCCTCATGGAGTAATCCAGCAACTCGTCGAACAGGCCCGGCCCCTCCTGGTCTTCGAGGGCGGGTGGTTCCTCAGCGAGGAACTCGTCGCGCGGGTCATCCACACACCAAGACTAGATGCACGCGCCGACACTTTCCGACCGCCTGCCTGGTGAGGCTGCCGCGAGTAGGCATGAAAGGGGCCCTCCGCGCACCCGGAAGAGCTCACTTACCCTTGCTGCCTTCCGGCCCTGGGGGGGTTGGGCGAGGTACCGCCGCGCGGAGGACCTTCTGCGAGTCTACGGGATCAGGCCAGGCGGCGCATATCGCGGGTGAGCACCGACGAGACACCCGGATCAGCGGGCACTCAAGTCATTTTAGCGGACTCAGCTTCCACTGGTGCCGAATTCCGGGCGTCAGTGGAAGCCCACACCGCTGAAATGAACTGGATCCGGTTATCCACAGCCCCGGTGGCGGCGTGAACGCAACCTCCGCTGGAATCCAGGAGTGAGCAATCTCGAACACCCCCTCAAACTGCTCGCTGGACGCATCGACAGTCACCACCGGCTCGATCCACTCTCCCTGCCATTCCGCCCGCGAGATGTCGCTGGCTGGGTGCCACGGCATGAGCTGAATCGCCTGACAGGCCTCGGTGAGGTCGCACGCCTGCGCAGTGGCTGGTACTGCCTCGATACGGTTAACCCCGCACTGGCAACCGCGGTGCGGGCAGGCGGTACGGCAACCTGTGTAACAGCCCTCGGACTCCTGGGTGCCTGGCAAATCCGGCATCCGCTGCCGCACGTGAGGCTGCCGGCCGACGGGCGGAGTCCTGCCCCGGCCACCGTGGTTGCCCACAGGCACGGGCGGCTGCGCTTTGCTATCGACGACGTCGCCACGGCACTGACACGAGCTATGGGGTGAGTCCCCTAGCGTGGTGGGAATCCCGGGGGACCCGTGCTGTGTCGTGGGGCGTGGTGATGGGTCACCGGGGATAGCTTTCGAGAAACCGCCAAGTAACTCGTGAAGGGATTCTTACCGAT